>Ga0210405_10001048_pt1 | contig 33386 bp, 25 predicted proteins | sample IncBWH11MmetaG_FD_155492 | JGI IMG/M metagenome (GOLD analysis project Ga0210405, IMG submission 155492) | Forest soil microbial communities from Barre Woods Harvard Forest LTER site, Petersham, Massachusetts, United States - Inc-BW-H-11-M | ecosystem: Environmental > Terrestrial > Soil >...
TGGAACGGGCACCCGCGGCGCCAGTTCATAGCGGTCCACGAAATTGGAAGTTTGAATCGTTTGGTCGCTGCGGAACACCACACCGGCGAATCCGTCGAAGCCGAAATACACGGGGAGGTGGCGCCAGGGCGATTGCTCGACCGAGCCGAAGCGCGCTTCCGGCAGGTTGCGGAGAGTGACGCTGGTGCCGGGAACTTGAGTGACAACGCCGGTGGAGGAGGTCGTTGTAGTGGGGAGCGTGAGGAAACTCTTGTCGTCAAGGCCCGCGAAATTCAGGCTAAAGCCCCGGAAATTGTTCGTGAGGAAGACGGCACTGCGCACCTCGGAGTTGATGGCTTCGCCGAACGAGTCAGCGAACGCCAGACGAAAAGTAAGCGAGGAGAGATGGTCGTAATCCGTGACGAAGCGCCAGCCGCCGGGTAACAGCGATTGGATTTCCAGACGCTGCTGGTCGCCGCCCTGCGGGCTGCGTGTGCCGTTAGAGTTGAGCAGCCCGCGATCCTGGACGCCAAAATAGGTGTACTCCATCGAAGTATTTTCGAAGGGCTTAGCGCGGAAGGAGCCGCGTTCGAGAACGCCGCGGCGGCTCATATACTGTGCACCAATAGTGGCGTCCATCCACGGATTGGGCGCTAGATAAAAAGCATCACCGAAGATAAAGCCCTTGCGCGAGCTCTGGCCGATGTCGGGAATGAGGATCCCAGAGGCGCGGACTTTGCGGCCAGCGGGGGCGGAGGCGTACGGGAGCCATATGAGGGGCACGCGGAAAAGACGGAAGTTGGCGTTGATGAGCGCAACGGTTTTGTCGAGATGGATCCGCGCGTTAGGCGCGTAGAACTGCCACTTGGGATGTTGGGGGTCGCAAATGGTGATCCAGGCCCGGTGGATGAGGTAGAGGTCTCCCGGAAAGCGTTCGACGTCGCGCGCTTCAAAGTACAGCGGATTGTCGGAAATCAGGAGCGCGGGATTCGGCCGCCGCTCAATCTTAACGGCGCCGCGAACGTTGTGAAACCGGCCGTGTCCGGTGCTGACATTGTAATGCGCTTCGTCGGCTTCGAGGTGCTCGTCGCCGTAATCGAGCTGCACGTGGCCGGTGGCCGCGGCTTCATAGGTCTTGCTGTCGTATTCGACGTGGTCGGCGCGAAGACGGGTGTCCCCGTAATGAATGTCCACGTCGCCGTCGGCGGTAATGACGTCACCTTTGCGGCCCTGCGTTTTCGCCTCCAGATTGGCGACTCCGCCTTTGCCGGAAGGAAAGCGGGTTTGCTGGGCGGCGGCGATGTGTGGCGCCTCGGTAGCAAGCCCGAGGAGCAGCGCGGCCAGCAGAAGAAAAAGGCGGAGCGCGGCATGAGCCCGTGCATTGGGATAGCGGTTCACTCGGAACATGCGGTCAACGAAATCAGTTGGATAGCCTAGCATGTGGTCGTAGGGATTTGAAGGTGAGGCCAGGCGCGGAGTTGCATGCGTGCACAAAGCACCTCAGGCGAAATCGTTGTGGAGAGAAACGAACCGGATGCGCGGCGCGTCTGTAGTTCCAACGGGTTGGTTTGCCCTTTAAATCACCCTTTCAAAACACTTGATGCGCCAGGCGGCCATGCCGGGGTAACATGCCGGGCCTTGCAAACAGGAGGATGGAAATGAAGCATACGTGGAATGCTTTGCGGATGATTCTGGCTTGCGCGGGGTCTCTTGGCGCTTTGGCGATGACCTCTTCGGCGGCGCCCGGGGACCAGCCGAATCCAACCGATAAATTCAAGAATCTGGAATTCCGGGAAATTGGCCCCGCGACCATGGGCGGACGCATCGACGATTTCGCCGCGGTGGAGAGTAATCCAAACATCGTGTACGTGGGCACGGCTTCCGGAGGCGTTTGGAAAACGACGAACAACGGCACAACCTGGGAGCCGATCTTCGATAAGGAGAGCGTCTCGACGATCGGCGATATCGCCATCGCGCCGTCGGACCCGTCGGTCGTGTGGGTTGGCACCGGTGAGCCCAACAACCGCCAAAGCTCCTCATGGGGCGATGGTGCGTACAAATCGCTCGACGGCGGGAAGACCTGGAAAAAGATGGGCCTGGAAGCGACGCGCCACATCGGTCGCATCGTGATTCACCCGAAGAATCCGGATGTAGTGTACGTCGCGGCGCTGGGACGCTTGTGGGGCGCGAATCCCGAACGCGGAGTTTACAAGACAGTGGACGGCGGGAAAAAGTGGTCGCCAGTGCTGCAGATCAACAACGACACGGGAGTGAGCGACATCGCCATGGATCCCGAGAGTCCGGACACTTTGTATGCCGCGGCCTACGAGCGGCGGCGGACGCCCTATGGATTTAATGGCGGCGGACCGGACAGCGCGATCTATAAGACAACGGATGGTGGCGTGACCTGGAAAAAATTGACCAAAGGCTTGCCGTATGAAAACGGCGGCGAGACCGGCCGTATCGGACTGGATATTTACCGCAAGGACCCGAACATCGTCTACGCCGTCGTGCAGCATGAAAAGGGCGGGACTTATCGCAGCGAGGACAAAGGGGAAACTTGGAAGAAGATGGGCGATACGAATCCGCGGCCGTCGTACTACAGCCAGATTCGCATCGATCCGAACAACGATTTGCGCATCTGGGAGCTTGGCGCGCCGATGTTTTACTCCGAGGATGGAGGAAAAACATTTTCAACGCAGCGTGTGAAAGGAATTCATGGCGACTATCACGCGATGTGGATCGACCCCGCGGATTCGAACCACATGCTCGCGGGCTCTGACGGCGGAATTCACTGGAGCTACGACGCCGGAAAAACCTGGGACTTCGTCAACACCATCGCTATCGGACAGTTCTACGAAGTGAGCCTCGACAACGAGAGGCCCTACCACATTTGCGGTGGCTTGCAGGACAACGGCAGTTGGTGCGGGCCGAGCCAGACGCTCACGCGCGACGGCATCGTGAACGAAGACTGGCAGGTGATTCACGGCGGCGACGGCTTTTACGCCGCAATCGACAATGTCGAGCCCTGGATCGTCTACACCGAGTCGCAGGACGGGTACATCGACCGCCGCGATTTGCGTACCGGGCAGCAGCGTTCCATCCGCCCGGAAGCCAAAGCTGGAGAGCCGCACTACCGCTTCCAGTGGAATTCGCCTGTGGCCGTTTCCGCTCACGAACACACCACGGTTTACTACGGTGGAAATTACTTGTTCAAATCCACGGATCGCGGTGACAACTGGACGCGCCTCGGTGGAGACCTGACTACGGGCGTGGACCGCAACAAGCTGCAAATTTTTGGGAAGACTCCCGACAAAACCACGCTCTCGCGCCACGATGGCGTGCAGGAATATCCGACCATCACCACGCTCAGCGAATCGCCCGTGTCGCCGAATGTCTTGTGGGTAGGAACGGACGACGGCAACGTGCAGGTGACGCGCGACGGCGGGAAGACTTGGAAAAACGTGGTGGCAAAAGTGCCCGGAGTGCCGAAGGGAACTTACGTGAGCCGCGTGGTGGCATCGAAGATCGCAGAAGGCGCGGCGCTGGTGACGTTCGACGGGCATCGCGGCGACGATAACGGGGTCTATATTTTTGTGACCAGCGACTACGGCGAGAACTGGAAAGCCATCCACAACGGGATTCCCGATTCTGCCGGAAGCGTCCACGTGGTGCGCGAGCATCCACGAAACACAAATCTCTTGTTCGCGGGCACCGAGTTCGGGCTGTGGGTATCGTGGGATCGCGGAGCGAATTGGACAGCGCTGAAAAACAATTTCCCCACGGTTCCCGTGGACGATATCGAAATCCAGTCGCGCGAAAACGACCTTGTGCTGGCAACTCACGGCCGCTCTGTCTGGGTCTTCGACGATCTGACGCCCATTGAGAAGATGGATGCGAACGTCGCGGCATCCCCGCTGACATTTTTTCCGCCTCGCGCGGCTATCACCTGGCATCTGCGCAACCGCCGTTGGAGCGGCGGGCAGAAATCCTTCACCGCAAAGAATCCTCCGTTCGGCGCGATCTTGAGCTACTACCTCAAGGAAGCCGTTCCGGCGGAAGCCCCAGCGAAAGACAAAGACGAAAAGGACAAGAAAGACGCGGCCGAGGACAAGCCCAAGGCTGGCGCTACGGGCGATGCAGCGGAGAAAAAGGAAGGCAAGGCAAAAATCACTGTGCTCGACAAGGACGGCAAAGTGATTCGCGAGATGGACGGTCCAGGTGCGGCGGGCGTCAACCGCACAAACTGGGATTTACGTTCGAATCCCCCTGCGGAGCCGACGCCGGAACAACTGGAAGCCATCGCCGCGGGATATGGCTTCGGGCCGCGCGGTCCGTTCGTCGAGCCCGGCGAATTCACGATCAAGATCAAAGCCGGGGACAAGGAAGCCACGCAAAAAGTCGTCGTTGAAGAGGATACACGCGTCGTGATTCCCTCCGGGGACCGCTCCGCGCGCCTCGAAATGATTGACCGGCTGTATCCCATGGCCAAGACCACCGACAAGGACCGGAGAACCATCGAAGGCATTCAAACGGCGCTGAAGTCCGCGCGCGAGCAGTGGAAAAAAGACACCGGAAAATCCAATACGACAAAAATCCCCGACGATATCGTCAAAGCCGCCGATGAACTGCAGAAAAAAGTGGACGCCATCGCCGAAAAATTCATCCGGGAGCGCGAAGGCTTGGGAAATGCCGGCCCTCCGTTCGAATGGAAACCCGAACCCCTTCCCAATCAAGTCCAGGATCTCCTGGATGATCTGGACGGGTTTGTCGCCGCACCCAGTGGGCATCAAAAAGAAAAGCTCGCGGAGCTGGCGCCCTTGGTTGACGGTGCTTCCGCGCAGGTCAAGAAAATCGCCGAAGAGGAACTACCCGGGCTGAATAAGAAAATGAATGACGCCGGCATTCCCCACATCGTTCCGGCGACGCCGCAGTCTCGCGGCGGGCGTGGCGGCGAAGAGGGCTCTGAGCGGTAGCACGGACTCCGAGGTTTGTGCTGCTCAGACGCGCCGGCTGCCTCTGAGCTTGCCTCCGCTCCGGTAGGCCCGCCTTCCGAGGCGGGCGCTCATCCCAGCGTGCGTGCGTGTCTTGCAAACACGCTTCTTCGCCACCCGCAAGTCAGCGCTTACCCTTTACTTCTCAGCCTTCGCAGCCGCCTTCGTTTGCGTTTCTCGGTACCATTCGAAAGTTCGCGCCAAGCCTTCTTCGAATGTAACCTGCGGCTCATAGCCTAGAAATACACGCGCCTGAGAGATGTCCGCCTGGGAATCGCGGATATCTCCATCGCGCGGCGCTTCATACTTCGCCTCCAGCGTCTTGCCGGTAATTCTTCCAAGCTCGCGCAGGACATCGTTCAGGGAGATGCGTCCCCCGACGCCGACGTTGAAAACTTTTCCCGAAGCATTCGGCGCCTCGCAAGCTAGCAGATTGGCCTGCACCGCGTTCTCCACGTAAGTGAAGTCGCGCGTCTGTTCGCCATCTCCAAAAACCACCGGCTGTGTATCTTCCAGGAACGCCGTACAGAACTTGGCAAGCACGCCCGAATACGGCGAACCGGGATCCTGGCGCGGCCCGAAGATATTGAAATAACGCAGCGCCACGTTTTCCAATCCGTAGCACCGCCCGAACGTTTGCCCGTACAGTTCGCCCACATACTTGGTGACGCCATAAGGCGAGATGGGTTCGGGCCGCATGGTTTCCACTTTTGGCAGCGTCGCCGTCTCCCCATAGACGGAAGACGAAGCAGCGAACACCACGCGCTTGACCTTCAGCTCTTTCGCTGCCACCAAAACATTTAGCGTCCCGTCGATGTTGATCCTGTTCGTTTCGATGGGGTCCTTGACCGAGCGCGGCACCGAAGTGCGCGCTGCCAGGTGCAGCACGTATTCCGCTTCGTGCATCGCTTTCCTCACCACCTCGATGTCCGTGATGCTGCCCTTAATGAACGTAATCTTGTTGCGGATTTCCGCCAGGTTGTCTTCCTTGCCCGAAGAAATATCGTCGAGCACCACGACGCTATGACCGCGCCGGACGAGTTCATCCACCGTGTTCGAGCCGATGAAGCCGGCCCCGCCCGTGACGAGGTAGCGCATTCCGGAAATCCTCCTAGCTCTTGCGGCCGCTTTCCGGCCGCGCAACGTGTCTGCCAACGGCTGTTGGCCGGTTTGACGCCAGCCCGGGAAAGACGACCGGCCTGCGTTTTGATACGCTCGTAATTCGCGGCAAGCCGGCGAAGGGAGCCGCTTGATTTCCGCGTACGCCAAGATATTGTACGACGGAAGCCCGGCAGGTAAGCAGCAGTTTCAAGGGAGCGTCACACAAACAGCATGAGCCGCAAGTCGACAATGGGCATCGCATCGCTGGTGGTGCTGGGTTGTGCCGCTGGAGCGTTTTATTGGCTGCGCGCGCGGGGGCAACAGCCTGCTCCGGAAGTCGTCTCCACGGAGCCGCCCGGTTTCCATGAAGCGCCCCCATCCGAGAAACCCCCCAATTCAGCGGCAGTAAAGTCCACCCTCCCAACCTCTCCGGCCGGTTCGAAGAAGGCCGCATCCTCCGTTGACGCCGGGCTGCCTCTGCGGGCCGGTGAAATTCTGGAATTTACAGCTAATGTTTCGAATCTGAACGATGTCGCGACTCTGAAGCTGCAGGTTGCCGGACGCGGCAACTTCTTGGGGAAGAGCGCCTGGCACTTGCAGGCTTTTGCCCACACTCAGAATCCGCTGCGCATGGTTTTCGAGCTTGACGATCAATTCGATTCCTTCAGTGACGCCGTGACTCTCGCCAGCTTGCAGTATGAAATGCATTTGAGCGAGCGCGGCCAAAAAGTTGAGTCCATCCAGCGAATGACCGCGACAGGCAAGGAGCCTGCGTCACCGGAAGCAACCGAAGCGCGAGTGCTGCCAGGGACGCGCGATCCGCTCGGCATGATGCAGTACCTGCGAAATGTGGATTGGACAAAAACGCCCGAAGTGCGCTGCCCCGTCTACGATGGCCACAAACTGTACGACGTTCGTGCCAAACTCGCGCCTGGTTCCGAGAAGGTCAGCGTGCAAGCAGGAGACTACACCGCCTCAAAAATCGCCATTCGCGTCTTCGACGGCGGCGTGGAGATGAAAGACGCTTCCTTCACGGTCTACTTGGCCAATAATCCTGCCCGCACACCCATCCTGCTCGAAGCCATAATGCCCTTCGCTACCGCCCGCGTCGAACTGTTGAAATCAAATTAGGAAGTCGCCAGTCGCCAGTCGCCAGTCGCCAGTTTCCACCTCAGAAAGCGCTACGTCTGTTAGCACAGCACGATTTTTTCGCGGTGGCGCACCACGCGGCGTGTGGCGTTACGCGTGTCAATGACCAGCTTCGCGGCATCGGCGATCGCCGTATAGTCGTAGCTGGTATGGTCGGTCGCGATAACCACGGCGTCATAGCTTCCCAGCGTCTGCGGATTGAGCGGCACGGATTTCATATTTTCGTAATTGTAGTGCCGCATCTTGTGGAGTTTCGGGAAATACGGATCGTTATAGTCGAGATGAGCGCCGCGCTGTTGAAGGAGCTGCATGATTTTCAGCGTGGGCGACTCGCGCAAATCATCCACGTCCTTCTTGTAGGCTACCCCGAGCACCAGGATCCTCGAGCCTTTCATGCTCTTCTTATGGTCGTTCAGCGAATTCGCTACCGCGTCTACCACGTGATACGGCATCGCGGTGTTCACTTCGCCCGCCAACTCGATGAACCGCGTCGAGAAGTCATATTCGCGCGCTTTCCACGAAAGATAGTATGGGTCCACCGGAATACAGTGCCCGCCCAGGCCCGGTCCAGGATAGAACGGCATGAAACCGAAGGGCTTGGTTGCTGCGGCATCGATCACTTCCCATATGTCGATATTCATCCGCAGGCTGAGCTGTTTGAGCTCGTTGACCAGCGCGATGTTCACGCAGCGGAAAATATTCTCAAGCAGCTTGGCCATTTCCGCCGCCCGTGTCGAGCTGACCGGCACTACTCGCGCGACAACTTGCGTATACAGCGCCAGTGCGGCGCGCCCGCTCGGCGGGTTCAAACCGCCGACAACCTTCGGAATTTGTGCCAGCCCGAACTGCTTGTTTCCGGGATCTTCCCGCTCCGGCGAAAATGCAAGATAAAAATCGCACGCGACGTTCTCATTTTCAGGGCCGGCGGCGATGGGGCAGCGCAAACCGCTTTTCTCCAGAATCGGCAGAACTAGTTCTTCGGTTGTGCCCGGGTACGTCGTCGATTCCAGAACCACCAGCTGCCCTTTTTGCAAATGTGGATAAATCGAAATGGCGGTCTGCTCGACGTAGCTCAAGTCCGGCTCGCGGCGCTCATCGAGCGGCGTGGGAACGCAGATGAGAATGGCGTCCACTTCTTTCAGCTTTGCAAAATCGTTCGTCGCGCTGAAATGCCGGCTGTTCACGAACTGCTGGATCTTGTTCTGGGGAATGTGTTCGATGTAGGACTTTCCGGCATTGAGCATCGACACTTTGTGAGGGTCAACATCAAATCCTGTGACTTTGTGCCCCGCTTCGGCGAAGCGCAGCGCCAGCGGCAAGCCCACGTAGCCGCACCCGATGATTCCCACCCTGAGCTGCGCGCCCTTAAAAAACTCCGGTTTCCGGTCAATTGGCATGAGTTCCGTCGCACTCCTCTTAATGATTGACCTCGGCTTCGCCGGGATCAACAGATTCGCGTTTTATTAGGGATACCTTCTTGCGGGCGGGCACGCTACCGCCAGCAGGTCACAAGGCCGACATGATAAAGACAAGCAAATATAGCAGGTTCGGCGCAAACAAAAAAAGCCGCCCATTTCAAGTGTCACCGCTTGTTCAACGCAGGTTGCCATGGGAGGTGGGAGATAGGAAAATGGAGCAGCTGCATTAGAACCATCGAGGCGTCGCGCGCAGAGCAGTCCGTCACCATGACACTCATCATTCTGTTACTGGGACTCGGCGTTGGTGTGCTGGTGGGCCTGCTGGGTATAGGCGGCGGCGTCGCTCTCGTGCCGGCTATGGTTTATCTCTTGCATATGGATCAACACCTCGCCCTAGGCACTTCGCTTTTCATCTTGCTACCGCCGATTGGCCTCGGCGCCCTGCGTGAATACTGGAAACAGGGCCAAGTGGACTGGCATGCTGGAATTTTGTGCGCCTTGGGGATGCTTTTCGGGGGTTATGCCGGGAGCTTGATCGCGCTTCGCATGCCGTCCCGGAATTTGCAAGGACTGTTCGGTTGCTTCCTCGTGCTGGCGGGATTTCTGCTGTGGAGAAAGACACGGCGCGAGTCGCACGTGGCCGGCCGCGAGCAGGAGAAATCCCGTGCCTGACACGACTGCCCGTAGCGTGGGAATCTTCGCGGTTGCGTGTGTGTGCGGAGTTGCGGCGGGAATGTTTGGCGTTGGCGGCGGCGTGCTTCTCGTGCCGCTTCTGGGGCTGCTCTTTGCTTTCAATCAACATCGCGCGCAGGGAACTTCCCTGGTTGCATTGATTCCACCTACTGGAGTCCTGGCGCTGATGGCGTATTCGAAAGAAGGATTCATCTCGTGGAAAATAGGGTTGCTGCTGATCCCCGGCGTGTTTCTCGGCGGCATCGCCGGAGGGAAGGCGGCCAAATGGATCAAGCCGCGGCGGATGCGCCAGGCTTTTGCGGGGACCCTGGTTTTTCTCGGCGCGTGGCAAGCGTTCAGCGCTTGGTGGCGCTAAGGACGGTTCATTCGCATGGTCGATTTGCATTGTCACATTCTGCCGGGACTCGATGATGGCCCAGCCACCATGGAAGAATCCGTAACGATGGCACAATCGGCGATCGCCGATGGAATTACGCACGTGGTCGCGACGCCGCACTCCAATAACGAATATTGTTTCGATTTCGCGCAGGTGCGCCAGCTTCGAGAGGAACTGCAAGCCAAGATCGGCGACCGGCTGAATATCGCGACGGGCTGCGATTTTCATCTTAACCCGGAGAATCTCGCGTCGTTGCGCAAGGATGCCAGGCAGTATTGCATCCATCAGTGCGATTTCCTGCTGGTAGAGTTCAGCGAGTTTTCGATACCGCCGGCGATGGACCAGGCATTGCACGAAATTCAGCTTGTCGGCGCGCGGCCGGTGATCACCCATCCGGAGCGCAACGGCATTTTGCGCGCGCATCCTGAGCGCCTGAGAAAGTGGGTGCGCCAGGGCTGCTTCGTGCAAGTCACCGGAGGCGCGTTGACGGGAGGCTTTGGCACCGGCGCGCGGCAGGATGCGCTGCGGTGGATCGGCGAGGGCTTGGTCCATTTCGTGGCCAGCGATGCCCACAATACGAGATCGCGGCCCCTTCGTCTGCAACCCGCGTACAACGTGGTTGTCGACCAATTTGGCCAGGAGAAAGCGCACGCTTTGTTTCTGGACAATCCGTTCGCGGCCTTCGAGGGGCGAGACTTGCCGCACGTTCCCGAAGTCGAAGATGAATTGCCTCCGCGGCGCCGCAAGCGTTTTTTCTTTTTCTGAGGAGCGGCCCACACCTTCCATTAGAAAAATCTTCGTGCAACCCTCCACTTGTGGCAGAGCGACGGCCCGCCTTCTCCGCCGAGCGATGGTGGCGGCCGGAAAAGCGGGAGCAAACTCCCGCACTCCAAATCAACGCGTTGGGTGGAGCGGCAGGCCCACCCAAGCGTTCAACAGGCCCAGGACTTCGCGCACCACATCGAGTGCGCCGCTGGTGGTGCGCCACCAGTGCCGCGGATCGAAGGGATCGGCCTCGGCGGTGCGCACGATGGCGCGGCCCTGGCCCTTCGCGAGCCTTTGCCAAAGCAGGCGAACGCGGCGGGTATGGACTTTTGTGGTCACAAGAATCACGGCTTGGCCCTTTCCGCGTGCCAGGGCAGCAGCGGCGGCTTTGATTTCGTCGGCAGTGTTCAGGATAGGCGGTTCGAGGACGTGAATCGCTTCCGGTGGAACTCCTTCGTGAATCAAGACGAGCTTGTTGTAATAATCCTCGCCGGAGAAAGCAACGCCCATCTCTTCCAGGGTCTTGCCAGGCTCCGTGGAACGCGTGAGCCAGATTTCCGGCGCGTATCCGTCGCGGTAGAGTTTCGCCGCCTCCATGGCGCGCAACGGCATTGCGCCGCTGAGCACGACGATGGCTCTGGCTTTCACGAGTTGGTCCTCCACGACCAGCCAGCGGCCGATCCCAAAGAAGACCACTAGGGCAAGGACCAAGCCGCCGCCAGCCACCGCGCAAAGAGCGCGGAGTGCGCGGGAACGCGGACGATAAACCGCTGCGGGATTGTCCAGGATCGCCATTGGGGAACCGGCGCATGCTATCCCGCCCCGGTTGAGTGGTCAATCGGGGACGCCCAAGCTACACTGTGCAATTGATTTTTTGGAGGAGGGTGCATGCGGGCGGTGGTGACGGGCGGGGCAGGGTTTCTGGGCTCGCATCTTTGCGACAGGCTGCTGGCGGAGGGGTGGGACGTGCTGGCGGTGGACAATTTCATTACCGGCGCGAAGGACAACCTGAGCCATCTGGGGAAGAATAAGAAGTTCAAGTTTCAAAAGGCGGACGTTAGCAAGCCGCTCAAGGTGGCGGGAAAAGTGAGTTACGTGCTGCACTTCGCTTCGCCGGCTAGCCCGCCCGATTACTTGAAGCATCCCATTGAAACCATGATGGTGGGCTCCGTGGGCACGCAGAACGCCTTGGAATTGGCGCTAAACAAAAACGCAAAGTTTTTTCTAGCTTCCACGAGCGAATGCTACGGTGATCCGGAAGTCTCTCCGCAACCCGAAGAATATTGGGGACATGTCAATCCCATCGGGCCGCGTGGCGTCTATGATGAGGCGAAGCGCTTTTCCGAAGCGATGACCATGGCGTACCACCGGTATCACAAGGTGGACACGCACATCGTGCGGATATTCAATACGTACGGACCGCGGATGCGCTTGAATGACGGGCGGGCGCTGCCCAACTTTGTGTACCAGGCGTTGAGCGGAAAGCCGCTGACGATTTATGGGGACGGGCAGCAGACGCGGAGCTTTTGCTATGTCTCCGATTTGATCGAAGGCATTTACCGGCTGATGATGTCGAACGAGCATTTGCCGACGAACGTCGGCACCCCCACGGAGATCACCATCCTGGAATTCGCCGACCGCATTCGGAAACATTTTGACGATGCACCGCCGATTGTTTTCGAAGCGTTGCCGCAGGATGATCCGAAACGGCGGTGCCCCGACATTGCCAAGGCGAGGCGCATCTTGAAGTGGGAGCCCGAGGTGGGATTGGAAGAGGGATTGAAGCTGACGCTGGCGTACTTCAAGGAAGTCTTTCAGAAGAAACAAGGAAATAGAAAGTGAAAACAGAGAATGGAAATGCCCGAGGTGCAAGTTTGGCGTGGAAATCCGCCATTTCCAGGGTCTACCGCGAAAACTACTCGCGGCCGAAGGAGTAATATTCGAAGCCCTTTTCGCGCATGCCTTGCGGCGTATAGAGATTTCGCCCGTCGATCACCAATTTGCGGGCCATGACTTTTCCGGCGCGATCCCAATCGAGCTTGCGAAACACATCCCACTCGGTGCAAACCAGCGCGGCATCTGCGTCCTGCAAAGCCTGGTAGGCGTCCTCGTGATAGTGCACTTGGGGAAAGAGGGTTTTGGTGCGCGGCATGCCTTCGGGGTCCGTGGCATGCACAACCGCGCCTTCCTCGAGCAGGCGCTTGACGACTTCCAGGGCGGGCGCGAAGCGGATGTCGTCGGTGTTTGCTTTGAAGGCCAGTCCGAGAACGGCGACGCGCTTGCCTTTTAGCACCCATAGTGCCTGGCGGATTTTTTCAAAATAGCGGTCGATGCGCTGTTTGTTGACGCGTTCGGTGGCCTTCAGAATGTCGAAGTCCACTCCCACGGAAGCCGACAAGTGGATGAATGCCTGCACGTCCTTGGGAAAACAGAAACCCCCGTAGCCAAGCCCGGCCTTGAGAAACTGCCCGCCAATGCGCGCGTCGAGCCCCATGGCGTGGGTCACTTCCTCCACATTGGCGCCGATTTTTTCGCAAAGATCGGCGATCACGTTGGCGTAGCTGATTTTCAGCGCGAGGAACGAATTAGAAGCGTGCTTGATAAGCTCGGCGCTGTTGATAGTAGTGACAAGAAATTCGGCTTTGTGGCCCGGCGGGCAGGTCCCATTGTGTACCGGGCAGCGGAAACTTTTTTCGAGAATGGGGCGGTAGATTTCGCGGAGTTCCGCGGCGGACGAGGGATCCTCGACGCCGACAACGATACGCTCGGGATGGAAAAAGTCAAAAACGGCCGTGCCTTCGCGAAGAAATTCGGGATTGGAGGCGACGCGGTGCTTTACGCTGCTGTTCTTGGAGTAGGCGGAAAGGGCACGGCTCAGTTCGAGGCCGGTGCGCGCCGGGACGGTGCTTTTTTCCACGACGAGTTTGGGTGTTTTTGCTTCGGCGGCGATTTGACGGGCCACGTGGTCAATGGCGGAGAGATCGGCTTCACCGGAATCTCTTGGCGGAGTGCCCACGCAGATGAAGATGGCGTCGCCGGCGCGAATCGCTTCGCCAGCGTCCGCGGTATAAGAGATTTTTCCGGCTTTGTGGGTGGAGGCGAGAATCTGGTCGAGATGATGCTCGTAGATCGGAACGCCGCCGGCATTGAGCTTGGCGATGCGCTCGCGATCGATATCCGTGCAGACAACCTGGTGCCCGGCCTCGGCGAGACAAGCTCCGGTGACGAGACCCACGTATCCACAGCCGATGACGGAAATGCGCAAGGCAAACGGCTCCTATAACGAGCTTCAAAGGGCAGATCCCTAAGCGAAGCGAGATCTCAAACGCTTATTGTGAATGAATTGATTGAAGGAACAAAGCGATTCATCGAAAATAGTTGCCAGCAGCGCGCGGTTTCCTGCCATAGCGTGGCGTTCGACGGGTGAATTCGAAAGCGCGGGCAGGGGCTAACTTCGCTCCGCTTTCCCCATCAGCAAGCCGCGCAGCCCGAGAAGCACCAGACGGGGCTGGCGGCGCACCACGTTCCACAATAAACGCGTGGACTCATCGCGGTTGATCTCGCCGAGCGATTGCCGTGTGGAAGCGTCGAGCAGATCCACGAGTTGGGAATAATCCTTTTGCTCAAAATGGTGGAGCGCGCGGCGGATCAGCCAGTGCGTCCCCAATTCGCGGCGCAAGCTGCTAAGCTCGTGGCTCCTGCCGTTTTGCAAAAGCGCTTCCGAAACGCCGAGAGCGCCGCGAAAGCCGGTAACGATCCCACCGACAGTAGAAACTTTGACTTGCGCCGCGGCGTCACCGACGAGATAGACTTCGCCATTCCCGATTTGCCGCCGGACCGGCACCCAGCCGCGATAGACGGGAATGCGCGCGCCTTGCCATTCGAGTGGCTCAAGATGTTTTTTTTCGAGGAAGCGTTCGAATCGGCGTTTGGTGTCGCCGCCGTTCTCGCCGATGACGCCGAGTGCGGCGCGTTCCGAGGATTCCGGGATCAACCAGTAAAAGTAAGGCGTATCATCGGGCACGAACCAGACGCGAGTGGTATCGGGAGGGCAATCTTTGGGCAGCCGCACGATGGCTTGCACCAGGGGCACGGTTTCGATGGGGGGCCAGCCGGAAGCGCGCGCCACGCGGCTCGTGGCACCATCCGCCCCAACCACGCTGTCTGCGTGCAACTCTTCATGCTTGCCGCCGGATTCGACTTCCAATCGCAAACCGCGCGCGTTCGGACCGATTCCCAGGAAACGCGTAGCGAAGGAGAGCGCTGCGCCGGCTTGCTGCGCCTCGCGCGCCAAGGCTGGAATCAGGCGCGAGCGCTCAATGATGAGGTCAGGCTTGGTCAGGGCGACCTGCGCCGAGCGGCCGTCGGTGAAAAGCTCGAAGCGGCGAATTTCGTTGACGATGCTCTCGCGCGCGGATGCGCCCATTTGATGGCGGAAGTGATCCGTGACAATCAACGTGCGGGCTGCCGGCTCGAATTGCGGTTTTGATTCCAGCACGCGCACGCGACGCCCGCCACGGGCCACCCGTATGGCGGTGAAAAGCCCCGCGGCGGAGCCGCCAACAACGATGACTTCCGGGTCGCCCCGTTGGAGCCGCGGGCGTGTTTCGCTATTTGGCAAAGTTTACGTGCATCCCCAAGACGCGCATTCCCCGAGCGTTTCGCTAATCCGGGATTCTCACGCCAAGAAATCTAATTGCTTCCCCCTCGACTCTTGTGGGGTTGCTAGAGGTGTGAGTGAGAGGGCGCCCGCTAAGTATAGCGAATCCGCTATCGAGGGCCAACACGAGGAGAAGCCCGGTATCAGCTGGGGACGTGGCTTTCTAACTTAGGGATTATTTTGCGAAACCGCGGAGGTCTTACGGGTCTGGCGTTCGTAGGGCGCGCGCTCCAGATACTCAACTCCGGCAAAAATGATGCCGAGAGCCAAAGCTCCCACCAGGAAAGCTCTTGGTGAGGAGAGATAACCGACCAGTACGGCTGCGCCGCCGCCAAGGGCGCCGAGAAGATAGAGCGTCAGAACGGCGCCGCGGTGGCCGAGACCAAGGTTGGAAAGACGATGAGCGGCATGGTCCTTCCCGGGCGTGGCGAAAGGCAGCAGACCACGCCGCGAGCGGGAAATCGTGACCAGTGTAGTGTCGAAAATCGTCACGCCCAGGATCAGAATCGGAGCGAGCCAAGCCGAAAGATGATTGGAGTTCTCAAGCCGCAGTTTTAATCCCAGCGTTGCCATCAGGTATCCGAGAAACATGGCGCCGCCATCGCCCATGAAAATTTTTGCGGGCTTGAAATTCCAGCGGAGAAACCCTGCGGCCGCGCCCAGAACCGCGGCAGCCAGCGTGGTAACCAGCGTCTGGCCGTTCAGGTAAGCGAGCATCGCAAAAAAGACGGATGCCATAGCTGCGACGCCCGCGCAAAGGCCGTCCATGTGATCGAGGATGCTGAACGAGGCCGTAATCCCCACGACCCAAACAACCGTGAGAACGGCGTCCAGAAAATCTCCTCCGCGTCCGCCCACAAGCACGCTGAAAACCTGCGCGCGAATTCCGCTGACCAGCAGGATTGCCGCCGCCAGCGGCATGCCTACAAACAGTTTGATTTGATGATGGAGCAACCCTTGGTCGTCGAGGATCCCGACACCCGCGACAAGCGTCGCGCCGATGAGGATGCCCACAATCTGGGCGCGCGCCGGCCCGTTGAAGGCAAACAGCACCGCGATCACCACCGCGGCGTACATCGCCAGCCCGCCCAGAAGTGGAATCGGCGTGAGATGAACTTTGCGCGGCCCCGGAAGGTCTACCATTCCGACGCGCAACGCCAAGGCGCGCACAGGAACGACGAGCATCAGTGATGCGAAAAGTGCAATGAAAAACGCAAGCAGACCTGCGGCCATTCAACCTCGTTTATCAAGTGAGTCGAATCCAGCCAGGCCGGCGCGGCCGGTGCCTCACGTGATTCTGGCCGGATTGGGGATCCGGCTCCCAAGTCAAGCTAACAAATGGTTGCCCCACGCAGCTCTAACACCATACTGCGATTTTAGTTTTGCTTCAATCGGGATAGTCCCGTATGTGCAAAATTGCACACCTTGAGTTTTGCCTGGTTATTGGAGCATGAGCCACCCCACTCGCCCAGGGGACTGTTGGTCAGCGCTCCGTCAACATGCGGGCGAAGATGCGTTTCACTTCCTCTTTATCACGCGTGGCGTAGTACCAGTCAATGGTGCGCTTAAGGCCTTCGCGGAAGAGCACCTTTGGTTCCCAGCCGAGGAGTTTCTTGGCGAGAGAATTATCGGCGACGCGGTTGAGCGGGCCGGTGGGCATGTCTGGGCGAAGCTTGATCGCGGCTTTGTGTCCGGTGAATTCGCAGACCATTTTGGCGCAATCGATCACCCGGATGCGCTCCATTGTTCCGAGGTTAATCGGCGTGCCGTCGTCAATCTTTTCTCCGGCCAGGATCGTGCCCTCAACGATGTCGTCAATGTAGGTCCAGTTGCGGATTTGCGTGCCATCGCCCCACACCTCGAAAGGGTTCTGCCCTAGGAAAGCGCGGGCAATCATAGCGATGACGGCGTGATTCTCCACGCCCCGCGGACCGTACACCGTGAAGTACCGGCAAGAAGCGGCGCCCATTCCGTGTTCCTTCGCATAGGCTTGCAAGGTGAATTCGCCCATCAACTTGGCCCAGCCGTAGGTATTGTCTGCATCGTTCGGGCCTTTAGTGAGATCTTCCGTGAGATAGATTTCCTTTTGCGTGTCTGACTGCAGAAAATTCGGATACACGCAGCCGGAAGAAGCGAACACCACTTTTCTTACTTTGGCCTTAAGGGCTTCGGCAAAAACCAAGCCGTCCAGGAAGAAATTCGAAGCCGGGCCGGCTTGATGAAGGTCCACGTAGCCGCGCCCGCCATGGTCGGCGGCGAGGTGGAATACCGTGTCGACGCCGTGCATCGCGGCCCGGGCCACACCGGGTTCCCGCAAATCGGCCTGGAGAAAATCGACTTTGCCCGCACCGAGATGCTGGCCGAGGTTGCCGAGATGGCCGCTGGTCAGGTCATCGACGATGCGAACTCTTTTCGTCCCTCGCGCCAGCAGTTGATCGACAAGCGTCGAGCCGATGAATGACGCTCCACCCGTTACAAATACAGTCTTTCCCGCCCAAAACCCGTCCGCCGTCGTCACGCGCGCGCCGCCTCCTTGATTTTCTTAGCGAAGATTTTCCTAACGAATCGCCAGATGTTCGATGATTTCCACAAATTTTTGCAATTCCTTGACTCTATCATAGTCGAGAGCGGCAACCCGCGCCGCCTCGCCCATAGCTCGCAACTTGTTTGGATCAGAAGCCAGGGAGCGCACAGCGTCGACCACTTCCGCGGGGCGGTCCGGATCAGCGGCCACGGCGAAGCCCTGCTGAATCCCCAGCGACACAGCATCCGTCTCTTTCGGCGCCACCGCGACGATGGGCTTTCCCGCCGCGAGAATTCCGTACATTTTGCTCGGCACCACCACGCCTTCCAAGCCCCGTTTCACCGTAATGACGTGGGCATCGGCGGCCGCCAGCACCGAAGGAATCTTGCTCGCCGGGAAAAACTCCAGAAAACGAATGTTGCTGGAACCCGCGGCCACCGCCTCGATTTGCGACCGCTGCGCGCCATCACCAACGAACACGAGACCCACACCTTCGTTCGCAAGATTGCGTGCGGCTGTAACCAGCGTGTTCCACGCGCCGTAGAAACCAAGATTGCCCGCGTGTACGATCACAAACGAAAAATTCCCGCGGATCGCGCGGACAACTTCGGGATCGGGTGATGGAAAAGATGTATTCGGCGGAAGGATTTCCGCGCCATCGCGAACGATCACCACCCGCGCGGCCTCCACGCCTTTGGCGACAATGTGCGCGCGCATATCTTCGCCCAGAACGATGGCGCGCGTGGCGCGGCGCAGCGCCCAGCGATGAAGTTTTTCCCATATTCTCGCGGGCCTGCCGGGCGCAACAATCGATCCTCCCACGGCCATGTCCGGATACAAGTCGCGTATGTTGTAGACGAATGGCTTGCGTTTCAGCATGGCGACGATCGCGCCGACAATGCCCTGAAACGGCGGGTCGGTCATCGCCACAACCACGTCACACGGCGCAAAGACCGCGCGCGGAATCGCCAGCGCCACGTAGCTGAGATAATTCACCACTCGCTTTTTCATCTCGAAGCGCGGAAAGTCCGTCGAGCCCGCGCGAATAATACGCGTCCGGCCCGCGAACTCCGTCCGATACGGCCGCCACGCGCGCCGCTCGGTGGGATCGTAGGATGGTCGCCCGCACAATACTGTCACCTCATGCGAAACGGAAAGAGCCTCCACAACGCTGTGCGTCATCTTGGCCGTCGCGGAAGTATCCGGCGGGTAGTAGAGATTGAGCAGCAGCACGCGCACGGAAAGATTGTACCGAGTTCCGTGGCTTCACGGGGCGCGGCCGCCTGGCGATTTCAGGCAGGTTTCTTGAAGATCGGCGCCGCTGCCCGAGCCAGCTCATGAGCGGTGGGCTTCTTTTTCGGCGGTTTCTTGACTTCGCGTTTTCCTCTGTCCTTGTTTCCCATGCCCGCTAGCTTGCCACAATTCTTTCTCGAAGGCTAGAAGATGTGAATTCCAGACCGCATGTTCGAATGTCAAGGGCGCGAAATGAGGACATCGCCGAGGACCAGCGCATCCATCTGCGTGCGCAGGAAGCAGTCGATGGCTTCTTCGGGGCGGCAGACGATGGGTTCGTTGTCGTTGAAGGAGGTGTTGAGCACGACGGGCACGCCGGTGAGATCGCGGAAGGCGGAAATGAGCGCGTGATAGCGGGGATTGGCCTCGCAGGTGACGGTTTGCAGCCGTCCCGTGCCATCGACGTGCGTCGGCGCGGGAATCTTGTCGCGCTTCTCCGGGCGCACGGAGTACGCCAGGGTCATGAACGGCGACGGGTGCAACTTCTCAAAATATTCCCCCGTCGCTTCCGCGAGAATGGAAGGCGCAAACGGGCGAAAGACCTCCCGGTGCTTGATCCGGCGGTTGAGAATTTCCTTCATTTCCGGACGGCGCGGGTCGGCCACGATGCTGCGATTGCCCAGCGCGCGCGGGCCCCATTCGGCGCGGCCCTGAAACCAGCCAAGAATTTTTCCGTCCGCGATGATCGCTGCGGCGCTCCGAGATATTTCTTCCGCGCTCAATTCGCGAATGGAATAGCCGCCCTGGGCCAGGCCATTCGATTCGATCGCGCGGCGAATCTCTTCGCGCGAATAGCCAGGCCCCCAATAAGCATGATCCATCACGAAGAAGCGCGGCTTGCCAAGCTTCTGGTGCCAGACGTAATACGCCGCGCCCACCGCCAACCCTGCGTCTCCCGCCGCCGGATGAACGTAGACCTGCTCGAACGGCGTTGCATCAAAGATTTTCCCGTTCGCCACGCAATTGAAAGCCACGCCGCCTGCCAGGCATACGGCCTTGAGCCCGGTTCGCTCGCCAAGTTTTTTCAAAATACCGAGATAGACCTCTTCGAGCCGCGCCTGCAACGAGCAAGCGAGATTGCGGTGCCGCTCCTCCAGCGCTTCTTCGGGAACGCGAACCGGCCCCAGTCGCCTGGCCATTTCATCGGAAAACATTTTACCGAGCGCCGGCGTCTTATCGGCTTCAGCCCAGGACATTTCCGGGCCCGTGCGGTGATGCGAAAAGTATTCCAGCCCCAGGCGGAAGCCGTTCCCGTTGGAGCCGCTGTCAAAACGCAGGATGTCGCGGAAAGCGCCGAGTTGTTCCGGTTGGCCGTAGGCAGCGAGCCCCATGACTTTGTACTCGTCGCCGAATTTCAGGAAGCCGAGGTACTGCGTCACCGCGCCATAAAACAGTCCCAGCGAATGCGGAAAAGCTACCGCGCCGTCGATTCTCATGCGGTTTCCCGTGCCGGTGCCCCACATGGTGCTGGCGAAATCGCCGAGTCCATCGGCGGAAAGTAGCGCCGCGCGTTCGAACGGCGAAACAAAGAAGCTGCTCGCGAGGTGCGCTTGGTGGTGCTCGATGCGGTGAAACTTTGCCACGATTTTTTTTGGATCGGTGTCGAAGGCCGACGCCAGCGCTTCGGGAATCCCCGTAAATTTCGCGAGAACTCTGATGCGTTCCCGCGCAAACGACGGCATCCTCAGCGCGTAAAAAAGTTTCGTGCCCAACCGCGCATACGGATTCCGCGGCACCGCCACGTGATCGATGTCCGAAAGCGTCAGCCCCGCTTCCTGCAGGCAGTAGCGGATCGCCGCCGCCGGAAACCCCGCCGCGTACTTCACGCGGTTGAAGCGCTCCTCCTCGACCGCGGCAATCAGCCTCCCGTCGCAGACAATCGCCGCCGAAGCGTTCCCATGGTACGCATTGATCCCAAGAATGTTCATCGTGCAATGAGTCAGTGTACCGCAGCCGGAAGATTATGCGGCGAGGTGCCGGCGGCACCAATCGTTCAAGACATACAAGGACCACGGGCGCGACCACGTGGTCTTACCGGCAAGAAAATCCGTCCAGACCGCGCGCACGCCTCCCGGTCGAAGATAAGCCGCCAGTGGCGGCGAGGGATCGGCAAAACTGGCTTCCATTCGTGCGCGCAGCGGCCCGCGCAGCCACTCTTCCCAAGGCAAAGTAAAAGTCCGCTTCCGCTGCGCGAGAATTTCCTGCGGCAGCAAATCGCCCAGCGCTTCCACCAGCAGGGCCTTTGGTGCGCCCGGGCGGCGCGCCACGTCTGACAGCGAGCCTGCAAATTCAACCAGCGGCGTGTCCAGCAGCGGCACGCGAACTTCCAGCGATCGCGCCATGCTCACGGCATCCGTGTCCCGCAGCAGCGTGCTGGCCATGTACGTGCGCATCTCCAACCAGGAAACTCCCGCAAGCGGTTCCAGTTTTCGTGTTTCACCGGCCGTCCGCTCCAGCCACCCGAGCCACGTCGGATCGAGCGTCACACCGTCAGCATTCACCGTGCTCGGCCGGAAGCGCGGGTCGATGATTCGTTCCAGCTGTCCCGGTGGAAAAAGCGTCCGCGTGAAAAAATAAGCATGCGGCAAGGCGTCCGGGTACATCCACGCTGCCGCGGCTTTCCCACCGGCGTTCGGTGAACCTTGCCGCCCCGCAAGAGCGCTAACGAAGGGAGACATCAAGCGCCGCACCGGCGCGGGCACAAACCACGCGTTTCGGATCAGTCTCGCAAAGCGCGACGTATCGGCAAACGTCGGATAGCCCGCGAAAAGTTCATCCCCGCCCAGCCCGGACAGCGCCACTTTCAGCCCCGCTTGTTTCGCGGCCCAGGAAACAAAGTACGTATTGATTCCATCCATCGTAGGTTGATCGAGTGCGGCGAGAGCTTCGTCCATCCGCGAAAGGACTGCCTCTCCGCTCAAGGCCACTTCCGTGTGCTTCGTCTTGAAGCGCTTGGCCGCCATGCGCGCAAGCTCAGCTTCATCGAATGCCGTGCCCGGAAACGTCAGCGTGAAGCTCTCAATTCCTCCCCGCGCCTGGGCGGCAAGCGCTGCGATCGCGCCGGAGTCCAGCCCGCTCGAAAGAAACAAGCCCACGGGAACGTCGGCAATGAGATGCGCGCGCACCGCATCTTCTAGAAGCGGCCGCAGCATTTTCGCCGCCGATGCAAGGTCGCGCGGTTTGCGTGGTTCGCGCGCTGCCGGCGAGACCGTGGGGTCCCACCAGGGCCGTGCGCGCGGCGTGCGCCGGCGCTCCGGCACGTGCAACAGCATGCGATGTCCCGGAGGAAGGGAAAATACTCCCTCAAGAAGCGTCACCGGCTCCGACACGCTCCCAAAAAGCAGATAGGCGGTGACGGCGTCCTGCGACAGAAGTCTGGGAACAGCTCCCGAGGCCAGCAGCGCGCGAACTTGCGAAGCAAATGCAAAACCATCCCGCGTCTGCGTGTAATAGAGCGGCTTAATGCCCAGCGGGTCGCGCGCCAGGAAGAGAATCGGCGCCGTGGCATAACGCTCGCGCAGATCGAGCAGCGCGAAAGCGAACATCCCCCGCAGTTCGGTCAGTGAGTCTTCGCCCCACTCTTCCCACGCATGCACGAGAATTTCCGTGTCCGATTGCGTGGCGAAACGGTGTCCGCAAAGCGACAAGCGCTCGCGCAGTTCGCGATAGTTGTACAGCTCGCCATTGCAGATGACTGCGACGTCCTTCGTTTCGTTCCAGATGGGCTGGTGGCCGCCGGCCAGATCGATGATGCTCAGGCGGCGCATCCCCAGCGCGAGTCCCGGCGCTCGCGCCTCTCCGGCCAGAAAACCTTCGTCATCCGGACCGCGATGGCGCATCGCTGCGGTCATCGCACGGACGCGCGACTCCGCATCCGTGCTGCACGAAGCGAACGCGACGCCGCATATCCCGCACACGCTATTGTTTAATCTCCGGCGTGGAGAAGAAGGCGGCGCCGGCTCGGACGGTCTTTGCCCACAAATGGAAGCGCGGAATCTTCAACCGGCGGTCCGCATACCAGGCCAGCGCGGCCCGCAACAACAAAAAAAACAACGTCGCCGCGCTGCACAGCACCAGGTAGAAGAAAGACTCGCGCTCCAGTAGCAGGCTCCAGTCGACCGCTTCGTCCCAGCCCGGGTAAACGCTGTCCAGCAAGCGCCGCAGGTGCAGTCCCTCGAGCGGCAGCCGCGCCAGGCGCACATGGGCGAACTGGTCGTAGGTGTACTCGCGCGGATAGTTCGGGACGCGCCCAATAGCCTCGGAAAACACCGCAGGGTCCCGCAGTTCACTGCGCGTCAAATTGCGGCCGCGTGCGTCTTTCATGATGACCCGGTAAGTGGGGTCGACGATGATCCAGCGCCGGTCGATCAACACCTCTGCGACAACGTGCTTCGCCCTGTGATCGGGAGTCAACAGCAGGAGTCGCCGCACCTGCAGATCGGAACTTCTCGCCAGATTCAAGAAGGCGTTTGTCGCCGTCCCGCAGACGTTTAACAATTGCCGGTAGGTGAGCGTCGTCTCCGGATCGCGCTGCGCAAGTGCTTCGGGATTCGCCGTGTTGGCCCGCGATGGCTCGGCGCGCATCCAGCTCAAAATGGCTTCGACCTTTTGTTCCGCAGGCAGGCTGTTGGGCACAATAGCGTCAGAAAATCCGTCGAGATATCGCCGCACGGAATATTCCCGGACCCACGAGTAAAGCAGCGCTACCAAGGCGACGGCTAGCAGCGCGTTGCAGCTCCACCATATCACGCGAAACGTCCGGTGCCCGCCAGTCTGCAAAAAATTACCCCTCCCGTTTGGATTCCGCTCCCGGCGTTTGCCGCGGGGCAAGCCTCTCGTATAGCGCCTCCATCTCGCGAACCGGTTCGTCCCATCCCAGGCGCGATGCGACCTTCGCGCATCCCGCCGCGAGCCGCGCGCGCAGTTCCGGTTCCTTCAGGATCCGCTCCATGGCGCTCGAGAGCGCCGTCGCGTCGTGCCGCACCACCAGGCCGGCCTCCTCCCCGAGCAGGGGCGCAATCCCGCATTGTTCCGTCACCACCACCGGAGTCCCCGCGGCCACCGCTTCCGCCGCTGTATTCCCGAAGTTTTCATTCTGCGAGGGGAGCACGAAAACATCCGCGTCTCGATACGCCGCCCACTTTGCTTCGCCAAAAAGCGGCCCGGCGAATTGCACCTTTGTTCGGACGCCCAGCTGCGTCGCCTGTTGGTCCAATTTTTCTTTTACCCCGCCTTCGTCGGGTCCAGCGAAGACCAGTGTCATCGGTATTCCAGCGAAGCGCCCTGAAAGTTCCCCGAATGCTTGCAGTAGCAAGTCTGGACTTTTCTTGATAGAAAGACGCCCCAGGAAAAGAACAAGTTTCACATCGTTTGAAATACCTTGCGTCCTTCGAAACGTGCCTCGTTCGGGCCAGGATGCGGGCGTCTCGACCCCGTTGCGCCGGAGCACCACCTTCGTGCGCGTAACACCACCGGCGGCCAGCTCCCCGGCTTCCTGCTCCGAAGTGGCAATCACCGCGCTTGCCTCCCCGAGCAACTGTTTTCCCCAGAACGCATGATACATCCGTTTCAGCCAGAGATTTCTCACAATTGGCAGGTACATCCCGATGGGCTCGAGCACGTACGGCAGGCCTCGCTTGCGGCATGCCGCCGCCACCCCTGGACCCAGCAGGTCGTAAATCCCGAAAATGTGCGCCACGTCGAAATTCTGTAGCCGCGCCCGGCAGTAGCGCTTCAACGCCGGATTCCAGCTCACTCTGCGGTAGCGCAGCCACGTTGGCAGGTAAATGGCTTGCACGTCACTCTCATTCCGCCGCCAGCCAAAAGGAGACCGCTCTGCCGTGATTTTTTCTTCCGGTGCTTGTAACCGTTTTTCCAGCCCCCAGTCGGCGGTCAGAACCGTCACCTGATGTCCTCGCCCTGCCAAGCCTTCGGAAAGCGCGCGCACCTTTACCGGGGGGCCGCCGAACTCGAAAAAAGGAGCGTACGTTTCCGTGACGTTCAGGATTCGCATTGTTCGCGCAGGATTTTTTTCAGTGACTTGGCGAAGGCGTTGAAGCGAAACTCGTTCTCCGCGCGCTGCCGCCCTCGCAGGCCCATCTCTTTCGCTAGCGCCGGGTCCGCCAGCAAGGCCTCAATGGAGGTAGCCAGTTGAATCGTATCGCCGTGCGGCACCAGGTAGCCGGTCACACCGTCCTGGATGACTTCCGGTGCCCCGCCGTGCGCGCCTCCGATGACCGGCTTGCCGCACGCCATCGCTTCCAGATACACCAGGCCGAACCCTTCGCCACGGCTTGGCAGCGCGAAAATTTCGCACGCGGCGTAGCATGCGGCAATTTCCGCGTAGCTCAATCCGCTCAAAAAATGCACGTGGAGGTGGACGCCGTTTTTTTCCGCGAGTTCCTCCAGCCACGCGCGGTCATCGCCGGTTCCCACCAGCACGAGTTGCAATTCTGGCCAGCGCGTCAGCAGTCTCGGCAGTGCCGTAATCAGCGTGTCCATGCCCTTGTATCGTTCCGTTGTCATCCAGCGGCCCACCGTCAGGATGACCCGCCCTGCCGGAAATTCGTGCGGAAGGGCGGTTTGCGAACCCGGCACGAGCAACGCTTCGAATTCCGGATCGAGCGCCCAGGGCACCACGCGTATTCTTTCGCTCACCACCCCTTGCTCTTCTTCAACGTGATCGGCGGTATCCCGGCTCGGTGCCAACACCATGTTGGCGTGAAGGAGCGCTCGCCGGCGCCAGCCCCTCAAAGGCTCCCACACGTCGCTCCCATGCGTGCAGATAATGCTCTTCATCTTTGGCGCGGCAAACCGCATCGCCTGCACCACGGTTCCGAGATTGGGGTGCGCGGCCAGCACCAGCTTTGCTTTGCGCCGCGCTGCTTTGATCGCCGCTACCGTGAATCGTCCCTTGGCGCGCTCGCTTCCCGTGAAAACAAATTCGCGCCCTCCCACCGTCATCCGGTGCAGCTCCGGCGAATCATTCAAGCTGAGCAGGCGGCAATCCATGTTGCGGCTCGCGGCAAACTCCGTCAGCACCGCTGCCAGGTGGCGGCCCGCTCGCTGCACCCCACCGGGTGCCTCCAGTTCGGGGAAGAGGCCGATAATCACGGCCAGAGTCTGCCAAGTGCTGCGCTCATTGGCAAGCTAAGATCCACCACCATGTTCGAAACGCGCGATTCGAACGCATGTCTTCGGCGAGGCGGGATCGTCTTGGCATTCTGTTGAATAATCTTCTTGCTGTCATCCCGAGAGCAGCGAAGGATCTACTTTTTCGAAATTGCGTCGAAAACGCAACTTGTTCGTCGCTTAGCCACAACAGGAAACGGCACAAATCATCGGTTTTCAGCACCCTGTTAGGTGCCCGCCGTCTCTCTAAAATTTCAAAACCCGCGCGGCTGGGAAGGTTTTTGCCCGGAGGGCGCCGGCGCGGCGCCGGAATCGTCTTTCGCTCCCTGAAACGCTTGTTTCTTCAGCTTCATGTCCCCATCCACGGACGCCGTGAATTCGCTTCCTTGCGTAAACATCACTTCTTTGCCGCCCGCCAGCGGAATCGCTCCCCCGGAACTGTTTGGGCCCGCGCTCTCCTGGTAGGAGCGGACGGCGGCTTTTTCGTTGTCTTTCAGTCGCACGAAGTCGATGCTAAACCCCAGTTTTCCGGCGTGACCTAGGCGTTTCTTCGGTTCCGCCTCTTTCACAACGCCGGTGGCCGTCGCGCCTTGTGGAATCACCGTCAGGCCATCCACGAGGACCTCTTCCACCACCTCCAGCTCCACAACGTCGCCAACGTGGGCGGTGGCGGAAGAAATCGTCTTGCCAAGTCTCATTCGAATCGGCGTGCCATTCCGCAACATGAATTCCGTTGAAGACGAGAGAGTGTTCGAAGCAGCCTTTGTGGGCGCCGTCGGTGCATCGTACAGAATGCGCTCCCTTGCGGGCGCCACTGCCTTTGGCTCCGGCGGCTTGGCTCCCGCTTTGTCTTTCAACAAGACCAGGCTTTCCAACGGGACATAACCGATCTCGCCCTTGGCCGTTCGAACGCCAAAATACAAATCGTACCGCCCGGTGATCTGCACAACCTCCCCGCATTGCAGCGTGGTGCGCACATCCAGGGTAGTCATGGAGCTGTATAGATAGACGTAGCCGCCCGATCGCGGACATTCCACTTGCCCGGCGCTCTGTGCCTGGGCCATCACGGGGAACCCGAGAAAGAAAACTGCGGCGAGATACTTGGCGCTCGAGATCATGGTGCACCTGTTGGTCCGAAGGATGGAAGATGCCACGCTTCTATCTCAGCGTAAGACGCTTATGCCCGACAAGAAAGGGAAGTCCCCAGCTGTGCATAAAGAGATACTGCGGGAAAAACACGACTGTCCAAGCGGACGGCGGATTCGAATCCATTTTGTTTTGCAATCGCAATGGGTGGCAGGATCATGGATTCCGGCGGGTCAGTAAAGAAACCAGATCGGGGAGGCGGTCAAGATAAATATCCGCGGGGTGGGCGACGCGGTCGTGCGTGCCGAAGCCGTAATTTACGGCGGCGGCGAACGTGCCGGCGTTGCGCGCGGTTTGCACGTCGACTTCGGAATCGCCGATCAGGATGGCTTCGGCGGGGGCGGCGCCGAATTCGCGAAGAATCGTGTGAGCGCCGTGCGGATTGGGTTTTTTCGTTTCAAAGCTGTTGCCGCCGTAGACGGCCCGGAAATATTTCGCCAGACCGAGTTCTTCGAGAATGCGGTTGCTAACGCGCACCGGTTTGTTTGTGAGAATGGCCATCGGAAACGCGGCGAGATGTTCGAGCGCTTCGGGAACGCCCGGGTACGCGCGCGTCGAATCCATTTTGTGGTCTTCGTAATACGCCAGAAAAAATTTCAATGCCTGCTCGCGCTCGGGTTGCGTTGAGTTGTTTCCCAAAGCTTGGGCGACGAGTTGCGGCGCGCCGTGGCCGATGTAGCCGGAGATGGTGTCTTCGTGCAATTGCTCGCGACCCATTTCGTGCAGCATGGCGTTGACGGAGAGGATCAGATCGAGTTTGGAATCGATGAGCGTGCCGTCCAGATCGAAGATCAATGCGCGCACGGTAGAGAAACTCGGGTCGGCCATGAGCCAATAATTGTAATATGACCGGGCTTTTTTTCAGCAGTCACTGATCTGGCGACAAATTCCAACGGAAAATTAACATTGGCATTTTTTCAAAATCGCGTCTTGTTCGCGTAAAATAGTGGATTCAGCGGGCGGCACAAAGCTCTTCCGGAGAATTCATGGCCCAGGTTTATCCCTTTCGCGCTTTTCGCTACAACCCGTCGCACGCCGCGCTCGACCGCGTGCTGACGCAGCCGTACGACAAGATTTCTCCGGCGATGCAGGAAAAATATTACGCCTCGGACCCGCACAACCTGATCACCGTCGAGAAAGGCCGCGCGTACCCCAGCGACACGCCGCAGAACAATGTCTACACGCGCGCAAGCACGGCGATCGAGGATTGGATTCTCAGTCAGGTGGTGGTGCAGGATCCCGCGCCGTCTTTCTATGCGTACACGCAGGAGTACACCGTGCCGGGGACGGAGGAACGGCGCACGCGGCGCGGATTTATCGGCGCGGGAAAACTCGAGGAGTATTCTGCGGGCGTGGTTTTCCGGCACGAGCAGACGCTCTCTGGGCCGAAGGCGGACCGGCTGGAACTTCTGCGGCATACGAAAACGCACACGGGACAGCTTTTCATGCTGTATTCGGACGCGCAGCGGCGTGTTGATGGCATCTTGGCGGAGGCTGAGGCGGCGGGAACGCCGGCCACCGAGATGCGCGACGAGTACGGCGTCTTGCACCGGCTGTGGGTGATCGCGGAGCCGGAGCGCGTGGCCGCCACCCAGAAAGCGATGGAAGCCCAGAAGCTGGTGATCGCCGACGGGCATCACCGTTACGAGACGGCGTTGAACTACCGGAACGAGCGCCGCGCGAGCGCGGGGAAGGTCGATCCGGAGGCGCCGTACGAGCGGGTGATGATGACGTTCATCAACACGCGAAGCGAGGGGTTGACGATTCTGCCGACGCACCGCGTGGCGGCGCACATTCACGATTTCTCCTGGAGCGGCGTGCGGCGGTATCTGGAGCCATGGTTCACGGCGGAGGAGTTCCCGTTCTCGGGCAGCGGGGAGAGGTCCGGGGCGAAAAAGAAATTTCTTGCGAAGCTCACGAGCGAGCGAGAGAAGCGGGCCATCGGCGTTTATCCCGACGCGGGCGGGCACAAGCGGGCGTTTTACGTGCTGACGCTGCGCGAGGGCGCCAACCTGGCACAACTGATGCCCAATGTTTCTCCGCCGCAGCGCGAACTGGACGTGGTGCTGCTGCACGAAGGAATCCTCGAACCGGCGCTGGGCATCACCCCGCAAGCGGTGACCGCGGAGGCCAACCTGACCTACGAACGGGAAGCCCTGGCGGCGCTCGACGCTGTGGACAGCGGCCGCGCGCAGATTTCGTTCCTGCTGAATCCCTGCGGCGTCGACCAGGTGATGAAAATCGCCACCGCCGGCGAAGTGCTCCCCCAGAAGTCCACCGACTTCTATCCCAAGCTGTTAAGCGGCATCACCATGTACCGGGTGTAGCGGCGACGGAATTTATCCCGACCCGGTCGGGACTGTCGCCATCTTGCCCTGTGCTTTCTAATTTCTGATTTCTAGTTTCTAGTTTTTCCTTTCTCTCGCTTCCGCACCGAACGCCGCAGGCTGATCCTAGCCTCCCATTCCGAACCGTTAAATGCTTTTCGCCCCCGCGCCAGCCGCCGCCGCCCGCGAGGCGACATTCTTCTCCGCCTGCTCCGCCACCGCCACGCTCCTGTCGATTTCGATCGTACCTTTGAAGCCCGCGCCGTCTTCGATCATGATCTGCGCCGTCGTCAGATTCCCGATGATCGCCCCGTCCTTCTTGATCTCCACCCGTCCCTTCGCGCGCACGTTTCCTTTCAGGTAGCCGTACACCACCACGTCGCCCGCGTTGACGTCCGCCGTAACCTTCGCCGTCGCTCCGACCGTCAGCTTCCGCTCATCCAGATGAATCAGTCCTTCTACCTCCCCGTCGATCAGCAGATCCTCGCTGCCGGTGATTTCGCCTTTCACCTGCAAGCTCGACCCCAGCCACCCCGTCTCCTGCTCCGCTGTCGCATCCAATGGACTCATCACATCCGTGTTCTTCTTACCCCACATAGAAACCTCCTTACGGTGTGTCTCGGGGGACGAGCTGGGGGGTTCCGGCGAGATGCAGCGCTGCCCCAGAATCCTACTCCTGCAAACCGGACGCAGCAAGCCGCCGCGCCTCCGCTGACGCACCTACCCACCCACTGTCATTCCGAGCGAAGCAGGCCGGTTTTTTCTTGCGCATTCGCTCCTGCGAATGCGTCGGCCTGCGCAGAGAGGAATCTCTCTTCTCTTTTCTAATTTCCGCCTTCTACTTTCTGATTTCTGGTTTGCCGTTGTACGCCCCCTTCTCCTCTAATTTCCGAATTCTAGTTTCTAGTTTTTCCTCCCCCCTGTCATCCCGAGCGCAGCGAGGGATCTGCTTCTCTCTTCGAACTTCCTTTCTCGCCACTCGCCACTGTTCTCGACCCCTCTCGGCTGCACCACGCCCCCTGTAACGCTTGGCAAAATCCCCCAACCAAGCACCCTCAAGCTTCATCCCCGGGCTACTCTTGTAAAAGCCTCCATGTACGGAGTGCCCACCAATCGGTAGTTGACGCACTTGGCTGCGTTGCGGCTGGCCTTCCGACAGAATACTGCTCGATAAGCTTCAGTCTTTCGCATTTGTGGACAGCGAGCCGAGCTTGTGATTCAATCTCCGTACGCACCCATTGCTTTTTGGTGACTGCCACTCCATGTCGCAATTCGACATTTTCAAGGTGCAGCCTCAGGGCAGCCTTCGCTGGCTGGCGGCGGCAGCAAGTATGGAAACTGCCGAGGGGCGTGTTAAAGGGCTTCCGCCAGGAAACTATGTCATCATCGCCGACCAACATACGCCAAAAAGAATTTCAATCAAGTCGCCGGCCAAACAGATAGTTTTTCAGATCGGGTACGATGACGACAAGGGGTCGACCGCGAGGGAAACGCTGCTCAGAAGTTTCGGCCATGAGGTCATTTCGGTTGCGAACAACGACGCTGCAAAGCGCGCGCTTGCTTCGATTCCCAAGGTCGATGTATTTATCCTCGGCCATACCACCTCCGAGCAAACGCAAGAAGAGATGGTCGATTGGCTGAAGGTGAGTTTTCCGCAGGCGAAGATAGTTGCACTGATCCCGTCCGCCTGTCCTCAGTTGTTATGTGCCGATTACAATGTACCGCAGACTGATTGGCCCGCGTGGGTTTCTCTATTCGCCACGAGTTGAGCCGGCAGCGCTTACCGGACAAATGAAAGTGATCACAACCACATGTCCGGTAACCCAACTTATCAGGCATGTGCAGAGTTTGTGTGGGAAAGGAATGGGCAAGATACGCAGCTGAGCAGACGTTTGGCGAGATGTATATGTGAGAGCAGTCTCTATTTCCAGGGAAGCGTGGTGACTCAAGAGCGTTTGTTTTCTTGGTGCTTCGCGGTGAAATTTTCGATACATTGGACCTGGGTGACGATGGGTGCCAGGTCTATCTTTGGACGGCGGATTCCTCTTCATGAAAAGGCTCCTTCTCAGTATCACTGTCTCTTTGCTCGGTCTGACCTTCGGACTCATCGGCTGTGGCGGCAATAATGGAGGAGGGACCAATCCGCCGCCCCCCGTGCACTCATTCTCGTTCCATCTAGCCGAAACTCTCTCGGCTGGAAATCTGCATCCCAAACAGATTGTCGCCGCCGATTTCAATGGAGACGGGAAGCCGGACTTAGCCGTTTCGTTATTCGATACGAGCACCGTGGCGGTATTCCTGGGGAATGGCGACGGCACTTTCCAACCGCCAGTTCACACCACTCTGCCGATCCCCGATTGGCTGGGCATCCTCGCCGTTGGAGATTTTAACGAAGACGGCAAGCAGGATCTGATCGTCAGCACGATTGACAACGGTAACCAGGAGAATATCCTTCTGCTGGGGAATGGCGATGGCACGTTTTCTCAGCAGTCCCCTCTGCCCAATTCCTGCGGCTCGTTGACGACGGTGGTTGTGGACCTGAATGGCGACCATCACAAGGACTTGGTATTGGGTTGTAACGGCGGGATTCAGGTTTACCTGGGCCACGGCGACGGCACATTCTCGGGACCAACGAACCTGCCGATAGTCTCCTTTCCCGGAACTTATTTCGGCGTGGCGGTTGCCGACTTTAACGGAGACGGCAAATTGGACATCGCCGCGGTAGACACCGGCAGCCAGTCCACGCCTTCTGGTTCGCTCGATTTTTATGCAGGTAATGGAGATGGCTCTTTCCGGGCTCCGGTCGCAACACCCTTGCCCGTCAACACACCGTTGTTTCTCTCGTACGCGGACTTCCATCAAGACGGGAAACTCGACCTGCTCGTCGGCTACGCGAATGAGGCCATTCTCTACAACGGCAACGGCGACGGAACATTCCAAATCACCTCGCCCACAGTCATCTACAGTTCTCCAGTTCCGAATCCGCAAAATGCGATTTCGGTCTTGGCAGCCGATTTCCTAGGGAACCACTCCTTTGGCGTAGTGACGGTGGATTTCAGTTCTGGCAACGTCCAGACCGCCCTAAACTCCGCCCTGGGAAAGTCGCCGCCCGATCCCGCCATTTTCCAGCTTGCGCTCGCAGCAGGAACAGCGGGACTCGCCAGCGCAGACTTCAACCGGGATGGTGTTCTGGATGATGCGGTTTTCAATTACAATACGGGCGACATCACGATCATTCTTTCCAGCGTGCAGTAGGGTCCCAGTACGAACTTGTCCGGTAAGGCGACTTACTAGGCAAGTGGAATTACTTCCGGGTAGCCCGTATTCCGGCCGGAATCGATGGCAACTTCGGAGATCACTTCTTACAAGCCGACTTCCCGTTAACGAATCCCCGCGGCGTGTTTCTATTTTTTGTATTTCGGACGTTATCCGCCCCACGATTGCCGCGCCAGAGCGCACCCACTCAGGGGAAGTCCGTCACCTTCGGTGTCACGCGAGGATGTATCGCGGTCGCCTCGCCCGTGTCGTCGATCACATGGTTGATCGCGCCGTGATCGCCGAGCGCCACGGTGATCATGTCGTGGAACCGTACCTCCGGGCTCTTCGGCGTCTCGATTGCCCGGGTCAGCCCTACATCCGGATAAATGAAGACGCTGTACACGCCCAGCCCCCACGCCTCATGCGTCGTCACTCCATCCGCCACTTTGTACGAGGCCCAGCCTTTCACCCCGGGCATACTCGTATAGCTCGCCTGGTTCGGAGGATCGTATGGAATCTCGGACTGATAAAAATACGTTCGCCCGCCATTGCCCTTCCACAGAACCTGGAAT
>Ga0210405_10001052_pt1 | contig 33331 bp, 28 predicted proteins | sample IncBWH11MmetaG_FD_155492 | JGI IMG/M metagenome (GOLD analysis project Ga0210405, IMG submission 155492) | Forest soil microbial communities from Barre Woods Harvard Forest LTER site, Petersham, Massachusetts, United States - Inc-BW-H-11-M | ecosystem: Environmental > Terrestrial > Soil >...
CTGGTCGTGGGCCTTTCCTTCGCCGGCATGCAGTTTTTCTGGTCCAACTATATGGACAGCAACCTGGTGGACATCGCCGCCGGGGTCACCTCCATGCTGGCAACGGTGATCTTCCTCCGGTTCTGGAAGCCGAAGCGCGTCTGGCGATTCGAGGACGAACGAGAAGCGGATCTGGCGCTGAAAAACGCCGTGGCTCCCGCGGCGCCTGCAAGGCCCGTCATCGCCGATCAGATGGACGACGAATGGGATGTTCGCAAGCTGCAGCAGACCGCGCCGGTTACTCGCCATACCGGCGGACAAATCGCCAAGGCCTGGCTGCCCTTCGCCATTCTTTCCATCTTTGTGCTTGTCTGGGGCCTTCCAACCATCAAGACCGCCATGGGCAAAGCGACCACTCCCAGTTTCAAGACCGGCGGCTGGGAAGTGCCCTATCTTCACAAAGCAGTCTTTCGCGCTCAACCTGTGGTCACCAAGCCCACCGCGGAAAACGCCAAGTTTGATTTCAACTGGCTGACCGCGACCGGCACCGGCTGCTTCCTGGCAGCAATTTTCTCCGGCATCATTCTGGGCGTGAAACCCGGAAAGCTCGTGCAGATTTTCGGCCACACGCTCTATCGAATGCGCCACGCGATCGTGGCCATGTCGTTCATGCTCGGATTAGGTTACGTCACGCGATATTCGGGCATGGATGCGGTCTTGGGTTTAGCATTCACGCGCACGGGCTGGTTCTTTCCCTTCTTTGGCACATTCATCGGCTGGCTGGGCGTCGCTTTGACCGGCAGCGACACTGCTTCCAACGCGCTCTTCGGCGGTTTGCAGAAAATCACTGCGCAGCAGTTGAATTTAAGTCCTATTCTGATGTGCGCCGCCAACAGCGCCGGCGGCGTGATGGGCAAGATGGTGGACGCGCAATCCATTTGCGTAGCCACCGCCGCCACCAATCAGGTCGGCAATGAAGGAATCATATTCCGCTACGTTTTCTGGCATTCCGTTGCGCTTGCGGCCGTTGTCGGCGTGATCGTGATGCTCTACGCTTACGTATTCCCGCAATTCATCCCGCACGGTTTGACGTTCGTGCACTGATGCGGCAAGCTGCTCTGCGGGACCCCTGCCGCGGGGGATAGGTCTTCAATCCCGGAAAGGCGACCGTGGACGCCCGCATTTTTCAGGAACTCCGCTCCATCGTTGGAGCACACGGCCTGGTTTCTTCGCCCGAAGAGCTACATACCTATGAATGCGACGGCCTGACGAATTTTCGCGTCATGCCGCTCGCGGTGCTGCTTCCTTCGGACACCCAGCAGGTGCAGGCGATCGTACGCGTGTGCCACCGCGAGCGTATCCCCTTCGTCGCGCGTGGTTCGGGCACCGGCTTGAGCGGCGGCGCGTTGCCGGTTGAAAACGGCGTGGTCATTAGTCTCGCTCGCATGAATCGCATTCTGGAAGTGGACCTGCCGAACGCGCGCGTCATCGTCGAGCCCGGTGTGATCAATCTGGACGTGACGGGCCGCGTGCAGCCTCATGCCTATTTCTACGCGCCAGACCCTTCCTCTCAATCTGTCTGCAGCATCGGCGGAAACGTTGCGGAAAATTCCGGCGGCGCGCACTGCCTGAAATATGGTTTCACCACCACCCACGTTCTTGGCCTGGAAGTTGTGCTTCCCGACGGCTCGCTGGTGCATCTCGGCGGCAAGGCTCTGGACATGCCGGGATACGACCTGATGGGCGTTTTCGTCGGTTCCGAAGGCACGCTCGGCATCGCCACGAAAGTGACTCTGCGCATCGTGAAGCGCCCCGAATGCATTCGCACGCTGCTCGCGGCGTTTCCAGGAACCAACGAGGCTGGCGCCGCGGTCAGCGACATCATCGCCGCCGGCATGCTTCCCGCGGCCATCGAAATGATGGACAACCTTGCCATCCAGGCCGCGGAAGCCGCCGTCCATCCAAACTATCCGGACTGCGGCGGACTGCTGCTGGTCGAGTTGGACGGCCCGGTCGCCGAAGTCGAAGCCCTGATGCGCGACGTCGACGAAATTTGCCGCAAGAACGGCGCGTGGGAAGTTCGCCTCGCGCAGACCGACACCGAGCGCATGCTGGTCTGGAAGGGCCGCAAGGCTGCATTCGCGGCGATGGGCCGTATTTCACCCAATTACATTGTGCAGGACGGCGTGATCCCACGGACCGCCCTGCCGCGAGTGATGAGCGAAATCGCGCGCCTCAGCGAGGAGACGGGAATTCGCGTCGCCAACGTCTTCCACGCCGGCGACGGCAACCTCCATCCGCTGGTTCTGTACGACCGCCGCATCGCTGGGCAGGAGCAGGCCGCTGAAGCACTCTCCTACCGGATTCTGGAACTTTGTTTGGAAGCGGGCGGCTCCATCACCGGTGAACACGGCGTTGGCGAAGAAAAGAAGCTGATGATGTCGAAAATGTTTGCCGAACCCGACCTCGACACCATGCAGCGAGTCCGCTGCGCGTTCGACCCGCTGCAGCTTTCCAATCCGACAAAAGTTTTCCCAACTCCACGCTTCTGCGGTGAAAAGCCGGGGGAGTACGTCGCGCATCCCCTGGAAACCGCCGGAATCGCCGAGCGCTACTGACGAGAAATGATGCAATTCCTCCACGGCAATGCTCAAAACTAGCTCAATCGAAGAAAATCTCCGCGCGGTGGTTGGTCCGCAAAATTTGCGCGCAGCTTCCGCCGCCGACGCGATCTCCGGAGTTCTTCCCCAATTCATCGCCGAACCCGATGACGAACATCAGTTGGCCAGCGTGTTATCCCTGGCGAACGAAGCCGGAATCGCGGTTGTCCCTCGCGGAGGCGCAACGAAACTCGATTGGGGAAATCCACCCCAAAAAGCGGATCTCATCCTGTCCACCGCGCGGCTCAATCGAATCGTCGAACACGCCTGGGCTGATCTAACGGTCACGCTCGAAGCAGGCTGCACTCTGCAATCGTTGCAGAATGCATTGGCGCGACATGGCCAGCGGTTGGCCTTCGACGGCTTGTGGCCCGAACGCGCCACCATCGGAGGTGTTCTCTCCACCAACGACAGCGGCACCTTGCGCCTGCGCTTTGGCGCCCTCCGCGACCTCATCATCGGCGTCACCATCGCTCTTCCGGATGGCACGCTCGCCAGCAGCGGCGGCAAAGTGGTGAAAAATGTCGCCGGCTACGACCTGCCGAAGCTGGTTACCGGCGCCTTCGGAACACTCGGCGTCATCACCCGGGCCGTCTTTCGCCTGCATCCCCTGCCGCGCGCCGCAAAAGCTTTTTCCTTCTCCACAGAAAATTTCGCGGCCATGCAGCAACACATCCTGGCCATTCAGGATTCCCATCTGGCCCACACCTCCTTGCAGATTCGCTGTGCGGCAGGCGAACTTCCAGCCGGTGACATTCTTTTCGAAGCTACCGACGCAGGCCTCGCCGCACAAGAGTCACAGCTGTGCAAGCTCCTCGGCTCGACCCGCGTGGAGCAATCTGCGGAAAATATCTGGGATGCGCGCAAGAATCTGTGGAACCCTCCAACCAACAACACACTGCTAGCCAAAATCAGTTTGCTCCCGACGGACATCGCGAAGACACTCGAATTTCTGAAGACGCTCGGTGCTTCGCGAAAAATTAATTGGCAAATCGTTCTCCAGGCCACGGGAATCGGAATGCTCCGCCTGGAAACCGATCCGGTTCAACTCTCCGCGGCGATAGAGCTGTTGCGATCAGAGTTGCAATCTCGCAGCGGTGCTCTTGTCATCCTGCGCCGCCCTCCGGAATTGAACTCGATTGACGCCTGGGGAAACGCCGGAGATAGCGTCTCTCTGATGCGTGCCGTCAAGCACCAGCTCGATCCAAAAAACACATTGAATCCCGGCCGATTCGTGGAGGGAATCTAGTCGCATGTCGAACGAAACACAGAAAACGAATTCGACCGGTGCGTTCGACGCGCATCATCCCCCATCGCTCGAACTCATGGAAAAGTGCGTCCACTGCGGCTTCTGCCTGCCCGCGTGCCCCACCTACACGCTCTGGGGCCAGGAAATGGATTCGCCGCGCGGCCGAATCTACCTGATGAAGCTGGCTCTCGAAGGCAAAGCGGAGATGAACGAAAAATGGGTCAGCCACTTTGATTCCTGCCTCGGCTGCGTCGCCTGCATGCCGGCCTGCCCCTCCGGCGTCGATTACGGCAAATTGATCGAAGCCACGCGAGCCCAGATCGAACGCAATTACCATCGCCCCGCCGCCGAGAGAATGCACCGCCAGTTCCTGTTCGAAGCCTTCACCAAACCGGGCCGTCTGAAACTCCTGCGCTGGCCGCTGATGGCCTACCAGAAAAGCGGTTTGCAGGCCGCTCTGCGCGCCATCGGCACCTTCAAACTGTTGCCGAAATCCGTGGGTGCCCTGGACGCTCTTCTCCCTGCCGCAACGCCGATCGAGCCGGTCGCAACCGTCACCCCCGCGCAGGGTGAGAAACGCAAACGCGTCGGGCTTCTCCTCGGCTGCGTGCAGCGCACATTTTTCTCTCATGTAAATGCCGCCACCGCGCGCGTCCTTTCCGCGGAAGGCTGCGAAGTGGTAGCGCCTCCAGAGCAGACGTGCTGCGGAGCGCTCTTCGTCCACGCCGGCGAAGAAGCGCAAGCTCAGGAACTCGCGCGAAAAACCATTGATGTATTTGAAAAGGCGAATGTCGAAACCATCGTGATCAACGCCGCAGGCTGCGGCTCCAACGTCAAGGAATACGGCCACCTGCTCCGCGATGATCCCCAATATGCCGAACGCGCCAGGCGCTTCGCCGCCAAGTGCAAGGACATCAGCGAAATTCTCGCCGAACTATCTCCGCGCGCCGTCCGCAAGCCCATCAACGCCCGCGTGGCCTTTCACGATTCCTGCCACCTGCAGCATGCCCAGGGCGTTCGCGCTCAACCCAGGTCGCTGCTGCTGCAAATTCCCGGCACGCAACTCCTCGAAATTCCCGAAGCGCCTATCTGCTGCGGTTCCGCCGGAATCTACAATCTCGTCCAGCCCGAAGCCGCCACCGAACTCGGCGACCGCAAAGCGCGCCTCATCGCCCCGCTCCAGGCCGACGTAGTGGCCACCGGAAATCCCGGGTGCCTCCTGCAACTGCAATCTTCGCTCGCCAAAGCAAACCACCGCATCCCGGTGGTCCACACCATTCAGCTTATAGACGCTTCCATTCGCGGATTATCGTTGGACTCGCTGCGCTAGCGAAGCCCTTTTTGAGTGCGGGAGCGAAGCTCTCGCTTTCACGGTGTAACCCGCCTCTCCCAAACAAACTTTCGCCTCGATCCTTCCACCGCAAAAGCGGAGGCTCTGCCGGTCTAGTTGACTGGGCGACTCGACCCAACGCCACAGTCTGCATCCGTTTCGCAAGTAATCTGGTCGGCCAAGGCGCGTGTTCTGACTACTTTAGGTAAGTGCGGACAATTTGGATCATGTCCTGGGCGGCTTCCTCGGCCGATTTCGAATTCTTTGGCATGTGGTTGAGGATGTGGTCCTCCATCAGTTCACCCATAAGGCTGTTGATCGCGCCACGGGCGGCAGCGAGACGGCGAAGGATCTCGGAGCATTGTTCGTCGCCGTTTAGGCCCTTGAGTACAGACTCGAGTTGGCCGATGACTTTCTTAGTTCGGTTTACCAGATCCAATTTTTCTCTCGAAGTGTGCGACATTTTTCTTGACTATCCTATCCGGCTAGGGTATCAAAGGAAAGTGCCTACCCAGTAGGGGTAGGGTACAAAGGAACAACGCTAGTATATATGGAAATCAAACCTCAAGAACCAGAACCTCCAGGTAGCAGCAACCGCCTGGAAATCCGCGACCGGCGAGCATAGCGCGACGCATTCCTAAACGCCCGCTCGCTCTCGCGGAACACAAAAACACGAGCGAGTGGGAATCCCCGCAGGCGCTGTAAAGATCCCCACCAGACAATTTGATTTTAGCTTCGCAAGCGCTTTTCCCGCGCGATCGGGACAAGTCTGTCTCGCGAAAGGAGGGGATATGCGCAATGGTACCGAAAATTTGCTGAACTTCACGGGAACCTCGAACCTCTACTGCGTGTGGGTACCAGTGCAAGACGACGGGCACGGCGGGCTCGCGGCGATATGGATCGATCGGGCAATGACTGCGTTCACCGCGGACGGAACCGGGGCGGCTGAGAACTGTTTCACGGGACATCAGGAAGAAAACGTGGACCTGGTTGCTGGAGGGCATCTGCCGTCCATTCCTTCATCTCGCAGTTAACGAGCCAAGAAGAACAGGGAGCAGATCGTGAGCCGCTTGAGTCTCGAGTCCGGCGTGACTGGCGTGAGCTGGGAAATCATCGCACAGCACGAGTAGGAAGGAGGAAGCGAGTTGGAAAAGCATTTGAGTAATGACGACAAGCCTGGCCCTGGATACAGGAAGCCAACTGTCGTCCGCAAGCATTGGTCATTACCAATTCGAGAGTAAATCATCAAGGGAGAGAATGATGCATCGCGTAAAAAATAAGGTCTTGTATCTGCTAGTTGCAATGTTGGTTGTCAGCTGTGCTGTCCAGGCGGAAGTTACGGGGAAAATTACAGGCGTCGTCACCGATCAATCGGGTTCGGTCGTAATGGGGGCAACCGTGGTCGTGACCAATACGGCCACTGGAATTAAGCAAGCCATCAAGACGGGTCCGGACGGCGTATTCACTTTTCCCGTTTTGCCCATCGGGCAGTACCGGATCGATGTGACCTTGGATGGGTTCAAGGATTACACCAGAAGCGGCTTGGTCATCGACATCGATAGCGCCCTGGTGGTGGATGTGACGTTGCAATTGAAAGAGCAGGAACAGTCGGTCGTGGTCACGGAAAATGCCGCGCAAGTCGAAACGACGGATACCCAGCTCGGACAAGTCCTGGGAACCAAGAAAGTCACGGAGATTCCGCTCAACGGACGCAGCTACACGGACCTGTTTGCTCTGCAGGTAGGCGTGACGCCCATCACCACCAGCGGCGCGGGGAACAGCACGTCCGGTGGAGGGTTCGGAACGGTTCCTGCCGCAGGCGAGGCCAACACAGGACAGTTCTCGATCAACGGCCAACGCGAGGACGCCAACGGCTTTTCCTTGAACGGGGCCAGCGTGGAGGAAGGCATCGGCCAGCAGGCGGGAATTATTCCCAACCTCGATTCCATTTCCGAGTTTCGCATTCTGACCACCAATGCCGATGCCGAATATGGCAACTACAGCGGCGGACTCATCAATGTGGTGACCAAGTCCGGCGGGAATGTTTTCCACGGCTCCCTGTTTGAGTTCCTGCGCAATACGGATCTCGATGCGAAGAGCTACTTCTCGACGCAGCGCTCGGTCTTTCAACAGAATCAGTATGGAGGAACTCTCGGCGGGCCGATCAAGCGCAACAAGCTTTTCTTCTTCGGCGATTATCAGGGACAGCATACCAAGCAGGGCCAGGACACCGGACAGGTCGGTGTGCCTTCCTCAGCCAATCGCGCTGGAAACTTCTCCGACCTGATCACGCCAAGCAATCCGAATCCTCTGCCGGGCGCCGTCAATGGTGACTTCCTGGCCCAGACACTGAGCAAAGCACTCGGATACCCCGTTCATACAACGGAACCCTTCTACACACCCGGCTGCACTCAAAGTACGTGCGTCTTTCCGGGGGCTATTATCCCGCAATCGGCATTTGCGGTTCCAGCGACGAAGCTACTGCAATACATTCCGTCTCCCAACATTGGACCGAATACCTTCGAATCTTCGGGGGAAGCGCTAACGATTCACGATGAGAAAGCGTCTGGGCGGATCGATTGGAACACCGCCAAATCGGGAGACTTTTCCTTCTATTATTTCTATGACAAATACAATCTGGACAATCCGTATCCCTCCGGGTTTGGCGGAGCGACGGTGCCCAATCCGAATGGAGGCTCCTTTGACGGCGTTTCCAACGGCATAGACCAGTTGTTCGTTGTGAGCAACACCAAGACGTTTGGTTCAACGCTCGTCAACGAAGCGCGGTTCAGCGGGACCCGGTTGAACAACAATCTGGGCGTACCAAAAGGGGGAGTGGGCACAACGCTTGCCGACCAGGGCATTACCTCGGGAGGCCAGGGCATCATTCAGGGAGCGCCGAAATTCGCCGGCGTGGAAACGCTGTACTTCAATTCGTTCACGACCGGAACCGAACCGTTCTTTGTGCAACAGGTGAACAATACGTTCCAGGCGAGCGACACGGTTTCCAAGGTCATGGGCAAGCACACGCTCAAAACCGGTTTTCAGTACACCTGGTACAAAATCAAGCAGAATCCGGATTTGGTTGCCAATGGAACGTTTTCTTTTTTTGGCAGCGGCAGTCAGACGACCGGCGACGGTTTCGCCGATTTCTTGCTGGGACTTCCCGACTTCTACTCCCAGCAATCCTCCCCAGCTTTTTATGAGAGCGCTGCCGACGGTGGCGCATTCGCGCAAGATAGCTGGCGGATCAGGCCCAATGTCACCATCAACTATGGCGTTCGCTGGGACTACATCACCCCTTGGGCCGAGGAACACAATCAAATCACGACCTTCGTGCAAGGCGTCCAGTCGCAGACCTTCCCGGGCGCTCCTCTGGGCTACCTGGTGCCAGGGGATCCACTGCAAGGTGGCGGCCACGTTCGACCTGCCATTGGGCTTTCGCCTCTGGATAATTTCTCACCTCGACTGGGAGTCGCCCACTCGCCGAATTTCTCTGACGGCTTCCTGGGCAAACTGACGGGTGGACCGGGGAAGACCAGCATCCGGGCCGGCGCGGGACGCTTCTTCACCGCTGTCGAAGGTCTCACGATCGCCTATCCGACGGGCAACCCGCCGTATGGTCTGACCTACACTAGTCCGGAGTCTCCCGTGATGGCGACGCCATTTGTTGGAGCGCTGACCGGAACGAACTTTGTCCAGCAATTCCCAGTAAACGTTCCGCCCTACACCGTGTCGGCGACGAATCCCGACACCAACATCGATTGGTCGCGCTATACGCCAATCAGCGGCGCCGGAAGCGTGTTTCGCGGGAACAAGACCCCGTACACTATGTCGGCGAACTTGACCATCGAGCGGCAACTTGGTTCGAACATGCTGTTGAGCGTCGGCTACACCGGTTCCCTTAGCCGCCATCTGCTGGCAGTTCACAGCGTAAGCCCCGGGAACCCCGCACTGTGCCTCAGCCTGAGCCAACCGCAAGACGTCGCTCCGGGTAGCCCCCTTTGCGGCCCTTTCGGGGAGAACCTTATGTACACGCGAGCCGATGGGACGGTTGTCAACGGAACGCGGTCGCCATACCCGAACACCATCGGCACGGATGCGGTTTACCAGAATATGGGCAATGCTAACTACAACAGCCTGCAAACGTCCCTGAAACGAACAGCTGGCCGCCTTACTTTATTGGCCAGCTACACCTACAGCAAATCGATGGACTGGGCCTCGAGCATCCAAGAGCAGGTCAATCCGTTTAATTTCCGCAAGGAATACGCGATTTCCGCTTTCGACCTCAAGCACAACTTCGTCGTCAGCTACAACTACGAACTGCCGCTTGACAAGTTGTTCCGCAAATCCAATCGCCTCACCCAAGGTTGGGCAATTTCTGGAGTGTCGCGCTTTTCGACGGGATTGCCGGTCACCTTTCAGAGCTTCGGCGACAACGCCCTGGTTCAGGTCCAGAACAACGGTGTCAACAGCGTGAGCATCGATCTGCCGAACTACAATCCCAGCTTGGGTTCATTGAACGTCAATCACGATCCACGCAACAACCCGCTGGCCTTCAACACCTCATTGTTCAGTCCGAACCCGCTGGGCACCTTTGGCACTTCCTCGCGGCGCTTCTTCTACGGTCCGGGGATCAACAACTACGATATGGCACTGCACAAGACCACTCGACTCACGGAAGCAAGCTCGCTCGAATTCCGTTTCGAGACCTTTAACACCTTCAACCATGCCCAGTTCGATGGCGCGGGTGCGGTCGACGGCAACCGCGACGACGCGACCTTCGGACAAATCCTGAAGTCGCAACCAGGCCGCGTCTCACAAGTTGCTTTGAAGCTGAACTTCTAAGAGGGCGAAGGCAGTTCTTACTTGCGAAACGGATGAAGCGTGTGTCGCTGAAATTCTTTTGGAAGGGGGAGCAATTCGCCCGCGTCCCTGGATCGAGTCGCCCAGTCAACAAGATCCCGGTATTGCCCGAATTGTGTAATCTCCCCAAACCACTGTGTCCCCTTCTCGTTCGAGACAGTCACCACGTTGGGAAGGTCGCACGGTCCCAGGCAGCCGCTGATCGTCAATTGAACCCTCTTCAGTAACCCTCTTGCACGCCACTCCCTTTTCAGCCAGTCCACAGGAACCGGCGGCCGACCGTTTTCGGTGTTTCCACAGCAGCATCCGTGGCAAACCGTGAGATGTCCGATAACGAGCCGCTTCGTTGTCAGAGGGTGCGTCGAGTCAGCACACATAAGTTCTCGCCTAGTCCTGCGCGACCGTGGACGGTTGAGAAAACATTCCGCGAACCAGCTTCCTGGCTGAAGAGACCGGTGGGAGTAGGCGGGCAGAGTTCAAGATGAAAGTCATTTCAGAGGAAACGTGGATGAAAGCCGCCAAAAGAGGGTTTAGAAATCCAAATGCGGCCAAGCCGACCCCGATGCTGTCAACGACCACCGTTCCCACAAAGTTCTGCATGATCGTCCGGCGGCAGCGCCGCGCGATCGAGAGAGTTTCAACAAGCTTTGAGAGATCATTGCCAATGAGAACGACGTTTGCACTCTCGCGAGCAACGTCCGTACCAGCACCCATCGCCACTCCAACGGTGGCCTCCATCAAAGCCGGAGCGTCGTTGACTCCATCTCCCACCATGACGACGTTGTGCCGAGCCTTGGTAAGCTTGGCGACAAATTCCAGCTTCTCCTCGGGCAAAAGTTCAGCGACGATTTCATCGACACCTAGCTTCCCACCGATGTCGTTAGCCACAGCCTTGGAATCCCCCGTGAGAAGAACGGTTTTCAATCCCATCGATTTGAGATCTCTTATCGCTTTCGTTGCTTCGGGCCGAAGCGTATCGCCGACGAGGAGAGTTCCGAGCAGCTTGCCTTCTCGCGCTACAAAAATCTCCGAATCTGTCTTCGAGACTGCATTGGTTGGGAGCGCAATCCTGTGTTCCTCAAGAAAGAGCCGATTCCCCACGATGATTTCCATGCCACTGCAAACCGCAACGATTCCTTTCCCTGGTGCGTAATCGAATTTTTCAGGTTCTTCACTGGAGATTCCCAGGTCTGATGCCTTCTTCAGAATCGCCTTCGCGACAGGATGCTCGGACCGCGATTCCGCGGTCACCGCCGCTTTCACTAACGAAGCAACCGGAACTCCTTCAACGGGACGAACTTCAGCCACTTCGGGTGTGCCGTAGGTGAGAGTTCCCGTTTTGTCGAGAAGAATCGTATCGATGGTCGCTAGTGCCTCCAGATAGAGGCCTCCCTTAATGATCGAGCCGAGTTGCGCGGAGCGTCCAATCCCGCCGAGAATTGCCAGCGGGGTTCCCGCGGCAATTCCACACGCACCGGCGACGATGACCACAGAAATGGTCGAGCGCATGTTGTTAGTGATCAAGAATGTAAGAGCAGCGGCTCCGAGCGCAAAGTAAACCAGATAGCCTGCAAGACGGTCTGCGATCCCTTGAATGGGAGCACGCGACTTTTCCGCTCGTTCGACAGCGTCTATGATCTTGCCGAATGTAGTGTCACGTCCCATCCGGTCCACGTGGATTTCGAGCGCGCCGGATTGATTGATCGTTCCGGCGTACACCGACGCTCCCTTGATCTTCTCCACAGGCATCGATTCGCCTGTGATCGTTGCCTGATCGACGAAAGAATGGCCTCCGGAAACAACGCCGTCCACTGGAATTCGAGCACCAGGCTTCACGAGAACGATTTCGCCGACGGCGATTTCCTTCGTCTCAACTTCTTGCCACCTTTCGTTTCTGCGAACTATCGCGGTCGTAGGCAATAGACCAACCAAATGGCGTATTGCCGTCCGCCCGCGCCCGACCGTCAGGCCTTCAAGAATTTCGGCAACAAGCACGAACAGCGTTATGACGAGGGCCGTGAAGGTTTCACGGATCGCCAGGGCTGCCACGATCGCAATGGCCATGGAAAGCTCCATCGTCATGCGGCGCTGAACGATATTCTCGTACGCTTCATGAAATATCGGGAAACCACCAACGATCGCACAGACTACGCCGATACCGGTTACATAGGGATTCCGTGCGCCCCCTAGAAACCAGATGGCTGCTGCAGCTGCGGCCACAAACAGGACGCGGTTGATGTCCCGCCAATTCAGCGCGTGCTCGTGCCCGTCTTCATGGTCGTCGTGATTTGGCGACCGGAGCCTCTCGGCTTCGCCGGCATTCCCTACAGCTTCGGCTTGTTTCAATTCCCCTTGCGTCATGATGGAGTCACCATTTCTGTAAAATCCTGAGCGTTTGCGAAACTACTTCAGGTACGTCCGCACAACGTCGATGAGTTCTTCAGCTGCTTCCACCTGCGGAGCGTTCTTGCCAGACTTCGGGTCGAGGACGTGGAATCGGATATGTCCCTCCAACACTTCCGCCATCAGGCCATTCAAGGCGCCGCGACAAGCGGCCATGAGCTGGAGCACGCTCGAACATTCGTGCTCACCGTCGAGGGCGCGCTCGATGGCCTCCACCTGTCCCCGAATCCTCCGAACGCGACTCAAGAGTTTCGCTTTGTCCTTCGTTGTGTGCGCCATTCGTTCCGTCCTCCTAATATATAATATACCCTAGTATAGTATAATTCAGATTGCAAGCGCCGATTCCGACGCTGCTTTCCGAATGTTTGAGGAGTTCCAAGAACTTCCAGGTCGCGATCAAGATAGGTAGCGAGAAGTCGGCTTCTCTCCAGCAACTGGTCGGTCATGTCCAGAAGTCCCGTTCGAGGCAAAGCTCCTTCCAAGTGGCCCATCACTCGGGCGGAATCGCGGTCGGGGACGTCAACAGGATTAACTTGTCTGCGCGGCCCCGCGTAGTTGTTCGCGGAACCAGGCGTGCGCCCGCTCATTCGTAAGTCGAGGGTGCCAGACCATGAAGTAGGGAAAGACTTTAATCTCGCGAGGCGGTTCGAGAAGGCGCACACCGGCTATATTGCTTACGACTCTTGCCAGCTTGCGTGGCACAGTGAGGATTAGATCGGTGTGAGCAATGGCGAAGAGCGCGGGTAGAAAGAATGGAAGACTGAGCGCCACTTGGCGTTTTGTGCCAAGCTGCGCCAGAGTGCGATCCACAGGAGTCTGTTGACCCTCCAACGTTTTGACCAGCGCGTGCGGAAGTTGCAGATACTGTTTCATCGTGAGACGACGAGTGCGAACGCGTTGCGCAGCGCCCACGACACAAACAAACTCCATATTGAAGAGCACTTCGGTCTCCAGCTCGGGAGGCGCTTCCTCCGCACTGAGAGCTGTGTCGATCCTACCTGTCCCAACATCTTCATAGGCTTCAATCCGCCACGCGGATACTTGCACCTCTACACCCGGCGCCGTACTCCTTACGCGAGCGACGAGCGACGGAAGCAGAATCGCGGATGCGTGGTCGGTTAGCGCCACGCGAAATCGTTCCTGGCTTTGCGCAGGATCGAATTCCGCTCCTCGCACCATAGCCTCAAGGCGAGGCATGAGTGTCTCCAACTCCCGCAGCACACGCTCTCCGCGAACCGTGCGCTGGTAGGCGCGGCCGCTGCGAACCACCAGCGGGTCTCCGAACATCTGTCGCAGGCGCTCCAGCGCCCGGCTCATTGCCGGCTGACTCAAGAAACTTCGTTTTGCCGCCCGCGTTATGTGGCGTTCCTCCAACAAGGCATGGAGCAGGACCAACAGATTGAGATCTAGACTTCGAAGATGTACTTGACGCATGGCAGACATTCTAACAATGCATGCCACCAATGACACGCCGCGGTATCCAATGGGGATGCCAACGAACTCAGGCAAGGTTGGAAATCAAGAAGGAGAACAAATCATGCCCAAAACGGCGATCGTCACGGGTGCGTCCCGTGGTATCGGAGCCGCGGTAGCCGAGCGGCTCGTGCAAGACGGTTTTTCCGTGGTTGTGAACTACGCAGGCAACGAAGGAGAAGCTTCCGCACTTGCCAAGAAGATCAACGCGGCTGGTGGACATGCGATAACAGCGCAGGCCGATGTTAGCAAACCGGCCGACGTCGTACGTATGTTCAATGTGGCGGAAAAGACGTTCGGGGGAATCGACGTTCTGGTGAACAACGCTGGAATCATGGCGTTGTCGACCATCGCCGCAACGGATGATGAGACGTTTGACCGCATTGTCGGCGTCAATCTAAAAGGCACCTTCAACGGCTTGCGTGAAGCCGCCAAGCGCCTCCGCAGCGGCGGACGCATCATCAATTTCTCCACGAGCGTCATCGGCGTCAGGCTGCCCACGTACGGCATTTACGCGGCAACCAAATCTGCCGTCGAAACCCTGACAGCAATTCTTTCGAACGAACTGCGTGGGCGGTCGATCACGGTCAATGCAATCGCGCCAGGTCCGACCGCAACGGATCTGTTTCTCCATGGCAAGTCGCAAGAGCTCATCGACCGCATGGCGAAGATGAATCCGCTTGAGCGCCTGGGCACGCCGCAGGACATCGCCGCTGCCGTTTCTTTCCTTGCCGGCCCCGACGGCTCCTGGATCAACGGGCAGGTGCTGCGCGCCAATGGCGGCATGGTCTAAGTTTGGTCGCTGAACGGATCTTGCACTCTTTCACATCGAACTAATCAGAAAAGGAGACAAATCATGAAGAAAGTCATCGTCGTCACCGGAGCATCGAGCGGCTTTGGCGCTCTTGCTTCCCGTGCTCTCGCCAAAGCTGGTCACATTGTGTACGCCAGCATGCGGGATGCCTCCGGTCGCAATAAACCGCAGGTGGAAGACGCAGCCAAATTCGCCGCCGACAACAAAGTGGATTTGCGCACGGTTGAACTCGACGTGTTGTCGGACGCGTCGGCGAAGGCGGCAATCAAGAAGATCGTTGAGGATAACGGGCGGTTGGATGTGGTGGTCCACAACGCAGGCCACATGGTCTTCGGCCCGCTTGAGGCGTTTACGCCAGAGCAGCTCGCGGAACTCTACGATGTGAATGTCTTGAGCACGCAACGCGTCAATCGTGCAGCTCTACCCCAGCTGCGGAAGCAAAAACAGGGACTGGTGATCTGGGTCTCGAGCAGCAGTGCCGCCGGCGGGACGCCCCCGTATCTTGCGCCGTATTTCGCAGCGAAAGCCGCCATGGATGCGCTTGCTGTGGTTTCCGCACGCGAACTAACGCGCTGGGGTATCGAGACTTCGATCTTGGTTCCCGGGGCATTCACCGGAGGAACAAACCATTTCGCGCATTCCGGCAGGCCTGCCGATGCGCCGCGTGCCGCTGAATATGACAACGGACCGTATAAGAATTTCGACAAGGACGTAATGAAAGGATTTGCTTCGATCGTTCCTCCTGACGCGGATGTTGCAGCTGTGGGGGAAGCTATCGTGAAGATCGTTGCCGCTCCTTTTGGCAAGCGGCCTTTTCGCGTTCACATCGATCCTACGGAGGATGGCGCCGAGGTTGTGAACATGGTTTGCGATCGGATTCGTGCAGAATTGCTGCGTAGGATTGGCCTGTCCGATGTGCTCCTTCCTCGCACGCTTGTGTGAATCATTCGGACAAATCCATCGTGTCTCCGCGTGCTCCCCTCCAGGAATTACGAAACCCTGTCCTAGTCATTTTGCGATGCCTCTGTCGGTCTTAGCGCCGCGGCTCCGAAATTCACGCTGAATCGTTTGCACCATACGGACACGGCGCGGTATTTCGCCAGGTCCAAGTCGCTCCCGAGCGTGTAATTTTGGTCGCCGATATTTCCTTTGATCACTCCCAGGTCAACGAAACCGGCATTTTGCACGGTTGCTGCATCCTTGGCATCGTCGGCGGCGACCATGTAGACGTGAACATCGGGGCCGTTTGACGTGCTGAAGCCTGTAAAACGAAGGACACGCGTCCCATCTCCCATCTGATAGATGGTCGCGGTACCTTCGGTCGGGTGCAAAATGCTGTAGAACCGTCCAGATTCCAGAGGCTGCGGCGACGAGGCGCCTGGTGCGTTCGGCATTGCTTCATTGACACTTCGATTGACTACTAGCCGCTCCGGGCGAAATGCATACCAGGCAACCAAGAGCGCGACCACGGCGACAGGAATTGCAACTTTTATCCACGTTTTCATTTCCGTATCTCCTTGAGTTCAGGTATCTGGGACCAGGCGCTCTCCAGATGGACAGCGCCAAACACTTCTGTTTTTCTCGGCCCTCTGCGATAGGTGGCTTATACAGAGAGGAACTGTTTGACGAGAACGGCGGTGTCGTCAGGATTCTCTTCCGGGAAAAAGTGGCCGCCCTTCATAGCCTGTCCTTGCGCCCGCGGAGCCCATTGCCGCCAAATGCCGAGCGGACCACCATCTTTTGTATAGAAAGTATCGAGCGGGCCACCCTCGGCCCAGAGATGCAGCATTGGGCATTCGATTCGTCTGGACGCTTCCTTGTCGGCGCGATCGTGTTCGACGTCAATCGTTGCCGCGGCTCGATATTCCTCACAGACTCCATGAACGCGGGCCGGATCGCGGTAAGTCGAGACATACTCTTCGAGAATCTCTTGCCCGAAGGAACCGTGCCCGAAGGGATTATCGAAGACGGCCTTGGGTGCGCCAAGTAAATAGCTCTCCGGAAGCGACGCTTTTTGGGATAGCAGAATCCACGGCCAGTAGGTCTGTGCGAAGCGCGCATCTGACCGGCTCCAGGCTTCGAGAATCGGAATCACATCGAAGACCGCGAGACGCTCCACGTTCTTCGGATGGTCCAAAGCCAGCCGGTAAGAAACCCTTCCACCGCGATCGTGGCCGATCAGGGTGAAAGTCGAGAAGCCGAGTTTGTCCATCACGTCGACTAGTTCCTTCGCCATTGCGCGCTTTGAATAAGGAAAGTGATTGTCCGTGGAAGCAGGTATCCCGCTGCGTCCATAAGCGCGCAGGTCTACGCAGATCACGGTGTGGTTTTCGGCAAGCTTCGGCGCAAGAAATCGCCACATTAAGCTTGTGCGCGGGAAGCCATGCACCAGCAGAATGGCCGGCCCTTTTCCATAGCCACGCAGGAATATCGTGTTTCCTGAGACCTCCACCTGAGAAGTCTCGAAAAGAATTTGATCAGCCGAGGTCGTGCCCGCTTGTGCCGTGTTTTGGGCTCTCGCAAACTTAGTCAAAATGCCGTCCGACAGGACTCCTAGAGATGCGCCGGCGAGCGCACCAAGAAAGCTACGGCGTTCCAACATTTCCTCATCGCTCCGACTCCTTGTAGCTGTGACTTTCATTTATTCCTCAGGCACGAAGCTCAATTCCGAGTCCAGGTCCTGTCGTCGACGAAGGCGCTAACGCAAGAGGGTTTCGCGCGCGGCTTCCAAGATCACGTCAACCACGAGGTTCGGCTCCGTGTACATCGGAGTGTGGTCCACATGGTGCGACCAGACCTTCGCGCCCATCCGATCGGCCATGAAACGCTGCGTCCTGGGGTTAATCATGCGGTCCTCTTCCGCCAGCAAGAACCAAGAGGATGTTGTTTTCCATGCCGGCGCAGGAGCCGATTCTTGAATACACGCAAGTGCGATCGGTCGTTGCACGGCAGCCATGATGCTTGTTTGGTCCGTCGACGCCCGATGCGCAACCGCGCGACGAAATCCATCTTCGGCCATCCATATGAAGCCATGTGGATCTGGTGCCAACTTAGGCGCCTCCGGATGCGACTCGTCGCGATAGAACAATTTTGCCACGGTCTCGCCCTCATCAGGAGCGAGCGCCGCGACGTAAACCAGCGACTTAACTCGTTTGTTAGTTACCCCTGCGATCACAGCCCCTGCATACGCGTGCCCCGTCAGAACTACAGGACCGCTGGTTCGTTCCAGCGCTTGATTCAAGGCGGCGATGTCGTTTGTCAACGAGGTCAACGGGATCGGGGCACAGATCACGTTAAGCCCCTGCCGTTGCAGAGGGAGAATCACGTTGCTCCAACAAGAGCCGTCGGCCCATGCTCCGTGCACCAAGACAATTGAAGAGTTCTGCGGAAACGCGCTCATCTTGCAAGTCTGCTTTCTGCGCTGCGGCTCGCAATACCGTTTGCCTGAAGGAACTCTTTCATCGCGGAGGTAATTTCAACGACGTGCGTCTCTAGCGCGAAATGTCCGGTGTCAAGGAATTGAACCATCGCGCTGGGTAAGTCCTTCCGAAAAGCTTCGGCTCCTGCGGGAACGAAGAAAGGATCCTTCTTGCCCCAGATCGCGAGCAGAGGTGGTTTGGACTTACGAAAATATTCCTGGAATTTCGGGTAGAGCTTTACGTTCGACGCATAATCCAAAAACAGATCGAGCTGAATCTCTTTGTTCCCCGGCCGTTCGAGCAGAGCGGTATCCAATGTGTACGACTCAGGCGGAACACTTTCCGGATTGGCTACGCCGTCGGTGTATTGCCAGCGCGTTCCGCCCGCTGTCAAAATGCTCTGGCGGAGGATGTCCCTATTTTCCGCCGTGGGTGCAGCCCAGTACTTTCGGATCGGGCCCCAAGCTTCACCGAGGCCTGCTTCGTATGCGTTCCCATTCTGCGAAACAATCGCGGTGACTCGGTCAGGGTGCGTCATCGCCAAACGGAAGCCGGTTGGCGCGCCATAATCGAACACGTAAATTGCGTAGCGGTCGATCTTGAGCGCCTGCGTGAAAGCGTCGATCGTGAACGCCAATCGATCGAAGGAGTACGGATATTTTCGTTCAGGCGGCACTTCTGTGAATCCGAAACCCGGAAGGTCTGGCGCGATCACTCGGTAGTCTCTAGCCAGGCGCGGAATGAGTTCGCGGAACATAAACGATGAGGTTGGGAATCCGTGCAGCAAGAGAACTACGGGCGCATTTGGTTCGCCGGCCGTGCGATAAAACACCTGCACGCCGTCGGCTTCGACCTTATGGATGGAAGTAGGAGGCAGGCTAAATCGCGCATCGTCCTGGCTCGGCGCTGGGCGTTTCGTGGCTGTTCGTGACGTCGCATCACTCATAAGTCCTCTCCTCACTTCCGTGGCCCTTAACGCACGTGAGATACCAAGGAAGGCACAGTTCACTTGAAGAGAGGACGTTCCGTGCAAATCATTCTGGCAATTGAAGTTGGTGAGGAAGGAGCTCGGTAAATCTCAAAGCGTCTCTGACAAATCGCTGACGGATTTCCGCCGCTGACGGATTTCCGTCGGATTCACTGCTGCCGTTGGTAGGTAGATTGTTATAGCGGCTTGCAAACTCAGTCGTCGCCAGCCGGACCAGCGACACTGCGTTTCTGCGGGACTTCAGCAGACCGGCGAATACCAAGCTTCTTCATCCTGTAAGCCAACGACGTTCGCTTCATCCCCAAGCGCGCGGCCGCGCCACTGATCACCCAGTTGCTCGCTTCCAGCGCTCGAAGGATATGATCTCGCTCGACCGCGGCGAGACCATTCATGGGGACATTTTGTTCCTTGGGACTCTGGAACGACTCAAGCTCGGAAGTTGGCGCGCGCAGTGTCGACTGCGGCGAGAGAATCACGGCGCGCTCGATGAAGTTTTGCAATTCGCGGATGTTTCCGGGCCATGGGTATCGCACCAACGCATCCATCGCATCCGCTGGGATTACGTCAATTCGTTTGTTCATGCGTTGGGAATAGAGTGCTGTGAAATGCCGGACTAATTTCGGAATATCCCCCGTGCGTTGTCGCAAGGCTGGGACCTGGATCGGAAACACTTTCAGACGATAATAAAAGTCCTCGCGAAAGGCCCCTTGTTTCACCATCGCGGGCAAATCCCGATGCGTGGCTGCGATCAGCCGCACGTCAACCTTATGCGTACGGTTGCTGCCGAGCCTCTCGAATTCCTGCTCCTGCAAAACGCGTAGGAGTTTCGCCTGAAGTTCCAGCGGGATGTCGCCAACTTCATCAAGAAAAAGCGTGCCTTTGTCGGCGAGTTCGAACCGCCCCGTCTTTTGGGTGATGGCGCCCGTAAATGCTCCCTTTTCGTGGCCGAACAGCTCACTCTCGAGGAGTCCAAGAGGTATTGCGGCGCAATTCAGTTTCACGAATCCCTTCTCGCTGCGGCTGCCCAGCCTATGTATCGCACGCGCAACGAGTTCTTTGCCGGTTCCCGTCTCTCCCAGGATTAGCACGCTGGAATCCGTAGGCGCCACGACAGAGACCATGCTCAACGTGGTCTTCAGCGCCGGGCTCTCTCCGACGATTTCGCCAAACTCGGCGCGAATTTCCTCTTCGAGATAGAGTCTCTGTTTCGTTTCTTTATCTCGATCCTTTGTCGCCTTTTCGTACTCCAGTGTGTTTTCAACTGCAATGGCTACCTGACAGGCCACCTGCTCGAGCAAGATGACGTCGTCTTTCTCAAAAGCATTGTCCGAACGCCTAGAGAGCATCAGAACGCCAACCACCCGATCGCGGCCCACGAGCGGAAGATAACAGCCCGTCCTGAGGCCTTCTTCGATAACGCGCTCATAAAGAAGCTGGCCGTCAGCATTCCCATAAATTTCAGGATCCTCGCGGACCTGTTCGAAGCTATCGATCCGGATGCTCTTGGCCTTCCGTAATACCTGACCTGAGATCGAACTATTCATCGGCACCAACGATCCCTCGCGGAAGGGGCCTCTCGCGTCGGGATTGTGCAACATAGTGACGCGTAACGCGCCGCTCTCGGAGTCGGGTAGCAGCAAAGCGGACACGTCACATTGCATTACCCTGAATAGATTCGTCGAAAGAGCCTCAACTACTTGCCGAAGGTTTAATCTGGAGGTCACGCTGTTGGTGATCTCTAGAAGCAGCCGCAGCCGATCGCGCTCACGCTGCAACGCCTGTTCCTTCATATGGCGCTCAATTGCGATTCCAGTGATGTGGCTGGCATTCTCGATCAACTGCAGGTCGTTGGCGCCGGGGTTGCGTGGCTCACGATAATTGATGGAAAAAGTGCCGAGGGCTTTCCCTTCGCAGGTGAACAATGGACGGGACCAAACGGAACGAATTCCATAAGGCAACATGCGGTCCCGATAGTTGTCCCAGATGGGGTCGGTCAGGACGTCGGTCACATACACCGACTCTCTCCGATAGACCGCTGTGCCGCAGGATCCTCCTTTCGGACTAACAGACATGGTCCCAACGTGAGCGCTGAATCCAGGAAGGCTGGGCGCAGCAGCACAATAGAGTTCTTTTCCGTCTCCGTCGGGAAGCCAAATCGTGCAAGACATGCCTTCGGCTTGGGATTCAACCAACTGAGCAATGTTCGTCAGAACTTCGGACAGAGGAGAGCCAGCAAAAATCAATTTTTGCAGCTTGAGCACAGACTCGATGGAAAACAGACCCGATTCGTCCATCGCCGGTGCGCCCGGCGATGGGACTTCTGCGGTCGGCTGTACTGCTCTCTCCATCAATCGCCCTTCCTTGCGGTGTTAGATTCGGCTACTCCATTCTTGGTTCCAACTCGGAGGGAGCACGGACGGTTTCAGCCAGAAGCCTCACGATCTTCTGCCGTTTCCGCAGAAAATCTGAAGTACGTCTACTGCAGGCCGATTTCATAAGCGCCAACGTCAGGCCGGATCACACACTACTTTAAGCCGGAACGGGCGGAACCGCCAGGGTCTACTCGCCCATCGGCGGAGCGCAACATCATCTTTATCTTTGCACGCTCTAGCCTCTGACGCAGGAGAAATTGATGGGGGGTCTCGCCGGTTGACGCTTGTCTCTAAACGCGGGGTGCATCCGCGGCCCTCCTGCCACTAACCTGGAAATTGTTCATCACGGGCAAAGCGCCTAAACGAGTACCGCTCCGCCATCTAACACCACGGTCTGCCCCGTGCTGTATCCCTCCTGCATCAGGAAAAGATAGGCGCGCGCAATCTCGCATGCCTCGCCGACGCGGCCCACGAGCAGACTCTTGCCAACGCTTTCGTACAGGTGCTCCCTTGCGTCTGCATTCATGTTTTGCCACAGGTTCGTGCGAACGACGCCAGGACATACCGCGTTGACGCGAATGGGCGCTAACTCGACCGCCAAGGCACGCGTCAAGGCTTCGATAGTTCCGCAGACGCTTGCGGCCACTGTCCATCCCTTGTGTGGGCGCTGGCCTGCGACTCCGGTTGTGAGCACGATCGAGCCGTCCTTGCGGATATGCGGGCTTGCGTACTTGACCGCAGCCAGAGCAGCCCAATAGCGCAACTCAAAAGCATGCCGGGCTTTGGCAAGGTCGGTCGTTGCAAGCTCATTCAATTGCAGCGTGTCGCCGGCAGTGAAGACCAAGTGATCGAAATCACCGATCTTCTGAAAGAAGTTTTGAATGTCTCGCTCATTCGAAAGATCAAGCGCGTGCCCTTCCGCTTTTCCGTCAAGCGTTGCGACCGCTTGTTTAACCCGATCCGCATTGCTAGACGCAATGATTGCCGTTGCCCCTTGAGCCACAGCCTGCTGTGCCACTGCTAACCCGATGCCGGACGACCCGCCGAGCACCACAATTCGCTTCCCGGAAAGCTCCCCGTGATTCTCAATTTGTTGCTTTTGTGTCATCGCGTTCTCCTGTTTCTGTGGCCTACAACCGTTGCCACACTCCAATAGATGATTTTCATTCAGCATACGGCCATGCATAATGGTCATAGCCTGTATGCGTCTAGAGAAACTACGACAAGTCGATTTGAACCTCTTGATCATCTTTGCGGTGATCGCCGAGGAAAAAAGTGTCACCAAGGCGTCCGCCCGACTATTGCTCAGTCAACCGGCTGTCAGCCGCGCCCTTCAGCGCGCGCGTTCCATGTTTCAGGACGAGCTGGTGATTCGCTCGTCTTCAGGGTTTGAGCTCACGTTGCGAGGGCGCAAGATTCTCCAGGAACTTGAACAGCTCCTTCCCAAAATAGAAGGCCTGGTTGTGCCAAGCGTCTTCGATCCGAAAAAGGAGCGGAGCAACTTCCGCGTTTCTGGCCCGGACAATGTTTGTATGGCGCTGCTACCACACTTGTGCCGCCGCTATACGACCGAACGTTATAAGGTGAACTTTGATTTCCTGCCGTGGCAGGCTGATGCTGTGGATATGCTGGAGCGCGGAAAGCTTGACCTCATTCTCCACATTGACGACGGCTTACTGCCCTCTCACTTCAGTTCGGAGAGACTTTACCGCGAGGACTGGATCTGCGCTGTTTCCCGCCAGAGCAAGTTTGGCGATCGCCTGACACTCAAGCAGTACCTGGCTGCGGAGCACCTTATTGTCACAACTCTTCCAAGCGTGCAGAACATCCCGGACAAGCAGCTTGCTGCGTTGGGTGTAAAGCGCCGCTCCTCTGTCCGCATGCCCTATTTTGGCGCGGCCCTTAGTTGCCTGCCTGGCACGGAACTCGTCCTCACCCTGACCAATGGCATGCGGCAAATGGTGGAAAGGAATTCCAGCTTGCGGCTCGTGAAAGCGCCACAAGAGTTGCGTCCATTTCATTTCTTGATGGTCTGGCACCCGAGGCTCACTACGGACGCGCGGCACACATGGCTTCGCGAGGCGGTGCGCCAAGTCTCTCCTCCGGAAGCATCTGGGCAACGTCTTTAACCAATGCGGATGACGACCACCGAACTGATCGTATACTCGCCGCCAACCAGATAAGTCGTTCTTGCGCGGTGAGTGCGGACGATCCTTCATGAGTGGTCGGCTAACCGGAAGGGATCTACTGACTTATCGCGATTAGTAATGGGAAGTCGGCTTCTCTCCAGCGATTGATCGCTCACTGCGGACGCGTTTGTCGGTACTGATCCGACGAAGTGCCCGCAACTTCCGAGTGCCCCGTGATTCGTCCAGAGTCGATAGTCATGAGCCGACTTTGCGGGATATCGATGGGAGGACACACTAAGTGTGTCAGAATGCTGCCGGTAAGGTTTTGGAGCGGGCAAACTCGCGGGGTGCTCTCCGTCTGGCGAAAAGACGATAAGGGGCCACATGGTCTCCAAAATAATGGGTGGGGTCGTTTTAGCGCTGGTCGTGCTCGTTCTTGTCGCCCTAGAGGTCCGTACAACTGGTTCCTATGAACGTACGTTCAATGCTTCCCAGGACAAGGTATGGCGCGTGTGGAACGATGCGGATTCGATTAAACACTGGTGGGGGCCGAGGGGCTACACAGCCCCATTCATCAGAAATGATCTTCGAGTGGGCGGGACGTATTTGTGGGCAATGAAGTCACCAAAAGGAGAGATGTTCTGGAACACCGGGGTTTATAAGGAAGTGGTCCCAAACAGAAGGATCGTCTCCACCATGTCGTTTGCCGATGAGACCGGTAAAGCCGTTCCTGGCTCGAAGGCCCCAGTCCCGGGGCGTTGGCCGAATGCGGTCACGGTCATTGTGGAATTCAGTGAGTCGAGCGGAAAGACGAAGGTCACTGTTACGGAGGTAGGGCTTCCACTGATCGTGAAGATCCTGTCCACGGTTGCCTGGGATCAACAGTTCGACAAGATTGAGGGTTTACTTTGAGGGATGACGGGCTCTCTTCAACCCGCAACCAGCACATTCCGCGAAGTGGCCGAGGATACCACAACAGTCAAAAGTCTAGCCCAAGTAATCCAGCGAAAGCCTGCCTGGGTTACATTTCCGCGTCGATGTCTGGATGGTCGGCTATACTGAAGTAATCCACGATGCGCACCGTGCGGATCAGTACCCGGAAGTCGGCCTGTAGGAAGTGATCTCCGCACGTGGCATCAACTCAGAGCAACGGTTCTCTAGAGCGCTGTAGAAGCGCCCTGTTTCGGAGACAGCAGCTTTCCTACAAAACACCGCTCGTACGCACCTTCACCTGTTCAAACACTTCAGTGAACGGCGACCTGGCCGCCTTTGCCCGGTTCGTTTTTGGCTAGCAGGAAGCACAATAAAAACATCAGCGCGGAAGTCGAGGCGAGCAGCCAGTAGATTTCTACGTAAGACAAGGCTTGAGCCTGTGTGATCACCAAGTTGTACATTCTGTCCATTGCTTGTTGTTGAGCCGAGTGCATGCTGAGACCGGCATGGGTCAGACGGCTCGTCAAGCCTGCGACGGCCTCATTGAATCGATAAGACCGTGTGTACTCGGCGAGAACGGACTGATGGTATTGACCTCGGCGAGCAAGCAACGTAGTCACAGCGGAAGTTCCTACGCTCTGCCCGATATTGCGCGTGAAGTTGATCAAACCGGCCGCAGCGTTGCTTTTCGACTCCGGCAGGCCGACATAGGCAGCCATCGTGAGCGGAACGAATAAGAATCCAACCGGGAGATATTGCCAAATGCGCATCCACGCGGCAGCACGAAAGCTGATGAGTAGATCGATCTGCTTGCATGAGAAATACATGGCCACAGCGAGCGCGATCCAGCCGAAAGCGAGAAGGTGCCGGGCCTGAAAGTGTCCGGCGAGGCGTCCGACTAACGGCAGAAGAAAGACCAGAAGAATAGCCGCCATCGAGATGACCATGCCGGCCTTTTGCGCCGTGTAACCCATAAGCGTTTGCAAGAACTGGGGAAGAAGGACGGTTGAACTGAACAGAACGGCGCCAAGCACGAACATCATCAGGTTGCAGCTTGCAAAATTAAACTGTTTGAACAGATGGACATCCACAATCGGTTCCTTGTGGCGCCATTCCCAGATCACGAGGGACACCAAACCCACGGCGGCAAGAAGGATCAGTGTGGTAATGAACCGCGACCCGAACCAGTCGTCCTCTTGTCCCTTGTCCAACGCAACCTGGAGAGCGCCTACACCGACAGCGAGCAGGGAAAACCCAATGTAGTCGAACCTCGCCAGGGTAGTTTTCAGACGGGACAAGTAGGGCGGATCTTCGATTAGCTGAGAAACCAGGAAGACGGCCAGAATTCCCACGGGAACGTTGATATAAAAAATCCAGCGCCAGGAATAATTATCCGTAATCCAGCCGCCCAGCGTGGGACCAATGGCTGGGCCACAGATGACCGTGATTCCATACAATGCAAAGGCCAACCCGCGTTTCTCCGGCGGGAAAGTGTCCGCCAGGATTGCCTGCGTCATCGGCTGCAGTCCTCCACCGAAGGCGCCTTGCAGGACTCGGAAAAGAAGCAGCAGTCCGAGGCTCGGCGCGACGCCGCACAAAAACGAACTAACCGTAAAAAAGGCGACGCATATCAGAAAGAAGCGCTTGCGTCCGAGCCAGCCAACAAGGAAGCCGCTGATCGGAAGCACAACGGCGTTCGACACCAGGTAACTGGTCAAGACCCACGTGCTCTCATCATTGCTCGCGCCCATGCTGCCCGCAATGTGCGGAAGGGCTACGTTCGCTATGCTGGTATCGAGCGCCTCCATGAACGCAGCCAGCGAGACCGCGACGCCGATGATCCACGGGTTGACCTTTGGCTGCCACGTCGGTTGGTCAGCTGCGAGAGACCCCGCTGTGCTCATCGTACCCTCACGTCTGGCACGACGGACAATCCCGGCTTCAACACCCCCTCTGCATTGAAATCTTGTCCTGCGGTGCGATCGAAATCGATCCGCACGGGAACTCTCTGTACGACCTTCACGTAGTTGCCCGTCGCGTTCTCGGGAGGCAGCAGACTAAAAATCGACCCAGTGCCGCCGCCCATGTTGGTCACGTGTCCGGACCACGTGCGACCGTAGGCGTCCACGTTGATTTTCACGGGCTGCCCAGGCCGCATATGCTCCAGTTGCGTTTCCTTGAAATTGGCGGTCACCCAAATGTCATCGAGGGGTACGACTTCCAACATTTCCTGGCCAATGCTCACGTTCTGACCGACTTCAACGCTCTTCTTTCCAATGATTCCCGTCACCGGCGAGCGAATGATGGTGTAGCTGAAATTGAGCTGTGCTTGGGCCAGCTGAGCCCGGCGTTGCTCGACTTGCGCATCCGCAGCGTCCGCTTGGGCGCGGATTAGGGACACGTGTTGCGGCGCAGTCTGCGCGCTTCGCAGATCGGCCTTGGCCTGCAAGAGTTTTCCTTCCGCCTGGCGCACAGCCTGCTCGGCGGCCTTGACAGCGGCGTCGGCCGAAGTGACTGCCGCTTGGTTTGCTGTTGCTGAAGCGACCGCCTGATCAAATTGCTGGCGGGAGATATCTTCTTTGGCGACGAGCTGTTTAGCGCGTTCGAGGTCTGCGTTACTCTTGGCAGCATTGGCCTCGGCCTGCGTCAGCAACGCCTTGGCCGACTCGTGGTTGTGCTCGGCTGCCCGGAGTCCCGCTTCAGCGTTAACCACCTCGGTCTGCGCTGAATCGAGATTGCTTTGTGACGTCACAGAGGTGATTGGCACATTCCAACGAGAACTCGTGGCACTCGCTTGCGCGTCTGCCAGAACCGCCTCCGCCTGAATCACGGCGATCTTGAAATCGGCAGGGTCAATGATCGCGAGGATATCGCCCTCATGGACCAGTTGGCCCTCGACGAAGTTCACTTTCATCACTTGGCCGTTAATGCGGGCACTCAAGGGCATCACGTGCCCGTCCACTTGCGCATCGTCGGTGTCTTCGTAGAGAAACGCGTTGCGCACGAGATACCCGGCGATAATCAGAATTGCGAGCATTGCCACAACAACGAACAGGACCTTCAGCGGGTGTTCGCGCAGGCCATTAAAGAATCGATTGAGACTGCCGTTGTCTTTGGCTGGGTCTTGGGAATTGGGTTCGGCTTCCACGTAAATGCGAACCTCGTCATCTACCATAGTGGAGCGTTTATTACTGGCTTGATTATCATTGGACATTACTTTTCTCCCAGATATTGGTTGTAGCTGGTGCGTGCGACCCCGAGTGCGCGAGCGAGCGAGAGCTTGGCGAAGTTGTGGTTGTAAAGGCTCGTTATGTATTGATCGTTGGCGCTGGCGAGAGCCTGCTCGGCCTGAACCACTTCAACACTGTCAGTTACTCCGGAAGTGAAGCGATCCTTCGACCGAGCGAGGCTCTCATTGGCAAGCTCGACATTTTGCTTGGCCACTTCAACCTGTTCTTTCGCGGCATTTAGATTGAGAAGAGCGGTGCGAATGTCCTGGTCAATCTGCCCGCGGGTGTTTTCAGCTTCGGCCTTTCTTTGACGCAATTCTGCTTCGGCTTCCGTGATATCGCCCTTAATCCGTCCGCCAGTGAAGAGCGGAACCCTGATCCCTGCTTGAAACGTGAAATCTCCGTGCGAGTTGCCGAACGTAGGTCCAATATCGCCGTAGCTGCCGTTAACCGCCACAGTTGGATACCGTTCGCCTTTGGCAGCAGAAAGGGTTTGCGCAGCAGCTTTTTGGGAATCGAGAGCGGAACGGAAATCGCTGCGCGATTTGAACGCAATTTGCAGGGCATCGTCGACGCTCAGCGGAGTGATGTCGGAATATGGGAGTGCGTCGGCCAGCTCAAACTCCTGCCCTAGCGACAGTCCGATCGCGCGTCCAAGCGCTAGTTTTGCGATGGCGAAGTTGTTGCGGGCTATGCTTAGGTTGTACTCCTCCGTGTGCAACTGAACCTCGGTGCGTGTTGCGTCGATTCGTGGAGCGGTACCCGCCTGCACTTGATCGACCGCGCGATCGTAAAGAGCTCTCGCATTCTGCACCTGGGACTGTTGCGCCCTGATTCGAGAGTCTGCCTCGATGATCCGCAAATAGGCGTCGCCGACCGTGAGTGTGACCACATCCAGGATGTCCTGATAGCTGAGTTGGGCGGCCTGTTCAGCAGTGCGGGCTGCGCGAAACCGCTGGATGGATTCATAGCTGAACAGTGTTTGGCTGACGCTTGCATCCACTGAGCTGTAGCTGAACGGCCCAACAACACTGGGAATTCCCGCGATTTTGAATTTGTTGAACCCAAAGGTCGCGAGGTTCACTTGCTGGACGTTCTCCGAAGCGCCGGCGCTGACTTGTGGCAGCAAATTGCTAAGCGCGAGTAACCGCTGACCGCGAGCAATTTGGGTGTTTTGTCCGCTTTCGATTGCTCCGAGGTTGTATCGCAACGCCATCTTGATGGCGTCGCGGAGAGTCAACTGGACTACCTGGTCGGTTGCTGGACCGCTCGGCACGCTTCCCAACACTGTTGTGCTTTGGGCTCTCGTTGCTGTTGCGTCGAACAGCACCAACACAAACACGACAAGAAAGGAAGCTAGCAGATTAGAAGTCTTGCGTTTCCGCCGGACCTTTAGCCGCTCAACAATGTGCCGGACATAGCAACCGCCCGAGATGAACTGCGCACCTTCGTCGCGCAACACGCGCAGCAGTCCCTCGCCAGTCTTGTCGATAAATGTGACTTCGTTCAGGTCCAAAATGCACGCACGCTTCTTGTTGGTTTGGTGATTCTTCTTCCAGCTCGTCCTTAGTTCTCGAACCCAAGCCCCACTGAGGCGGCCTTCTAGAATCCATCTCTCTTCAACAGGTGTTTCGCTAAAGCTGATCTTCAACATGGTGTTTTCCTCAGAAACCGGAAGCATTGCAGAGGTGAGGCTGCGGGATGTGCCTGGCGATATTTGTTCCGGGCTTCCTGGTGGGCTTCAGATGAGACCTCAGTTCTTGGCGGAGCTGCCTCTTTCCGCGAAATATGCGCGCTTTGACTGTGCCGACCGGGAGTCCCATGCGACGAGCCGTCTCGCTGGTAGATAACTCACGAAGTTCTCTCAACACGATTGGTGCGCGCAGCCCCGGACGCAGATTCCGAACGGCCTTCGAGAGAATCTGGACTTCCTCTCGCTGCGAGTAGCTGCTTTCTGGGCTGGGGTTTGAGTCGGGCTTCTCCAAAATGACCGGGCTTCCTTCTGGGTCACCGATGCTGTCGATCGACACTTCGCGCGTCAGACGAATGTGTCGTAGGAACATAAGCGCTTCGTTGATAGCAATGCGCGTCAACCAGGTGGAGAAGGAGGATTCTCCTTGGAACTGGGACAAGTGCACGAGAGCCTTGTAGAAGCTTTGCTGAACGATGTCTTCCGCGTCCTCCACCACACGTGTGTACCGCAGCACAACCGCGAGGGTTTTTCGCTGGTAACGTTTGAACAGGGTTTCAAACGCCTGTTCGTCTCCGTTCTTGGCGGCGACTACGAGTGTTCGTTCGCCTGCAGGATCACTCATGCAAGCGATAGTTGGTCCTGCTTTGTGCTTCATAGCGAGCCTCCTGATCAGCTAGGTGGCAGCGAAAGGCGAGCCCAGCTTGAAAACCGCCTTTTCGCTCCGCATCGGATAAGGGCAAGGCCCGAGCCAAACTTGCGGAACTGTAAGTCGCTGAATTTTCGAGAGAAGACCGCCAGGAGTCGAAGATGTCGATGTTGAAAAAGTTGAAAGCGTCGAAACTGTCGCTGGCACACACTTACAATTGATTCAGTTCCTTGATTTTCCGTTCCACGTCGCGAATTCCACTGGTATTCATGCCGAATACGTTGCGCCACGAACGCCTGGCGGACGTGTTCCACTGAAAGCCGAGACGATCGGGGTAATCCAGCGCATCCGTTCTGGAAATGCTGACCGATGCAACGCAGTCTCATGCCGACGATGTACTTTGGGGATTAACTAGATGAAGAAATTCGGTAGCGGCCCGAGCGCCGCTAAAAGCCGCATTTGTAAAAATCGCGAAAAAAAATAAACTGCCAAGCTATACGCCGCACGTGCATGCGGCAGTGACCGATTCAGCGACGATGTCCATGCTCTGAGTTCCTGCTTCACTGCTGCGATTGCAGCCGGTAGCCCTGAACATGAGCGCTAACACAAGGAAAAGCCCAATCCAGGAAAGGAGAACGACACCCCAAGTGCACCACGTGCCGATTCGTTCTTGCGCCTCCATGAATGCCTCCTAAGAACCACATGAGTCGCTCTGGGGACCCACTCTTGGATTGCGAGCTAACCTCTTGCACATGTGAACCTCGGTGCCTCCCTGTTGGAAAGAGACCTCATCCATCGTGGACTTCATGAGCTGGATGCCACGTCCCTGGTCCACCTCAAGATTCTCGACAGCCTCGAGATCAGGAATGACGCGCGCATCAAACCCTTGACCCTGGTCTGAGACGATCAGCGAGATCCCTTTGCCGACCTTGCAGCGGCAGCAGACATGAACCAATTTGTGCGCATCCAGACGGTTGCCGTGAACGACTGCGTTGCTCAAAGCTTCCCGGAGCGCGAGTTCGACGGCGTGTTCCTCGCCCGTGATGCAGTGCGACACCTCGATGAGCCGCATCAAACGATCCACCAACGGGGAGATGGCCTTAACTTCACTCGGTATCCACGCGTCGACCTCAAGTAGGCTTCCGCTCCCGTGTGTCCTAGCCACATGCGCTCGCAAATCCGAGCGTCTGTTCAAGGCTTCCATTCGAGCCATGATGCATCCTCACCTTCAGCTGCGCGCCAGCCACAGCCCATACCGCACAGAATTAAAACGTCCAAAGCCCCTGCGGTAGCGAAGCACGCGATACCACTGTGTCCATTTGCCAATAAAACTAAGTGTCAAGAACATGTGATTTTCTCCTTCCCCTGCGTTCCTTTCGGACGCCCATTTCATTTCTCTCTTGCGCCTTCATCGTCACTTCTGTTGTGCTTTTCCCGGAGCTCGCGTTCCGCCTGCAGCCACTCGCCGAGGTACTCGTCCAGGTCGTAACCGTGACCGCCATGTTCGATGTGAATCTCATGAGCTCGCCGACGGATTTCGTCCAAGGTTGGCGCGTTCTTGCCTCTTTCTTCCGGAACGTCCGCCCGCCAACAGCTTGGCCGCGTGTTCTGAGCATTCGTAGCCTGATCTCGTAATTTCATAGTCTTCTCCTCACTACAAAAGGTTCGTTTGGCATTCGCTGAACGTGCGTCAATCACGGCAGCACCTTCGGGTCTACTTGTGCGCCAGCCAAAAGCCGTAACGCACTGAATCCAGGATTCCGAATCCGTTGCGGTAGCGCAGCACTCGAAACGACTCGTGCCGGTTGCGGATGAATACGAGAACCAGTGACATAGCGCCACCTCCTTGCCTGCGTTCTTACACATGCAGTAAGGGCAACGCTCACGCCAAAGTTGGAAGATCGTAAGCGGCTGAATTTTCAGGAAAAGATCGCGAGAAGTCGAAAATGTTGATGTCGAAGAAGTTGAAAGGGTCGAAACTGTCGAGGCTACGGCCGGGGCTACAACAAAGTACTAAGCATACTGCTTTGCGTAGATGCCGAATTTCTTCATTCGAGAGAGGAGAGTCGTGCGATTCATTCCCAGGCGCGCCGCAGCACCATCGGCACCCCCGACGCGCCCCCTGCACTCGGACAGCGCCCGTACAATCTCTTCGCGCTGCTTCCTTTCGTATTCCTCAGCAACACCGTTTTTGTCATTTCGCGAATCGACATTTTCTGTAACGATTTGTCTGTATTCCTCGATGACACTGGGTGTGGGTATGTCCGTGTTCGCCTTTCGCAGCTCTCCGACCGGAGCCTCAAGCGAGTTGCCACGCGTCACGATTACTGCACGCTCAATGAAATTCTCAAGTTCACGAATGTTCCCCGGCCATTCCCAGGCCGTCAGTCCCTTCATTACAGCCGTGGGAACCGCATCGACCTTCTTTTGCATTTGCTTTGAGAATTTCTGGACGAAATAACTGACCAGCAGAGAAATGTCTTCTTTGCGCTCTCTCAAGGCCGGAATGCGGATTGGAAACACATTCAGACGGTAGTACAGATCACTCCGAAATTCTCGGTCCGAAATCATCTTTTCGAGATCGCGGTTGGTGGCTGCGATCAAGCGCACATTCACCTTTCGCGTGTGGGTGCTGCCAAGACGCTCAAATTCACGCTCCTGTAAGGCGCGTAGCAGCTTGGGCTGAATTTCAATCGGAATGTCTCCGACTTCATCTAGAAACAGCGTGCCTTGGTCCGCAAGCTCCAGCCGTCCAATTTTTTGGCTGATCGCGCCCGTAAACGCTCCCTTCTCATGCCCGAACAACTCGCTTTCCAGCAGCCCGGTTGGAATTGCAGCACAGTTCAGCTTCACGAGTGTCCGCTGTTTGCGGCGGCTACGGTCGTGAATCGCGCGAGCAATCAACTCCTTTCCCGTACCGGTTTCTCCAAGCAACAGAACCGTGGAATCGCTGGGGGCAACTGTTTCAACCTGTTGCAAAACGTACTTTAGCGCTTTGCTGTTCCCAATGATCTGCTCAAAGCCCATCTCGCTGCGAAATTCCTCTTCCAGGTAGAGTTTCTCCTGGGCGAGCTTGTCCTTGAGTTCGGAAATTTCCCGGTACGCCAACGCGTTTTCAATGGCGATGGCTATCTGCCCTGACGCCCG
>Ga0210405_10001054_pt1 | contig 33301 bp, 29 predicted proteins | sample IncBWH11MmetaG_FD_155492 | JGI IMG/M metagenome (GOLD analysis project Ga0210405, IMG submission 155492) | Forest soil microbial communities from Barre Woods Harvard Forest LTER site, Petersham, Massachusetts, United States - Inc-BW-H-11-M | ecosystem: Environmental > Terrestrial > Soil >...
TGCATGCGTTGGGAGGTTGTGCCGCTCGACCGCTACCTCGCCGCCAATCCCGAAACGCGGATTATCCTGCAAAAGTACCTTGCTCGGGACCTGGCCGGAAAAGTGCTCGCTGCTGCCAAACTTTAGAGTCATCTAGGACAAGAGTGTCCTAACCGCCTGCCTAAACAAAAAGAAGGCACCTGCGCGAAACTTTGTTCCGGTAATCGCAGGTCGACTATTTGGTCGTTCGATGTGGAAGTGCCACTTTTGTTTTGATTTCTACGGCTGCTCACAACGCGAGCCCGACGGGCGCGTGTTTCAGGAGCGACGAAAACTGCATCTCTTCTGACGGTTGCAAGATTTCCGCTACGGCACTCATAATCACCACTCTGCGCGGGAACTGTTCCGAAAGGAACCGCCATTGCGATGGCCGGATACCTACGTTTTCCCAAAACGGGAAGTCGACGCCTTACGCCTTCCTCCCGTTTCCGCTCACTATAAGGAGACCGACACCGGTGTGCGAAAGGGCAGATGTCGCTAAAACGGGAATAATTTCTGTGGAAAACTTTTTGATGTGGGAAGTAAAGGACTTATTGGCTAGTTCTTGATGATGTGAGATGCAAAAAAACTGGGTCCTTCAGGCGAAACGTCATACGGCGCCCCTTCTCTAGTCGAATTGTGCCCGAATCGGTGTTGGTGGTCGGTAGCGGCCGCGCAAAAAGGCTGGCCGTTTGGATCGGCACATCGGACCCGTCCACTCGCACAGAATCGAGCGTGAGGCGAACATAGGCGCGATCGGGCGTGACTCTCGACGTGTGCGCGGTCTCGATACGACCGGAGACGATTGCGTCACGGGGAATCAGTGTGTTCCCCTCAACCACCACAGGCTCATCCAGAACCGCCGCGAAAGACTCTCTGGATCCGCTCCCGGCTACCAGTGGAACCTTCAGACGAACGGTGACAAGTGCTCCAGCTGGGAGAAGCGGCGAGTTCTCGAACGGGGGGGCCGTTCCCTGAACATCGTCGGAATAACCTTGCAAAGCGCTATCAGCGCTGCTGTCTTTTTGACTCTGAAATGGCGTTGTGCTGGATGGGGTTGCGGCTTCCCCAGGTAAGTTCGGGAAGCGACGCGAGCACCCGATAGTAAGTAATGTCAGCAGGATCGTCGGTGCCAATGCGCGAGATGACCTGCCCATCTGAGACATATTCAGACGCGTTTCTATCCAGAAGAGATGGCAACCCGAATACCAGATACCGTGCCATCAAATCAGAGACTTGGCGATGGCACTTTCGTGGGGTTGTGTACATTTTTCGCAAACATCCTCTTTTCGCCCCGGCGAACAACGGGTATTGCGGAACTCAGCGTCGAACGGGCGCGTCGAGACACCGAAAAGACGGTACCCGGCGGGAAACCTACTTTTGGCAACTTCGGCGGGCACCCGAAAGCCACGGCAGCAGATAAAAAAGCGGGGGGAAATGAATCCCTCCGCTGACAATCGTTTCGGTTTCCGGAGTCTTCGATTACGGCTTCTTCACCGGTTTCTTGGGCGCGCGCTTCGTTGCCGCCGGCTTTTTGACTTGACCTTCACGCCCGCCAATCAGCGTGAGGGCATCGGCGGCGTTGAACGGGAACTGGCGCACTGAGGTCTCGGTCGTCCCGCCCGCATTCAGCGTCACGTCCACACGGCGATTACTCGCCATGCGGATGACCTCAATTCTTGCCAGCGCTCGCCTCTTCTCTTCCGTAGTCAGCTCGGTGTTCTGAACGACAGACTCTTTTACCTGGTCGGTCGTGAGATTGCGTTCGGCGCCGAACGCCTTAGTGTCAATCGCAGACTCAGGAACACCCTGCTCGACCAGGAAGTTCTTTACCCGGGCAACACGGCGCTCCGTGAGAGCCTGGTTGAAGGCAGCGCTTCCGCGATGGTCGGCGTGACCTTCCAGCGTCAGATGCGCATCGGGCTTGACTTCACGGTACTTCTTGAAGTCCGTGGCAAGACCGTTGAGCGTTTGCTGCTGACTCGGCAACAGTCCGCCCGTCGGATCTTTCGCGGTGGGCTGAGCTGTCGCGAAGTAAACGCTGTGCAGGGCCAGCCGGGCTTCGAGCGCTTTGTCGACCGGTGGCGGTGGAGGATTCTGAATCGTAACCTGCGTTGAAGCCTGGGCGTTCAATCCACGCGAGTCGGTGCAGTTTGCGGTAATCGTGACCGGACCTGGCTGAAGTCCAGACGTATTGAGCGTTGCAGAGTTGCCACTGCCGGAAAGCGTCCCAAGAGTGGAAGTCCAGTTAGCAACCGATACTGGCACACCGTCGGGGCTGGTGCAGTTTGCGGAAACATTCACAGCGCCGCCCGGCGTCAGTTCCGTCGGACTTGCAGAGAGACTCATTGTCGGCGGATTCTTCGGCGGAAGCGGTTTGATGGTGTAGTTTGCCGAACAACTCGCCTCGTTCCCCTTCTTGGCCTTCGGATCGGTTACGTGCGCCGTGATCATGTAAGCGCCGGGCGCGACATCGTTGGTGTCGATACTGGCCGTGGTGTCTTTCCCGGTTACCTTGCCGCCATTGCCGCTCCAGCTATAAGTCACAGCGTGCTTTGGATTGAAGTTGCTCGCCGACACAGTGGCTGTAATCGGTTCGCCAACCATGACCTCAGTTGGCTGGACCGAGCAGGCAGCGATGGGGGACGGTGCCTCCGGTCCGCCGAAGCTGAAAACAACACCTGTCCGTAGTCTCACACCCTCCATCGTCGGACGCCTTAGGTTTGGAAACTCTGGCCCAGCTAACTCGGGAAAGTGATGACTCGCCCACATGTAGTCCACCTGGAACAGACGAATCGCGAACGTCTTGGTAAATGAAATATCCATACCGCCCCCGAGAAGGACGCCAACGCCGTTGGAACGGTTGGGAATATCCTGCACCGCCAGGCGGTTGTAGCTCGCCAGGCCGTGTAGGAAGAAATTCACACCTTCGTTGCGCCACATGAAGCGCGGACCACCGGAGATGGTGGTGTCATAATTGCCGGCCTTCGTGTTATATCCGAGGTCGACTTCCAAGCCCCAGTGAGGGTCGACATTGTAAGTCAGAGCGCCGCCAACGCCTTTCGCCATATCCGGCACGAGAAACGGGGTTGGGTTACTGGGATCACCAAACGCAAGTGGTGTTGTTATGTTGGGATGTAACCATTGATATCCGGCGAAGATATCCCACTTGGGAGTTGACTCAGTCTGTGCCGCCACGGGACCGGCGGTCACTAGCAGGGTTAACAATGCAACTGCGCACGCCAAAGCAACGCGCGTCGCGCGGCTTAAGCTGGTGATTTCCATGATTCCCTCCAGAAATTCAATCAACGGCTGAACGCCAATGCAGCAAGACCTTCAGCGGAAAACAACCGGGAAGAGTGCTTCTAAAGTATCGGGACCCAGAATTCTATCTCATAGCAATTAAAAGCAAAAGCGCAACGATACGCCATTGACGAATCAGGCACCCCGCACACAGAGTCCAATCCGCCTCCCGTGTACGCTGCGGACCTTGCCCGGAGGGAACCAGGCCGCGTATCGTTGGGGGTTGGCCCGTGGGCCTTTGGCCGCCGGGCTTGCGCATTGATGCCGTGGAGGAACAGGACAACAGCAAACGAATGAGCCACGAAAAGCTATTGATCGTAGAAGACGAGGAGAACGAGCGTTCCGGGCTCGCCGAATTGGTCACCTCGTGGGGCTATCGCGTCGAGACGGCACGCGATGGCGCGGAAGGACTGGAGAAAGCCACGCAGTGGTCTCCCTCGGTCGTGATCACCGATCTTAAGATGCCCCGGATGGGCGGGCTCGAATTGCTCGGGCAGTTGGCGGAACAAGCGCAAACCATCGCCGTCATTCTCGTCACCGCTCAGGGAACGATCGACAGCGCCGTGCAGGCGATGCGCATGGGCGCCTATGACTACATCACCAAGCCCATCGACACGAACCGGCTGCGTACGATTATTTCGAACGCCACTGCGCTGCTCGGAACCCGCGCCGAACTTGAGGCCACCCGCCGGCGGTTGCGTGACACCGGATCACTGGGCCGCCTCAGCGGCGCCTCCCGCAAAATGCAGGAGATCTTCCGGCTGATCGAGATGGTCGCGCCCAGCACCGCATCGGTGCTCATCACAGGCGCCAGTGGGACGGGCAAGGAACTGGTGGCGCGGACCATCCATGAACTCAGCTCGCGCAAAGACCGCCCATTCGTCGCCATCAACTGCGCCGCGATTCCCGAAACCCTGATGGAGAGCGAGATCTTCGGCCACGAGAAAGGCTCATTCACGGGCGCGCTGGAACGGCGGACAGGCTGCTTTGAACTGGCCGAAGGTGGAACGCTGCTGCTCGATGAGATTGGCGAAATGCCCATCGGAACGCAGGCCAAACTGCTGCGCGTTCTGGAGGATCGCAAACTGCGCCGCCTGGGAAGCAAAGTGGAGACTTCGGTCGATGTCCGCGTACTCGCCGCCACGAATAAGATTCCGGACGAGGCCGTGGCACGAGGCGAACTGCGGAGCGATCTCTATTACCGCCTCAATGTCTTCAATATTCACATGCCGCCGCTGCGGGAACACAAGGAAGACATCGCGTCCCTGGTTCAGCTTCTGCTCGCGGAGATGAGCCAGAAGCATGGTCGCAAGGTAACGGCAGTCAGCGAGGCCGTTCTCAATCAGTTCAACAACTACTCCTGGCCAGGAAATGTGCGCGAATTGCGCAACACGCTCGAGCGCGCGGTGATCGTCTGCGACACGGGCATGGTGGAGACCAAGCACTTGCCTCCAGGTTTCGGTCAGGCCCCTCTGCGTACCGCCGCCAACGACCCCGACGCCGTTCGCCTAGGCGTGGGCACGACGGTCGAAGAAGCCGAGAAGATGCTGATCTTGAAAACGCTCGAGGCCACCAGTAACAATAAGACGCGTGCCGCCGAAATTCTGGGAATCAGTTTAAAAACCCTTCACAATAAGTTGAAAGAATACGGGAGCACGGCGGCGGAAGCCGCTCCCGGCAAAGAAGAGGTGCCCAGCAACTAGGCTGGGTCAAGTAGTCAGGGTTCTGATCTCTCAACATGCTGCGACGCAAAACAATCATCGTGCTGGCCATCACGCTGATGGTGACGGTGATGGTGACTGCGTTTTCCTATCTTTACCTATCTCAGATTCTGCGGCTGCGAATCGTCAACGCCTCCGATACTGCCAACAGCCTGACGCATCAATTGGCCTATGCCGCCAATAACGCTGTCCCCGATTTCGACAGCACGAACATCGACACCAGCGATCCCGTAGCCCTGAAGCGGGCACTCACAGAGTACGTACAGACCGACGTCGATCTCAACAACCTGCTGCAATCTGTTCCCGGCGACTGGAGGTACATCTACGATGTCGCCATCGTTGACGTCAACGGCAAGGCGCTGCTGCACACCAACGCAAGCCTCCTGGGCAAGGTCATCGAGCCTCGGCCTGATTTCGAACACGTGGTGCACGCCAATTTTCGCGAGCAGATTCGCCTGGTCTTCAGCCCGGCCGCCGTGTACGACGTGAGCTTTCCTCTGCAGTTATTGAATTTCGAGCCGCGACCGATGTCCGCCGCCAGTAGCGCTCCCTTCGGCACCATCCGTATCGGAGTGCAAACTATCTTCCTCAAGAGCGAAGTGCAGACGCGACTGATACGGGCGCTTTACGTCTCAGGTTCATTGATCATTCTGTCGCTGCTTCTCGCCGCGGGGATCTCGAACATTGCGCTCGGCCCGCTGAAAGAAATCAGCCGCAACCTCGACAGCGTGACCGCGGGTGAGGCCGACCTGCAGAGCCCCGAATCCCAGCACGACGAGTACGGCCTGGTCAGCCTAAAGATCGCGAACCTGGGACGCCAGATTCGAGACAGTAAAGAGATATTCTCCGCCCTGAAAGATAACGTGGACCAGCTGATGTCCAAGCTGCAGGACGGCCTGATGCTATTTTCCCGCGATTCGCGGGTGGTCCTCGTCAGCGCTCCCGTCGAATCCTTCCTTGGTCGCCCGCGCGGAGAACTGCTGGGACGTAGCGTGCAAGAGGTATTCGCCCGTGATTCTTTGCTCGGTGCGGCCCTGCTGGACGCGTTTGAGCGGCGGCGGACCATGTCGCAGCGCGAATTCGACGTAATCGGCGGAAAGCGCGTGCAGGTGTCGCTCGATTTCGTTCATGAGAAGAATTCGCAGATCGGCGCTCTGATCATCATGCGCGACACCGAACCGGTGCGGCGGATCGGCGACGAAATTGAAATGTCGCGGCGCCTTTCCGCCAGCAGCCGCGTCACACGTGGCGTGGCCCATGAAGTGAAGAACCCGATCAACGCTATCGTGCTTCACTTGCAGCTTCTGCAAAACAAGCTGGCCCAGCAGGAACCGGACACGCGTCGCCACATGGACATCATCGACAGCGAGATCCGGCGTCTGGATCGGGTCGTCCAGACGCTGGTTGATTTCACCCGGCCTCGCGATCTTCACCTCGAAGAAACCGATCTCCGCAGCATGCTGGAAGACGTCGTGCAACTTGCCGCTCCCGACGCCGAGCAGCACGGCGTTGCCATCGACCTTCACATGCCTGAGCAGAGGCTGCCCGTGAAAGTCGACCTCGACCTGATGAAACAGGCCATTCTCAACGTAGTGATCAACGGAGTTCAGGCCATGCCTCAGGGAGGGCGTCTCACCATCTCGGCGAGTCGCCAGAACGGCGTGGCATTGGCGGAAGTGCAAGACCAGGGCAAGGGGATCCCGAAGGATCTACACGATAAGGTCTTCGAACTGTATTTCACAACCAAACGAGAAGGCAGCGGCATCGGCCTGGCACAGACTTATCAAATTCTGCAGTGGCATTACGGTACGGTGGATTTCGAGTCGTCGGAGACCACCGGAACGGTGTTCCGCTTCCATATACCCATTGCGGCGCCGGCGGCGCCGGCTCACTCCGAAGACGCGGAGGGTGCAGCAACCTCTCAGCGCGGAGATTAGCGATTTCCCGGGCGGCCGACGATTGGGTGGCCTAGCATCACTTCAGAGCGTACTATGAGTGGAGATCCGCGTTTCGCTGTACGGGACCAAGAATGACTCTGGCCGCTGCCATCCTGTTTTTCGGTATTTCTTCGCTCACGTCGGTTGATGCAGGGCTGGTTGCGCAGTCCGCGCAGCAGTCGGCTTCGTCCGCGAATGCGCCAGTCGCGCAGGAGCAGACTGCGCAGCATCCAACGCCCCCCGAAACAACAAAATCTTCCGCGGGCCAGTCGCCTAGCGCGCCAGCGCCCGCAAGCAACCCTAAAGCGAGCACCGCGAAAAAAGTGCACCCCCAAAAGAAAGTGGTTCCCGCCGCCGCATGTGATCCAGCGCCTGCGAATTCGAACTCCGCGGGATCGAATCCTGCGACAACATCTCCGCAATCTGGCGGTGCACCGCCGTCTCCCGCCACTGACGCCCAGAAGAATTGCCCACCGGAAAAAACCATTGTCCGCAAGGGAGGAATCACAGAGCAGAGCATCCAGTTGGCTGGAGGTTCCACCGGCGATCAGGCACAGAAGCGCGATGCCGCCAATCAAATGATTGCGGCAACTGAGCAGAATCTATATAAGCTGACAGGTCGCCAGTTGAGCAACGCCGAACGGGACTCAGTGTTACAGATCCGCCAGTTCGTTGACCAATCCAGAACGGCGCTGACAGCGGGCAATCTGGAACGCGCTCAAACCCTGGCATGGAAGGCAAAACTGCTTTCCGAGGACTTGATCGACCCTAAGAAGTAAATGTGGCGCCAGCCGCCTTCGGCTGTCGGGCGAGACGAAGTGAGCCGCCCCTTCCGCGCTGCCGCAAAAGCGTTAGCCACCTAAAGTCAAAAACCCCACCCTCTTTCGCAACGAACGCGAAAGAAGGATGGGGCACCCGGAACGTTCCGGTTCCTACTTTCCTTTTGCCCGCGCGGCATTCACCTTCGTCAGCAGTTCTTGCGACATCGATTGCATCGGTCCCTGAATCTTCACCGCCTCAGTCAGGACTTCGCGCGCCTCGGTGAGTTTGTTCAGCTTGCCGTAAGCGAAGCCCAGCCCGTACAAAGCGCGGGCATACTGCTGATCGTCTTGCCCCTTGACCAGGGCAGCCGCAGCCTTGAGTTCCGGAATCGCGGCCGTCGTCTTCTCTTGCTTCAGATAAGCCCATCCGATCGTGTTGTGCGCCGCGCCCGCCGAGAGCTTGTGTGACTTGTCGGCATCTGGCGCATCCGGCTTGGCGACTTCGATCGCCTTCTGCGCATAGCTGATGGCCTTCGCCGAGTTGCCGGAGTCCCCGTAATAGGTCGCCAGCAGCAGCAGCGCCACCATCGAATTGGGATTGCTCGCCAGCATCTTCTCGCCAAACGCAACCAGGCGTGTCTGATCGTTTAACTGGCCGGGCCCGAGCGTGTACATGGCATAGTTCGAAACCTGATCACCGAACTTCGAGTCAGGATAAGCGGCCGTGAACTTTTCAATCTCCGTCATGCGGCTCTTGGGATCAGTCTCGGCCGTAATGACATTGAAGCCGCTAGTCTCTAAAAATTCGCAGTTGTTCTGGCTCGCATTCTTCTCTTCCGAAACCTTGCGCGCGAAGTCCTCGTCGCTCATGCCTTCCGGCCTGGCCTGCTTGGCGATGCTGTGGCAAACCTCGCCGCCTTTGGCGGCATAGTCCATCACTTTGAGATTGTTCTTGGCTTGCGTGGCCGTGCTGGCTTGCGAGACCAGGATATCGAGATTACGCGGCGATCCGGCCAGCGCCTTGTCGCCGTAGTCGAGCGATTTTTGAAGATCTCCACTACTCTGGTACGCCTGCGCCAGTTGCCAGTTTCCGTAGGCCATGGCCTGCGGATTGGAAGAAAACTTTTTCACAAAGTCTTCATACATGGCCAGTCTTTTGGAAGCATCCTGCTCATTGTTGATGGCCTGCAGATCGTGATCTTCGTCAGTTCCCGCGGCGATCACGATCCGCTCCACCTGGCCTCGTGCCTGGGGAATCGAGAATGCAATGACAAGAAGTGTGGCCAGCAGCAGCCCGATGCAGCGCTTCATGGCGAGCCTCCGGTATACGCGAGAGATGGATGAACTTCGGATCAGCAGCGAATCCTAGCGCTGAACGCGGCCGTACGCAAGGGCTAGCATCACGGCCCGAACAAGAGAATCTCACCGGAAGACTGGGGGGCTTATTTTCTGATGGCTGATTGTTGACTAAGACCCAATCGCAAACGCTTTTGGTTTTCAATCAACAATCAAAAATCAACAATCGACAATTAAGTTCTTGCCGCCCTCCGTGGTGAATTCCCGCCCCGTCCGCTAAAGTAGGAAGATGCGTGCGAGCTTCGGCCAACGTTCCCTGCGCTTCGTTTTTGCGGCCAACGTGATTTCCATGGTGGGCAGCGGGATGAACTCGTCCGCCGTCGCCTGGTACATCCTCAAAGCCACGCACTCCGAGATGGCGCTGGGCACGTTCGCCGTCCTGCAGACTCTTCCAGCCATGCTGATGCTTCCCTTCACCGGCGTAGTTATCGACCGCGAGGACCGGCGCCGGCTCGTCATGTGGCTCGATGCACTCCGCGCAGTGATCATCGTGGCCGTCGCCATCCTCGCCTTCCGCGGGCAGGTCAAAGTCTGGCAGCTTTACCTGATGAACACCCTGGTCGCCGCCGGCTTCTGGATGTTCTGGCCGACGATCACCGCGCTGATTCAAGAACTCACACCTGAGGGGCAGTTCGTCCAGTCCAATACATTTTTGCTCGCTGGTGTGCAGGGAGGATTCCTGATCGCCGGCGCGATCGTGGGATTCATCTACGACCACATCGGACTGGGTGGGGTCCTGACACTCGACGTGTCGACTTACGTGGTTTCGTTCCTGTGCTATTTCGCCGTGCGTAAGGGAAGACACATTGTCATGCGGCCTGAGGAAATTAAAGCTGACCTCGCCGCCGCCGAGACCCAGTTGGCCCGCTTCTGGCGTGAGATGAAAGAAGGCTTGCACTTTCTGCGCGATCATCGCGCCGTGGTCATGCTCGGCATCAGTTGGGCGTTGTTCCTGGGCGCCATGGTGACCGGTGTCGTCGTGACGCCATCGCTAAGCGACCGCGTGTTTCATGCCGGAGCCAAAGGTTATGGCTGGCTCAACGCGGGATGGGGCACTGGGGCGTTTGTCAGCGCGTTGTACGCTCCGCAGATCATCGCCCGGATTGGCGGACGGCGGGCCATCGCGTTCTCCATGGCGCTGCTAGCGGTGTGCGTCGCGTTCGCGCCCATCTCCGGATTTTTCCTTCTCGCGATCATCACATACTTCGTGATGGGATCGGCGCGCGGAGTTGGCGGCGTGGCCATGAATACCAGCCTCATGGAAATGGTCCCCAAGCATCTGATGGGACGCGTCCAGAACGCTTTCTATTTCAGCGGAACCTTCCTGCAACTTGTGCTGGCGATTTGCGTGGGGACAGTGGCGCAAAAGGTCAGTCTGGTTGTCGCCTTCGCAATCCTGGCATCCGTTTACGCCATGTCGTTCGTGGCATCCAGCTGGCCCGTCCCAGATCCCGTCCGCGAGGAAATGGCCGCGGACTAATGATTCTCAGGTTTCAGGGAATCTCAGTCTCTGCGACCTCCGCGGCTGTTCTCTGCGAACTTCGTGGGCAAAGGCTTTAGCCGCTGAGTGCGCGGAGAAAATCCGCAGAGGACGCCGAGAATCTGGCCGCCAAAGCCGGATCGGCCTCTCCATGGTAAAGAATTGCCCTCGACTGGTATTCTTTTCATTTCCCAAGGAGAGTCATGTCCGCTGACCTACAAGGACGGAATGCCGTTGTCTTCGGAGTCGCCAACAAGCGCTCGATCGCGTGGTCGATCGCGCAGGGATTACACGCGGCCGGCATGAAGCTTGCCATCACCTATCAAAACGAGCGCCTGGAGCAGGAGGCTAAAGATCTCATCCTGTCGCTCCCCGGCGCCGAAGCCTACATGTGCGACGTTTCCAAAGATGAAGAGGTCGCCCGTCTCTTCGCCACACTCAAAGAGCGCCCTGGCAAGCTGCACACCCTGGTGCACTCGGTCGCCTACGCGCCGGCCGACGAACTCAAAGGGAGTTTCGTTGATACCTCGCGCGAGGGATTCCGTATCGCGCTCGACGTGAGTGTCTATTCGCTGATCGCTTTAGCCCGTGCAGCGGCTCCGCTGATGACCGAAGGAGGCTCGATCATCACCATGACCTACTACGCCTCAGAAAAAGTGGTCCCGCGCTACAACGTGATGGCGGTCGCCAAAGCTGCACTGGAATGTTCGGTCCGATACCTGGCCTACGAAATGGGCAAGGACAAAATTCGTGTCAACGCTATCTCCGCCGGCCCGATTAAGACCTTGGCCGCCCGTGGCATCGCGGGCTTCGGCGACATGCTCCGCGAACACGAGGAGCGCGCTCCGCTGCGCCGCCGCGTGGAGATCGAAGAGGTAGGTTCCACGGGAGTTTTTCTGGCCTCCAACGCCAGTAGCGGCATAACGGGCGAAGTCATCTATGTAGATTGCGGCTACAACATTATGGGGTTTTGAGAAACGCGTTGTAAATGTGAAGGCAATGAGGGACCAGAGTGAAAGTGCCGAAGTTGTGAGCCGCTTTGGCGCGGTCGCATTAGAGTTTTGTTCCGTCGTTGAGTCTGCATCGAGGCTGGAAAGGACAAGACTACTGACCGAGGTTTACCGTCTGCTCCCGAAGCTGCTCAACGAGGCCACCAAACTGCCGTGCGTTCGAACGAAAGATGAGGACGACGCAAGCCATAAAGACGAAGATTCTTCCCCCCACCGAAATGCAAGAATGACCTACGAGCAATGGGAGCAGATCTATAGTCTGCTCAAGGAAAAGCTGGGCGATTGGGACCCCTACTGGCAAGTTTTTTGATCCGACTACGGACAAGGAAGCTGTCTGCGGCACTGTCGCCGACGATATCGCCGATATCTATCGCGATCTGAAAGAAGGGCTGGTCCTCAGCCAAATGTAGGGAGTTCGGCCGGAAGATATCATTTGGGAATGGCGACTGGGTTACTATTCTCACTGGGGCCACCACGCTATCAACGCCTTGCTGACGATTCATTTCCGCTTGCAAGGGGTGCTGGAATGAATTACCAAGCAGTTGCTTCGCATCTCATGTGGATTGCGGCTACAACATCAAGGGGTTCTGGCACGTCGTGTTAGGTCAAATCTAGTTTCTCTAAAGGTACCGCTATGAGCGTTTCGTCTCTCCGGTCAATCGGAGTGATTACGATGTCCTGCGTTTTCCTGACTCTTACCGCGCGTGCCGAATCTTCCTCCCGCGCGGCCGCCGTTCTCGACTCCATGCCGCACGCGAAGTCGATCGAACAGGTAGCGATCTCCCCCGACGGAGCCCAGATCGCTTACATCGTTGGCGGGGAAATCTCCATCATTCCCGCCGCTGGCGGACCAACTCGGACGATTCCGGTAGAAGGCAAGCTCTCTGCCCGAGACGTGGCATGGTCCCCGGATTCCAAACAGATAGTTTTTCTGGCAGATTTATCCGGAGATGTTCCGGCCGCCCAGTTGTGGACCGTTGCTCTCGACGGCAGCGCACCCGTGAAGCGGGCCGATCTAAAAGGCTACGCTGCGGTTCCCAGTTTCTCTCCCGACAATTCGAAGCTCGCCCTGCTTTTCATCGAGGGAATTCCGAGAGTTGCAGGCCCGCTACAGCCGATGCTTCCGCTCGCGGGAGTCATCGACGATCAGATTTATGAGCAGCGCCTGACAACGATCGATTTGTCTACGAATACGCCGGCTGCGATTACGCCGCCCGATGTTTACGTCTACGAGTACGACTGGATGCCCGACAGTCAAGGCTGGGCTGCGATCGCGGCTCATGGCTCGGGAGACACCAACTGGTATGTCGCTCATCTCTATCATATCGACGCGCGATCCCCTGACATGCATGAGATCTACATCCCCAAGCGGCAGATTGCCGAGCCCCACGTTTCACCCGACGGTAAACAAGTCGCATTCATCGAAGGCCTGATGAGCGATGAAGGTTCGGTCGGCGGCGAAATCATGACCGTCCCTGTGTCGGGCGGCACCGTCCGCAATCTCACTGCAAAGATCAACAGTTCGCCGTCAACGTTGGTCTGGACTTCGGCCGATCGCATTTTTTTTGGCGAAAACGTTGACGGCAAGTCTGGATTCGCGAGTGTCTCTACCTCGGGCGGCGCGGTCCAGCAGATCTGGGCAGGCGACGAATCTGTGAGCGCGCAGTTTTCTTTGAACGGCGCACTTTCCCGTGACGGATCGGTGAGTGCGGTGATCCGGCAGTCAGCCAGCAGCCCCGCGGAACTCTGGGCCGGACCAATCGGAAATTGGAAACAGCTGACGACGCTCAATGCCGGAGTCAAGCCCGCGTGGGGCGAGATGGTGAATTTTCACTGGACGAATGGAAGTCTGCGGCTCCAAGGCTGGTTGATGTTGCCCGTCAACTACACTCCCGGCAAGACGTATCCGCTCATCGTCAATGTGCATGGAGGTCCCTCGGCCGCATGTCACGCCCGGTGGGACTCGCACATCATGGGCCCGCAGTCCGCCATGGGCTACTTCGCTTTCTGCCCCAACCCGCGCGGCAGTTACGGACAAGGGGAAGCCTTCACTCAGGGCAATGTCAAGGATTTCGGCGGCGGCGATTTCCGCGACATCATGGCTGGCATCGATGCGATTTCGAAGCAGTATCCGATCGATCTGCACCGCCTCGGCATCCGCGGTCACAGTTACGGCGGTTACATGACCATGTGGGCGGAGACGCAAACGCATCGCTTTGCGGCAGCGGTGGCCGGCGCCGGACTTTCCGACTGGCTCAGCTACTATGGCGTAAACCAAATCGACGAGTGGATGATTCCCTTCTTCGGCGCTTCTGTGTACGACGATCCCGCCGTCTATGCCAAGAGTGATCCCATGCACTTCGTGAAGAACGTCAAGACACCGACGCTGATCCTGGTTGGCGATCGCGACGGCGAAGTGCCAGTCGAGCAGTCCGTCGAATGGTGGCACGCCCTGAAAGCCATGCACGTTCCCGTAAAGTTCGTCGTGTATCCCAATGAGGGACACGTATTCGTAAAGCCATCCGATTGGCAGGACTACTTCCAGCGTTCGCTGGAATGGTTCGACGAATGGTTCGGGAAGACGTCGCCCCAGCTGTAGGGCCGCCTCCGGCTGGTTACACCTGCGTATATCATCTAGCTGTGACTTCCATCGCTGGCGCCGCCTCCGAAGATTCCTATCGCCGGATTCGCCAGCTACAGGCCATCACCATCACCTGGATGATCATCGAGGCCATAGCCTCTCTGTGGACGGCCGTCCGCGCCAGAAGTCCTGCCCTGCTCGCCTTTGGCGGAGACAGCACAATTGAACTGCTGTCCGCAGCCGTGGTCTTGCGTCGGTTTCAAACCCATGCCTTTGAAGAACACTCCGAACGACAAGCCGCTCGCATTGCGGGCGTTCTTCTTATCATTTTGACGGGATATGTTTTGGCGATCTCGGCGTCGACCCTGCTCGGCTACAGCCAACCTAAATCGAGCCGGACAGGAATCGCGATTCTGGCCGTTGCCGCGCTCGTGATGCCGTGGCTCGCGCGAGAGAAGCGGCGGTTGTCGTCAGCGACGGGCAGCGCTGCACTCCGTGCGGACGCGGCAGAATCCATGTTGTGCGCTTACCTGTCAATCATCGCCCTGCTCGGATTGGCAGCACACGCATTCTTCGGAATCGGCTGGGCAGACCCGGTAGCCGCGATGACAATCACCCCGTTCATTGTTTGGGAAGCATGGGAGGCCCTGCGGGGCAAGCAATGTTCATGCCCGTGACATCCCAGGATAGGTTGTAAGATTACCTCATGGTCCACCGGCGCCTCGTGTTCGTGCTCTTCTCGGCCGCAATCTTGGTTTCGATGGTTCGGGAATGGAGTGCGCCGGTCTCTTGCGCGCTCCGGCAAATAGAGCCGGGCTGCGCCCGGCGGACGGCCGTGGCGGCCGTCCCCACAAAGGACCTTGTCAGAAAAGGCCTTGCCCCAAGAGATCTTCCATGGAAATCGCGCAACTTACCTCTGCAACACGCGCTCGTTAAGCGCTGACCCTGATCCTTCTTCCGTTCTCCCCTTCGCGCTCCAGCGCAATCTCCACATCCCGCTCGCGCACCAAACGCGGAAACTTCTCTCCCCACTCGATCAGCAGAATGCTGTTGTCGCCGCGCAAGTCGTCCAGAGCAAGCGTGTCCAACTCACGCGGAGTGTCGATGCGATAGAGATCGATGTGAAAGAGATTCGCACGGGGGCCGCGATATTCGTGAATCAGGGTAAAGGTTGGGCTGGTGACATCCTCTTCGGAAGCTGCGTCGAATGCCGCGGCAATTCCCTTCACCAGTGTGGTCTTCCCCGCCCCCAGATCGCCGCGCAGCAGCACCAGCTTGGGCGGAGATAAAAGCTCGGTGAGAGTCCGCCCGAAAGCGATCGTCTCCTCCGCAGAGTGAGTGCTGATCTCACGCAGCACAGTGCCTGTCTTGATTTCACTGTCCACCCGAGCAGTATAAGTGGAAGAGCGGCCCTTTGAGGGCCGCGTTGAAGCAGACAAGAAGATTGGGCTTTTTAGCCCCTGCGGCTCGCTGCGCGTCGCCGGAGGGCCGAATGCGGCCGTCCTCACATGAGCTCAGTATGTCGAGAACGCGCTCGACTTCATCCCCAGTGAACTCCGCTCCACCACGTGATCGAGCGAGGTGCGTAGCCGGCGATGGTCGTCGTCCTCGATCGCCACGAAGCGGAACGGCTGCAATACGCTGTCGTCGAGCTTACGCGTCGGGCTGAGAACTTCGGCCATCCCATGAACCGGGCCGGCCTGCGTTTGGAAGGCAACTTCGACGAAGTCGCCCTCGCCCAAGGATTGCGGCAGGCGCAACAGGCCTCCGGTTACCGAGATGGTTTGGAGTTTCGCTTTCGTACGGCGGCCGTCTTCAAGGCGAATCGCAGCCAGAACTGAATCTCCTAGCTGGACTCGGGCGGCGCGCCGCGAGGGGTGCGGTTGGGGGAAGTGGGTCATAGGCCTGATGCACTATGGCACTATGCGATATTGCGTAACAGATTACGGAGGCCCCTTGTCCGGATTCCACACGGGAAGCGGGCCTTAGGCTCATGAAATCTCCAACTACGAAGGACTTAGAGCGCGTTTACTCTATAGTAAATGTCCTAAAGGACAATAGCCAGGGCGCGCCGAATTCCGTGGGTCGTTGGGGTCTTTTGTGGGGACGGCCGCCTTCGGCCGTCCCCCGGGCGAAGCCCGGCTTCCCCAAGAGTGCCCGAGACCCGCCAATTCGATTATCTTGTAAACCAGTTCCGGAGGAAGCATGTCGCGACTCTTTCAAATCTTCTTACTCGGTTCTCTGTCACTCACTACTGCCGCGTTCGCCCAGACGCCGCTCTCTCGGCCCCCGCTTCGTGTCGCTATCGTCGGCCTGGTTCATGGCCACGTGCACGGATTCCTCGGCCAATACCAGCATCGCCCCGAGATCGAAATCGTCGCCGTTGTCGAGCCCGACTCAAAGCTTCGCGCTGCCGCCGCTACGCGATTCGGCTTCCAAGCGGCGCAAATGTTCGCCGACCTCGACGAGATGATCGCCAAGGTGCACCCGCAGGCTGTGCTCGTCTACACGAATACCTACGACCATCGCCGCGTCGTCGAAATCTGCGCGCGTCACGGCGTTCACGTCATGATGGAGAAGCCCCTCGCCGTCAGTCTGGAAGACGCACTCGCCATGCAGAAGGCGTCGCAGGCCGGAAAGATTCACGTGCTGGTGAATTACGAAACCTCCTGGTACCGCAGCAATCACGCGGCCTACGATCTCGTGCACGATGGAAGCTTGGGTGAGGTCCGCAAAGTAGTCGTACACGACGGCCACAAAGGCCCCAAGGAAATCGGCGTCGAACCCGAGTTCCTCTCCTGGCTCACCGATCCCAAGCTTAACGGCGGCGGCGCCCTGTTCGACTTCGGTTGCTACGGCGCCGACCTGATGACCTGGCTCATGGACGGCCAGCGCCCGCAAACCGTCACCGCCGTCACCCAACAGATTAAGCCGGAAATTTATTCGCGAGTGGATGACGAGGCCACCATCGTCCTGACTTACCCAAAGGCGCAAGCGATCATTCAGGCTTCATGGAACTGGCCTATCGACCGCAAGGATATGGAAGTGTATGGACAGACGGGTCAGTTGATCACGGTAAAGCGCGATGACATCCGCGTGCAAAGAGCGGGTGAAAATCAAGTGCAGCAACTCACCGCGAAGCCGATCCCGGCCCCCTATGACGACGAACTCTCGTACCTGCGAGCGGTAATTCTGGACGGAGCGAAAGAAGATGCTCTCTCATCGCTGGACAGGAACGTGACGGTAACGGAAATTCTCGACGCCGCGCGCCGCTCGGCGGCTGAGGGAAAGACAATCCACCTGCCCGCAAGGTGAACTCTCGTAGAGACGTTGCTTGCAACGTCTCAGCCGGCAGCGTCGACGCTGTCGGCAAGACGCAGCAAGCTGCGTCTCTACGGAAGCTAAGGCTACGCGTCTCAACCAATAACGCTGTTTTCTGCTGTCGCGCTCTGGCGCGCCCGTTCGAACGCGGCCGGCAATCCGCGCAGCAGATCGGTAGCCACCAGCGAATGCTCGCCGACGGTCTCGCGCGTCACGTCTCCTGCCAGCCCGTGCAGATGCACAGCGGCGCAGACTGCGAGCATAGCGCTCTGCGGATTCTGCGCTCTTTTCTCCTGCCCAAGCATGCCCGCAACCATTCCGGTCAGGATGTCGCCCGTGCCGCCGGTCGCCATGCCAGGATTTCCGGTGGTGTTGACCCAAGCTTCGCGATCCGGCTGAACGACCAAGGTGCGATGTCCCTTGAGCACGACTATCAATTCGTGCTCGCGGGCAAATTGTCGTGCGATCCCCAGCCGATCTTTCTGAACCTCAGCGACCGAACGCCCCACCAAACGCGCCATCTCGCCAGGGTGTGGAGTGATCACGAGTAATCGATCTTTCCCGTTCAGGTCGTTCGTGTGTCCTTCAAACGCGTTAAGGCCGTCCGCATCCACGACCATGGGCATCTTCTGATGCACGACCAGGGAACGCACCAGCGTGGCGGTATGCGGATCACGTGAGATCCCCGGCCCGACTGCAACCACGGTCATGCTCTTGAGAAGCTCGTCAATACGCACACCGGCGCTGGTAGCGATCGTGCCTGCATCGGTTTCCGGCAGAGGCTCAGTCATCAGTTCCGGACAGAATCCAGCGACGGTCGGGAGCGCGGACTTGGCTGTGGCCACGGTCGACAATCCCGCCCCCGCACGCAATGCCGCCATGCCGGCCATTGCAACCGATCCCGCCTTTCCGACAGATCCGCCGACCACGAGAACATGCCCGTAGCTTCCCTTGTTCGACTCTGCCGGACGCGGCCCGATCATCGCCGAAAAATCGCGCGGATGAATTACGTTCAGATGCAGCGATGAAACGATCGCCTGGTCCGGCGACCCGATTCCGGCAACATACGTCGGACCCTGCGTCAGCATGCTGAACAGATGCGCGGGGCGCGGGGCCGTGAACGTCACCGTCACATTTGATCGCGCGATGACTCCCTGCTGCGGGCCCATCGCGTCCGCATCCGCACCGGAAGGGATGTCGACGGCAATCACCTTTCCCTGGCTTGCATTCAAAAATGAAATGGCTTCGGCATAGAGCCCACCGACTGGCGGTTTGAATCCGGTGCCGAGGATCGCGTCTACGTACAGATCTGCCGACAACGCCTGTTGCACGCGCTCACTCTTCCACTCTTCCAGCGAACGCACGACGGTTGGCGGCTCCGGCAGCTTGCCGTACATCGCCGCAGCATCACCCTTCAATTCCGCTGGATCCGTGAGCAGGACAACCTTCACCTTCTTTCTTTCGGCCAACAGCCGCGCCACAACAAAACCATCCCCGCCGTTATTGCCTTTGCCGCAGATCACAACCATTCTCATCCCCGACTGCCAGAGGCGTAGAACCTGCTCCGCGACAGCTGACCCCGCGTTCTCCATCAGGGTGAGTGACGGCACCCCGAATTTTTCGGTGGTGACGCGATCGATCTCGCGCATTTCTGCCGCAGTCACGATTTTCATGGGAGTTCGACTTTCATGAAGAGGCTACGGACTGTTCCAATTGCCGTAATTGCGAAGGCTCGCCCATCGCGATCAAGCAGTCATCGGGCTCAATGCGCTCGTCGGGCGCGGGATTGAAGCGCATGGCATCGCGCCGCTTGATGGCCAGAATGATGACGCCGCGCTCCTGTCGGATGCGGGAAGTCTCCAGCGTCTTCCCCGCGAACGCAGAACCGGCGGTGATGTGGATCTCGCCGATCTCCAGATCCATGCCGAGGTGCGTGGTCGGCGTGTCGAGGAAACTCACCACATGCGGCCGCAACAAAGATTGCGCGATCCGCTGCCCGGCGAAGGAGTACGGCGAGACCACGGAATCAGCACCGGCGGTCAACAGATGTTTCTCGGCCGCGTCCTCGCTGGCCCGGGCAATGATCTTCAAATGAGGATTGAGTCCGCGCGCCGTCAGCACAATATAGAGATTCGTGGCGTCGGTCGTGGTCGCAGCAATGAGCCCGCTGGCATGCTCGATCTGCGCCTGGCGCAGCGTCTCTTCCAACGTCGCATCTCCCGCGATCACCAGCCAGTTTTCGTGCGCAAAGCGCTGGCGCTTAATCTCGGCGTTTTCGATCATCACGAACGGCACTGGCTTGCGCCCCAATTCCCTCGCCACGCTGCGGCCCACGCGTCCCATGCCGCAAATGATGAAGTGGCCCTCGAGACGTCCGATTTCGCGCTCCATGCGCCGCCTTCCGAAGAAGCTCTGCAGTTCGAATTCTAGCAAAGCCTGGCTCAGTGCCTTCGATCTGCGTATCGAAACCTATAAACTCTTCGGAGTAGATGTCACTCAAATTCCAGGCCTAGAGGAAAACGCGTTGCCATTGTTCAGTGAGGTCGGCCGCGACATGTCGAGCTGGCCCAACGCAGCGCACTTTGTTTCCTGGCTTGCACTCTGTCCGGACAACGACATCAGCGGCGGGAAACTATTGTGGCGGGGAGCCCGAAAGGTCAAAAACCGGGCCGGCCATTTATTCCGCTTGGCAGCCTTTTCCCTCCATCCTAGCCTCACGCCGTTAGGCAACTACCTGCGCCGCATGAAAGCCAAGCTGGGCCCCGAAGCTGCCACCATGGCGACCGCCCACAAGATCGCAGTGATCTTTTACACCATGGTCAAAAATCAAGTCGAATATGACGAGACCCTGTGGGCCACCAGCGACGCCCAGAGGGAGAAAAGGTTGGAAGCAAAACTCAAACGGCAAGCCAAACGACTGGGGTACGACCTTGTCCCCATCGAACCCAAGGCTGCATAACGAGCCGGTGCAACACGAGGGAGTTCCTTGGAAGCCTTGCCGACTGCATGACCTACCTTGCCCTCTGCTGACTTCTGCGACACGATCAGGATGAATCGCTTCACCCGAAGTCACGATTCTGTGACATGCCGCAGATCTCCCGAGGTAAGTTCGACCGCCTTCGACGCGCAACCGCCGGATTTAGCACCAGTGAGCTTGATGGATATGGGCTTCGCAGTCATGTGCCCGCTCGCCCGCCACCGTAGGCCTCGTATCCGGTTCTTGTTCATCGGCTCGCGCCTTTGCTCCACGCTTCTTTCAGGCCCCGCCTCGCGGCGAGTGTTATTTCACCCTTGCGCTTCGCTATGACTTCACCTCCACCAGGTTGTCAAAGGGACTTTCACCCTCGAGCTGTCGAACCTGCTCAGCACACACAAAAACGCCCTGACCCCTCGGGCCAGGGCAAGTTGTGGGAAGAAGCTATCGAGTGCAGTGTACGAGGTAAGAAAACTAGTTCTTTGTCCTAGAACAAAGACACACAAAACTCTTCACCCTACACAAGAACCGTGCCAAGCCGGCCGTGTTCCTGGCGGGCGGAATCGGCATCACACCCTTGTTTAGCATCGCACGGCAAGCCCATCACGACCGCCTTCCGCGCCAGTTGTATCTTTTCTATTCGAATCGGCGGCCCGAAGGCGCACCTTTCCTGGACACTCTGCAGAGCCTGGAGAAGACGAATCCCAACTTCCACTTGATCTCCAGCATGACAGAAATGACGAAATCCAAGAGAGAATGGAAGGGCGAGGTGGTTCCGATAGGCCGAGAGATGCTGTCCAGGCATTTAACGACACTGCAGGGTCCCATCTATTACAGTGCCGGACCGCCCGCCATGGTAGCTGGCATGAAAGAGATGCTTGTGGGCGCAGGCGTTGACGAAGACGACATCCGAACGGAAGACTTTGCGGGATACTGAAGCCTGTCCTTGCTGTGAAGGAGGGCGCACTCAGGTAGTGCAAAGAAAGTGGTTTCTCGAGGTGCACAGCATGCTGACAAATAGGCCTAAGGCAGAACTTCTTTTTGACGGTGGAGATCCCGAAGAAACCCTCCGGATTAAGAACTTGATCGGGTTTGTTGATGGGCAGACCACCAATCCCTCTCTCATCGCAAAAAACCCGGAAATTCAAAGACGCCTCGCATCCGGTCGTGCACCCACGAAGGTTTGCGGGCCGCAGAAATGTCGGTGCAAAAAAGTAGTCGAGTCAACATGACTCTGTGCTTTTCGCAAGAGCAAGCCGCTGCCGTATACGCCGCAACACGAGGATCGAAGGAGCCAGCATATGTATCACCGTTTGTCGGACGGCTCGACGATCAAGGCGAAGATGGCATGGACCTTGTCAGAAATATCAAGAAAATGTACAAACGCAGCGATCGCCATGTGCATGTCTTAGCCGCCAGTATCCGCACCATTAACCATTTGCTTTGTTCCTTCTTGTTCGGTGCTGAGCTGGCAACCGTGCCGAGCAAGGTATTACAGGAATGGGCAGCAGCAAGTTGTCCTATGCCCGACAAGGATTTCAAGTACAAAGCCGTCGACGCGAAGGGCAAATCCCTGAAACCGATCCCGTACAAAGAGCTGGGTCTGAGTCTTCCATGGGAGAGTTTTGGCCTTGCACACGAGCTCACAACCAAAGGCATCCAGAAATTTGCCGCTGACTATCGAAGCACACTAAAACGATCGGCATAGTGATCCCATCGCTGGTCGTGACTCAGAGTTTCCGACCGCACCAAAACTGCAGAAGATTACCGTGCGGCAAAGGGCTTGCCACGCACAGTCGAGTAGACGGCATCGAATGCGCTCAGCCCATGAATATTCGCAACGCCACCCACGGTTATCGGATTGCCCAGATACTCAACCTTGCTATCCACAGCGGTGAACGCCGGCCACGAGGGAAGGCCCGTGCCATTTGGGTCACCCGATCGCGCGAAGTTGACCCAGAAGGCGGACATCTCCTCTGCCAGCTTCCGGTCTGCTGCAGTCCAGTTCCAGGGCGACTGGTCCAGGTGATCGAAGACATACCATAGCTCGGCGAAGTGGCTCGCGCCCCAACCCGCGTACAGGGAGCCGTCCGGAAACGGGGGTTGCTGTCGAAATGAGTAGTAAAAGACGGGACTCTTGCCGGTTCCGGTTTGCAGCCGCGCCCAAGCCCACATGTCCCAGCCAAAGCGGAGGTCTCGCTCGAGGCCGAGCTGTGCCTGCCGAGCCTGCTCGTCGGTTGCATGGGGATATGCTGCAAGCAGAGCGGGGGGAAGCTGGCCGACGCTGTGTTCCACGTCGCTGTCGAATGTGGCGGCCGTGTCGTGCGTGACATCCACGATCGCGCGCGCCTCGTCGGCGTTCGAACCGATCAGCAGCGGGACATCGTTCTGTTGCCCTAAAGCGAATGCCTGGTAGGGCGAAAGGGGAAGCAAATACGGTTCGATCACTGCGTGGACGATACCGCCGGCATTGCCGGTAAGCCGGGTCGCTGGCAGCCGGCGTAGGTCCTTGACCGAGGCCGCACCCAGCGAAGCGGCGTACTTCTCCCCGTCGTGTTCTGCGTTGGCCAGCAGATACTTGGGTGCGAGTTGGAGCGGCTCAAACAGACCGCCGCTCTCTCCGATGGCTCGCTGAAACAAGCCCTTTCCAAGGGGCGAAGCCATCAGGATGCTGACCGACATAGAACCGGCGGATTGACCGGCGATGGTCACACATTTCGCGTCACCGCCAAAGGCTGCAATGTTTCTCTGAATCCACTCGAGTGCAGCGATCTGATCCATCAGGCCGTAGTTCCCTGACGAATGGTGCGGGGATTCGCGCGTTAGCTCAGGAAGTGCAAGAAAACCGAGCGGGCCAAGGCGATAGGCAATGGTGACAACGACGACACCTTTTTGCGCGAGCCGGTCGCCCCAGTACAGGGGCATCGCGGCTGACCCGTTGATGTATCCGCCGCCGTATATCCAAACGATCACCGGCAGGTGCTCGTGCGCGGGCTTGGCAGGCGTCCAGATGTTGAGGTAGAGGCAGTCTTCGCTTACTGCCGGGGGCGTCTCGCCCGGCATGGAGACACCATCCTGCATGCACGAGGGAGCAAACGTATCTGCTTTACGCGTGCCAGACCAGGCTGCGGCATGTAGTGGCGGGCGCCAACGCAAGTCGCCCACCGGCGGGGCAGCGAATGGGATTCCTTTGTAGACACTCAACTCATGCGCGCGCACCCCGGAGATGATGCCGGACTCCGTCAGGACTTGCTGCGCGACAGCGCCAGTCGCCATTTGTGCCACTGCGACGAATACACACGCGAGCTTCCATCGGTTCCGCACTTGGGGCCCTTCACCTTGGCTCTTCACATTGCTGAAGATCAGGATTGCTCTGCTTGAGTTTCGACTCGGCCTGAGGCTCTCCTCAAGCCCCCATGATGACTGTCTTCTTCCTCGCGTGTTGACGCTGTTCAATATTGCTCAAAATGGGTGAAAATCAGGGTTGCAATCCATGTGAACGAGGACTGAGATTAGCCCATCCATTAACTGAACCGATAAAATACATAATAGGAGAGCTGCCTAGAGATCTTTTTTGCTCGCCCATCGACTGTTCCTAGCCAAAATCAGATTAGATTTAGAGGGTGTGGGCGGCGATGGCCGCGATGTCTGCAATGTTGTCGCCTTTTTTGAGGGATGGGAGTGCGTTGATGTGCAAGATGACACCGGAGATGGGAGCGCGGGCTTCGAGTATGACTTTGCCGAAATAGTCGGTAACAAAGCCGATTTTCATGCCCTCTTGAACATATGTACCACGCTTCACAAGCGGGTACCAAATGCCGGGGCCGTCGGATAAGACATCCACGACTTTGTCGAGCCAGACGGGATTCTGGATAGGCCGAGGGTCTCCCGAAAGCATTTTGAGAGCGCGCATGGTGCTCATTGTTCCGTTAACGAGGAGAGCGACGTCATCCGCTTCGACGATGCCGGCATAGCCAGCTTCAACGACGATGGAAGGTTTGCCGCGAGCAGTAGAGGTGTTGTCGAGATAGCGAGTGGCAGCTAGGTCGGTGGGACGGTCGCGCCAGATAATGATGTGGTCGAGTCCAAAGGCTAGGACCATATCTTTGGATATACGGTCTTGGCTCTCCTTGCCAGTGGGTGCCCAGTACGCGTACGGGCGGAGGCTCTCGTCGAGATCGCCGCCGTGGTAGTCGATAAGATAATCACATCGATCGACGACTTGTTTGGCGATAAGAAAGGAAGCACGTTCAGTTTGCGTCCCATCGGCTTTCCCAGGGTAGAAGCGGTTCATGCTCTTGTTATCGATGGGGTTAACATGAGGGACCTTTTGTTCGAAGGATTGAACGTTGACGAGCGGCACAAGGATGACGGTGCCGGCGATTTGAGAAGGATCAAGTAGGTTGATGAGTTTTTCAATCGCGATGATGGAGGTGTATTCAGTACCGTGGGCACCAGAGACAAGAGCTAGGACCGGACCACGTTTTTCGCCGTTGATGATGATGACGGGAATATTGGTAGCGGCGTCGATACCAGCAGGGACTTCTAAATAGCCCGTTGATTTTTGACCCGGAGCGGCAGTGGCGGTGCCGACAGAAAAAGACAAAGCCTGTGCCTGGAGGAAAAGTGGGAATAACAGACAGATTCCGGACCAAACAAAGGTGCGAACAAAAGACCTAGGCATAGATCCTCCGTGGGGTGGATGAGGATACCGCGAGGGCTATGATTTGAGCAATGCCGAGAGACTGACCGAGACTCGCTGTACTCCGCCGAATTGGCCAAAACGATGTTTGTTGAGCGACGATACTCGCCGCTGTGCGTCCTTCACGAGTGTGCACACCAGCGCATTGCTAACAAGGGACTGCGCTGCCATTTTTGATACAGACGCTGCTTCAGGAGGAAGCTGGCGGGAGCGACGACTCGAACCCGCGGACGCCTGCGTGACACGCAGGCGTCTAACTAGCTGAACTCCGCCCCCGCATATTAAAGATCGTCTGATTTCGTCGGTTCACTCCGATACCCTCTCGCACCTTCCCGCTCCCATTCGCCGTGCCGTCACAGGGCAGCGTTCCGCCAACAACAGGAAGTGAAAGTAAGATTTTCTCGTCAACGAGCTCTTCAAACACGGCCTTTTTCTCCGCCGATCCAGACGCGAAACACATCTGCATCGCGTCAATTTGCCCAATTGGACTCGCGCAAGCCCCTGGCATTAACTTTTCCCGATACATCATGATCTACTGGAGCGCCAGCTTTCTTTACCGCGCCACCGAGCGAATACGGCAAGTGCGACGGTTATAGACGACCTTTAGCCTGCCGGCGATGTAGAAAGGCAGGTTTATGAGGCCTGGACCGGCGAAGAGGAAGCCCGCGAGCAATGGACTGATCGCAGCACCCGTGGTGCGTGCCACGCCTGTGAATCCCCCGGCAGCAGATCGCTCTCTCGCTTCCACCACCGCCATGGTATAGGACTGCCTCGTCGGAACATCCATCTGGCTGATGCTGAAACGAAGAAGGAGGACTAGAACGGTACGTATCGTCGCGTGAGCCTCAGCGACTCAATGTCTGCTTCAATACCTTTGAGCTTTTCTTGCGCAATCTCGTACACACGGCGGCAAGGAACTCCGCCAGCGTCACGAGCCTTTAGGACTTCAGCCAGTTCAGCCAAGGTGAATCCGATCCGAAGAAGCCCTTTGCGCCACAAGTACCCTGTCCACTGCGCTCGCCGGATAGAGCCGGTTGCCAGACTCTGTCCGGGTTGCCCGTCGGAGAACGCCGATCTTTTCATCGTGTCGAATCGTGTCTGGGCTCACCCCCGCTGCCTTGGCTAGATCCCCAGACCGAAGAGGCTTGAAACCGCTGCTTTGCACCATGGGAAGTATCAACCCTTGAACACATTCCAGAGTCAAGGTTTTTTTTGGTCGAAAATGAGAGTTTCATCAGACGTCGCCGATGAGGGGCGGTCACCCGTCACACCATTAGGGCTGTGATCCCCGTCACTGCGGTTGTCGCCAAAGGCAAACCTAACATTATTTGTTTGATGCGAGAACTCATCCATCGCAGTTAGAAAAAGCAGTACACTGTTGAGAAGTGACTAGAATCAGAGCCCTCGCGCTGCTGACGATCGCCCTGCTGTGGGCAATCACGCCGGCCATGGCGTGCGTCCTTCCAGGTGCGACAATGACGCCCGCCGAACGGGAGTGCTGCCACCACATGGCGGAGCAGTGTGGAAGCTCGATGATGCCGGCCAGTCATTCCTGCTGTAAGGCTCAGGGACCAACGAACACCGTTCTTCCCCAGGCGCAGTCTGCAGGGCCGGTTCGTCCCCTCACGATTGCTGTGATACCACCGGTCGCCACGTTGGGGGCGTTGCCTGTGGTGACAGTCCGTTTCCATCTTTCGTTTCTTCATGCCCCACCTCCCGAATCGTCTCCCGGCTATAACTCCGTTCTGAAAATCTAGACAGCTTTCATTGCCCAGATGAGGCCGTGCTCTGCCCTGCTGCGCACCTTGGTGCGTCTTAATGCGGACACGCGTCCTATCCCTCTATTTGTTAATTGTTTACGGAGGAACAATGAAAGCTCTACGTGTAAGTATTTGTCTGGTGATCGCCTTGACCTGTGTACTTGGCTTTGCCAGTGAGCCAGCTACCGATGTCGATCCTTTGTCTGGTGTTACTAGCCTTCTGGCACAGGAGCATCAGCACTCTCGGCCGTCGACGCCGCCGATGAGCCTTGTCGAACTCGAAGCAGCGGCTTTGGCCAACAATCCTGAAATCCGGTTAGCCATACGCCGCGTTGCAACCGCCGAGATACGGGTGCGCAGTGCCGGGTGGTTGAGCGACCCCGAGTTCATGTATCGCGGGTGGGGAACGCCACTCGCCAAGCCCTGGGATTTGAACCAGACGCAGCACATGTTCATGATCAACCAGTCGCTCCCTGGTCCAGGCAAGCGCGCACTACGCACACAGGTTGCTGCGGAGGGAGTGGAACAGGTCAAGGCTGAACTGGAGGCCAAGAAGCGTGATGTTACGGCCGAAGTTCGAAAGACGTTCTACGACATGCTTCGGAATCAGGACGAACTCCTACTGCATGACGAGCAGGCGGCGCTGGCTCGCCAGTCCTCAGAGTCGGCACGGATCAAGTATGTGGTCGGACGCGTGCCGCAGCAGGACGTGCTGAAAGCACAGATCGCTCTCACCAAACTGGTCGAGCACCTCGTGATGCTTGAACAGGACGGCGGCCTCGCACGATCCAGACTGAATACTCTACTGGGCCGGGACCCCGGATCTCCACTCGAAGTTCAGGGCCAATACTCTCCGCCACAGAAGCTTCCCGCACTCTTGGATCTGGAAAAAGACGCTCTGGAGAATCGGCCCGAACTGGCCATGTCGTCCTCCGGTGTGCGGCAGGGCGAGGCTTTAACCAAGCTTGCCGAAAAGGCATATACGCCGGACTACAACCTCAGCGCGGGTTACATGCTCATGCCGGACGGCGCCCGCTATCGCAACACCTACATGGCCGAGGTCGCCGTCACACTACCCTGGCTGAACCGCGGGCGTCATGAAGCAGAGATCGCCGAGGCACAATCAGACCTCTCGGCTGACAGAGCCGAGTACGAAAACCAGCGTGCGCTCGTATTTGAGGAAATTCAGGAGGCTCTGATTCGTGCGCGATCTGCCAAGCGGCTGGTTGATCTCTACCGCCAGACCCTTCGTCCGCAAGCACAGGCGACACTGAACTCAACCGTCGCCGCTTACCAGTCCGACCGCACCGACTTCCTCAACCTGCTCGACAGTCAGAACACGACTCTCGAAGTTGCACTCGATTATTACCGCGCCGCGTCTGAACTGGAATCGCGGATTGCGGATCTCGAACGCGCAGTGGGAGCTCCGTTGACGCGGGAAGGTCAGGAATCGAATTCAACCGTCCCCCAAGCTTCTCTGCTTCAGATCACTCCGGAGGTGCGCTAATGACGCAGCATGAAAAGAAATACCTTGTTACAGGACTCACTCTCGGCCTGATATTGCCCTTAGTCACCTACGCTTCAATGCGCCTTTGGCATCCCGACCGTAGCGCGGCCCAGTCTCAGGAAACGCCGATTCTCAAGTACGAGGCAGCGCCGGAACAAGCCACCTCTCAGCGTGCAGAACAAGTGCACGCGGACGCCTCTGTCTCCAGCATCCAGCTAAACCAGAAAGAGCAGACAGACATGGGTGTCCAAACGGTCGAAGTCAGGCGAAGTAACCTTCAACGCGCGCTCATGGCTGTCGCCAAGGTGGATGAGCCGGAAACGCAATTGGCTTCGATCAGTGCGCGCATCGGTGGACGCATCGACAAGCTCTACCTGGATTTCACGGGCCAGCAAGTTCACCGTGGCCAAACCATAGCATCCCTTTACAGCCCTGAAGTTTTGTCTGCCGCTGAGGAATACAGACTTTCGTTTGAGAACCGAAAGCGTCTTGGCACGGGTGCCGAGCCCTTAGCGGTGTCGGGCGCCGAAGACCTCGTGAACGCCAGCCGCCGGCGGCTGGAACTCTGGGGACTCACGACCCAGCAGCTTGATGAGATCGCATCATCGGCGAGTCCTCAGATCGAGCTTCCCATCTACTCGGCCGTCAGCGGCATCGTGATGGAGCGCAAAGTTACGCAAGGGCAATACGTAAACGCCGGAGAAGTCCTCTTCACCGTCACCGACCTGAGCACAATTTGGGTGAAGGCAGACGTGTACCAGCCCGACCTGTCTTCCGTCCGCACCGGCCAGTCCGTTGAGATCACATCCGACTCACTGCCTGGTACGACGCTACGCGGGCGGGTCGGATTTCTCGATACCTCCATTAACCCACACACCCGCACTGCCTCAGCTCGCATCGAGGTTCCGAACCCCACCATGCGATTGCGTCCCGGCATGTTCGTGCAAGTTAGATTTGCCGCACCCGCAGGTCACGATGTTCTAGCCATACCGCGCTCTGCCGTTCTCGATACGGGTATGCACAAGGTCGTTTACGTGGCCAAGGGCAATGGTGAATTCGAAGGACGGCAAGTGCAGCTCGGTCCAGCAGGCACAGATTATTACCCAGTGCTTGCGGGCCTGAAAGAAGGCGAACGTATCGTCAGCCAAGGCAGTTTCCTGATCGATTCCCAGACTCGAATTACGGGTGGTATGACCGGGATGTTTGGCGGGTCGAAGGAATTCGATCACGGGCAGGCCGACCAAGGTCAGGCACAAGCGCCCACCGTTCCTCAGATCAAGTTCAGCTTCCGTTCTGATCCGGAAACACCTCGCGGCAACTCCGACGCGACATTGCACGTGACCGTGCTCGACGCTTCCGGGAAGCCGGTGACTGATGTGCAGGTAAAGGTCACGCTCATCATGCCGGCGATGCCGGCCATGGGCATGGGCGAGATACGTGCCGCAAGCGACCTCACATGGAAGGGCTTTGATTACGCGGGCACGATCAAGGTCCCGACGGCGGGCTCCTGGAATGTCGAAGTGAATGCCAGTCGGAGCGGGCAACTTCTAGGTAGCTACCACGCCCGGCTGAACGCGCAGTGATTAGGAGAAGCCATGATTAACCGTCTCATTGAATTTTCACTCCAGAACCGTGGCCTCATTTTGCTGGCTTACGCGCTGCTAGCCGTCTGGGGTTACTGGGCACTGCTCCGGACGCCGATCGACGCCATTCCCGATCTCAGCGAGAACCAGGTGATCGTTTACACAGACTGGGCGGGTCGCAGCCCACAGGAAGTCGAAGACCAGATCACCTATCCTCTAACCGTCAACCTGCAAGGGCTGGCGGGAGTACGGGACGTGCGCTCGTCATCTGCGTTGGGCTTCTCGATGATCAACATCATCTTCCAGGACAACATTGATCCCTATTTTGCCCGCACGCGTGTGTTGGAACGGCTAAATCTGGCATCGGGTTTTCTGCCCGAGGGAGTCGTACCTGTTTTGGGACCGGATGCAACCGGTGTGGGGCAGGTTTTTTGGTACATAGTCGAAGGCCCCTACGACGGCGGAACCCTGCATTCCCTGCAAGACTGGTTTATCAAGTACCAGCTGAATTCGGTGTCCGGCGTGGCCGAAGTGGCGAGCATCGGCGGTTGGGTGCGCCAATATCAGATCGACGTTGATCCCATCAAATTGCGCGCTTACAACATCCCCTTGCGATCGGTGATCGAAGGTGTCCAGCGCAGTAACACCAATGTCGGCGCGAAGGTCATCGAAGCGAGCGACCAGGAGATGGCAGTCCGGGGGATCGGGTTGATTCGCTCGGCGGAGGATCTTGAGAATATCGTCCTCACCGCCACCGCAGGCACACCTGTCTACATCCGCAATGTCGCGAATGTCCACTTGGGACCAGAATTCCGCCGCGGCGTCCTCGACAAGGACGGCAAGGACGTTGTGGGTGGCGTCGTGGTCATTCGCAACGGAGCCAACGCCCAAGAGGTCATCAGCGGGGTTAAAGCGAAACTCGCAGCCTTGGAGCCAGGGTTACCCAAGGGCGTTCACATCGTTCCTTTCTACGACCGCAGTACATTGATCCTGCACGCGGTGAATACTCTGAAGTCGGCGCTAGTCGAAGAGATCATTCTGGTTACGCTCGCACACGTTATCTTCCTGTGGCATTTCCGCAGCATCCTCATCGTCACGCTGCCATTGCCGCTGGCGGTCGCAGGATCGTTCCTGTTCATGCACTATGCCGACATCTCCTCCAACATCATGTCACTCGGTGGGATCGCAATCGCGATTGGGGTGCTGGTCGATGCCGGGATTGTGATGACGGAAAACGTGCTACGGCACGCCGAGTCCTATTACGAAGAGAATGGCGAGTACCAATCAGCGATTAGTCAGATCACGCTGGAATCGGCCAAGTTGGTAGGCCGGCCGATTTTCTTTGCGATGACCATCATCATTCTGGCGTTCGTCCCGGTGTTTGCACTCACCGGCATGGAAGGCAAGATGTTTCATCCGCTGGCCTTCACCAAAACCTTCGCAATGGTGTGCTCAACGTTCATCGCGGTCACTCTAGTGCCGGTACTTTGCACCTTCCTGATCCGTGGAAAACTGCATCGCGAGGACGCAAATCCCGTGATGCACGCCTTGGGAACGATTTACAAACCCACACTGCGCTGGGCTTTAAAGCACAGGATTGTGACTTTGAGTACTGCCGTTGTAGTCTTTGCCTCCGCACTCTGGCTGGCTACTACGATCGGCTCCGAGTTCATGCCGCCACTCGATGAGGAGACCGCCCTGTTCATGCCCATTACTGATCCCAGCATTTCCCTGACCAAAGCAACCGAAATTCTTCGCTGGCAAGACAAAATCATTGCGCAAGACCCGCTTGTCGAGAGCGTTGTTGGCAAAATCGGTCGAGCCGAAAGTGCCATCGACCCAGCACCAGTGAACATGACTGAAACCGTCATCAACTTGAAGCCCAAAGACAAATGGCCGGCTGGCACGACCAAAGAAACGATCCTGCAAAGGCTGGATGAGAAGCTGCGTCTACCCGGCGTGACCAACATCTGGACCCAGCCGATCCGCAACCGCATCGACATGCTTTCGACCGGCATTCGCACCCAGGTGGGAGTCAAGGTCTTTGGAAACGATCTCGCTACCATTGAGCAGAAAGAGACTGAGATCGAACGGGCTCTGCGCCCAGTTTCTGGTGTTGCTGACCTCTACTCCGAACGCATCACCGGAGCGCCATACCTTGAAATAAAAGTAAACCGCGAAGCAGCAGCTCGCTACGGAATCAACGTTGGCGATGTGCAGGACGTGATCGAGACCGCGATTGGCGGCAAGAACCTCACAACCGCGATTGACGGCCGCCAACGACTACCCGTGCGGGTGCGGTATTCCCCTGATTTTCGCCAGGACCCCGACGAACTTCGGAATAGCGTGATGGTCACCGCCAGCAATGGCGCCCAGATTCCGCTTGGACAAGTGGCGGACCTTGGCGTTGTGATGGGACCGTCCATGATCAGTAGCGAGAACGGACTTCTTCGCGGGAGCGTATTGATGAACGTGCGGGGGCGCGACGTTGGCCGGTTTGTGGACGAGGCGCAGCGTGCTGTCGCCCGCGAAGTTAAAATGCCGCCCGGCTACTACATCGAGTGGAGCGGGCAGTACGAAAATCAGATTAGTGCAAAGAAACGGCTCGAACTCGTCATTCCAGTCGTGTTCCTGATCATTTTTCTGTTGCTCTACAAAACCTACAACTCATTCAAAGAAGCCTCACACGTGATCCTCGCCGTACCCTTTGCATTAAGCGGAGGAGTATTCCTACTGAAGCTGCTGGGGTACAACTTCTCCGTTGCCGTATGGGTGGGCTTCATCGCCCTCTTCGGCACCGCCGTCCAGACAGGAGTAGTGATGGTGATCTACCTAGAAGAGGCTGTGGAACGAAAGCGAGTCGCGATGGGCGGACTTACAGTACGTGGTTTGCATGAAGCTGTGATGGAAGGTGCCCTATTGCGTTTGCGTCCAAAAATCATGACCGTATCCACGGTTGTAGCCGGCCTGTTGCCCATCATGTGGTCTACGCGAACCGGAGCCGAAGTGATGAAGCCGCTTGCCACCCCCGTGCTCGGAGGCATGGTCAGCTCTCTGCTGCATGTGCTGATTGTGACTCCCGTGATCTTCACCTGGCTGCGAGAAAGAGAACTGTCGCGAAAGCAGACGGAACCCGCAGCATAAGACCGACAAGACCCGCTGGGTCTGATGGCTGAAAATTGAAATGGCGAGGACCAGGGGACTAAGGTCGAAAACGCCTATAGATATATGAGCACATTTGTACTTCTTGGCGAATAACTGATGCTTCTAGGAATTGGACTGTGATG
>Ga0210405_10001060_pt1 | contig 33186 bp, 29 predicted proteins | sample IncBWH11MmetaG_FD_155492 | JGI IMG/M metagenome (GOLD analysis project Ga0210405, IMG submission 155492) | Forest soil microbial communities from Barre Woods Harvard Forest LTER site, Petersham, Massachusetts, United States - Inc-BW-H-11-M | ecosystem: Environmental > Terrestrial > Soil >...
AGAAGCACACTGTTCGTATTGGAGTAAAGCCAGGCGATCAGGACCCGCATGGCGGTCATGGCCGCGGTAAACGAAAGAAAGAAAGCGAGCCAGTAAGCGCCGTGGGGCGTGGAGGTTCCCAAGTAATCGACGACGGGGATGTGCCAAGCTCCCCATAGCAAGCCTAGCAAGATCGCCGGCGCCAGGGCGTTATCGGTGCGACGCATTTTCGGAAAGGCATATCCCGTCCAGCCGATTTCCTCGAAGAAACCCGCGATAAAACCAAACGAGATGCCGATCAGAAAACGATTGGGCGCAAAATCCGGCGAGACAAATGTTTTCATGCCAAAGAGAACGGCGGGCACCAAAACAGGAGGAATGAGAAGCACCGCGTACCAGCGTGCCGGAACGCGAGCGCGGCGCATTCGAGAAAATAGATCGCGCAAACCGATGCCTGCGTCGATGAACCAGGTCAAAAGGATACCGGCCGCGCTGGGGCCAAGGAGCATGGCGGGAAACATCATGAGGCCCGCAAATTTTGGTATGGCTTCGCCACGGAGGAGATGCGGCGCAGCCACGGCGAAGGCGCCGAGCCAGGAGACCGCGAACGTCAGAGCAAAGTACGCTATAGCCGGGTGGCGAACGGCAAAATTTTCATTTCTCGCGGGGACCCGGATCTGTGTCGACATGATTCGACACGATAGCACAAGGCATTAGTGGCCGTTCGGAAGAGGCGCCCGGCGGCGTCAAGAGTTCCAGGTGACGCGAGACAATTGCTTCTTGCGAGATTCCCATTCGGCGCCGGAGAGTAGTCGCGGGGCGACATCGATCAGGCGCGGAGTGAGCTTAAAAACGGCCGCGGCGTTCCAGGGGCGGCCGTCGCGGGTGCGATATTCGCGGACGTTGAGAGCTTCGGCCATGCTGGTGAAAGAAATGTCCTGGACAATCATTTCGGCAAGGAAACGGAGCGTTTGCATTTCGAGCGGGTCATCTTCCAGGTGGCGGCAATCGGCGCCGATGCGCAGGCCAAACGGAATTTCCTCGGAAGCGGTGGGGGCCGGCTCCGGCTCGGGAGTCCCGGACGTTTCCACTTCGCGCTCCCACTCAAGGGCAATCAGGGTCCAGCCGGCATCGTGCATTTTCGAGAGATAGGTGGAAGTGGGGAGGATGCTGACCCTTTCCCGCATGCGATCGATTTTTTTCACGGAACCCTCCCATATGGGCAAATCTCAGGTGCGCAGGACGAACTTACAAGCAGGGAATATGGCAATTTCCGTGCCGTAGGCGTGCCGAGCAGAAACCATAGAATCAAAAAGACTTATTGCAAAAGGGACAGGTTCGGGCGCGTCGTTAATGTCCGTTGGAGGGATGAGTGTGTCGCGTAGCCGGACACTGGGGAATCCGCGTGGCAGTTGCGGAGAGTCCGGAGTCACCGGCCCGCCAGGCGTTTGCATGGCGGATGCAAATAGCCGGGAAGGAAGGACAAAAATCGGGAGCGCCAGCCCGAGCCAGCAAGGTAAAATCGAGGCACCGCAACTCTTGGAGGAAACGATGCCCAGAAAACCGACAATTGAGGCTGCGAGGCTGATAATGGAACTGTACGACCAGAAATTCGAAAAAGGTGAGGCGCGAGTGGCGGCGCTGCGGCAGCAGAAATGAGTTCGCGCGCGAGTACGGCAGCAACGAAGCGGCCGGTGTGGTTCGCTTTCGCGAGTGTGGCGGCGGGGGCCGCGCTGCTCCCCGCCGGAGCGACGGCGAAAATTGCGAACGCTTGTACTCCTGGAACGGCGCTGCATCTGAGCGCGCCCGCTACCTCCCAGGGAGGTTTGCTGCTGATCGAATTGAAAAGCACAAAGGCGCTAGCGGAAGTGTCGGGAGAATGGGAGGGGCGGAGTGTCCCGTTCTGGCAGGACACTTCAGACGATCGGCAGCGAAAAGGATTGCTCGGAGTAGACCTGGAAAAAGCGCCGGGCGAATACGTGTTAAAGGTGACGGGAGAAGCGGCCAGCGGGGAGAAAGTCAGCTGCAGCGCGACGGTGGCAGTGAAAAAAGGACAATACGCGACGGAGAAATTGCAGGTCGGGAAACAGTTCGTCGAGCCCAGCCCGGAACAAATCAAACGCGCGGACGAGGAACGCCAGAAATTGCGCGATATTTTTGACCGCGTGACGCCGGAGCGCTTGTGGGATGGAAAGTTTCGCATACCGCTGGATGGCGTGACTACAGGCACGAATTTTGGCAAGAGGCGGATTCTGAATGGCGTGCCCGGTTCACCTCATGGCGGTACGGATTTGCCCGCAATCACGGGAACACCGGTACACGCCGCACAACGCGGGAAAGTTGCGCTCGCGGAGGAATTGTTTTTTTCCGGCAACACCGTAGTGGTTGATCACGGCCTGGGAATTTACACATTTTATGGTCACCTTTCTGAGATCGCTGTGAAAGTAGGAGACGAGGTGGAAACAGGCACCGTGCTTGGAAAAGTCGGGGCGACGGGGCGCGTGACCGGCCCGCATCTGCATTGGGGACTGACGGTGGAAAAAGCACGGGTGAATCCGCTGCTACTCGTAAAACTTTTGGACAGTGCTTCGGGCGAGGCGGTTCGGGAAGGGTCCTCCAAGCCTGGAATAAAATGAAACGAAAGCGCCGGCAGGGACACTAGAGAGGGACAGGCCGGCCGCTAGGAACTGCGCAGCGGCGAAGAACCGCGTTCGCGGAGGCGAAGATGGGTGGACCGGCCGGCAATTTGGAGATCGCGAGAAAGTATCTGCAGGCCCTCGAACGAGGAGAGACGGGAGCAGCGCTGAGTAGTTTCTTTGCACGCGATGTAGTTTTGGAGGAATTTCCGAACCGGCTGACGCCCACCGGCAAGAAGCGAGACCTGGCGGAGGCGCTGGAGGGGGCGGAACGGGGCAAGAAGGTCATGTCCGCTCAGATGTATAAGATAAAGAACGAGATAGCAGAGCGGGAGCGGGTGGCGCTGGAGGTCGAGTGGGTGGGCACGTTGGCGGTCCCCTTTGGATCCATTCCCATTGGGGGGCAGATGAAGGCCTTTTTTGCAGTGTTTCTGGAGTTCCATGAAGGGAAGATTATCAGGCAGCGGAATTACGATTGCTTCGAGGCCTGGTAGCCGAGGGGTCAAGAAAATATAGGGGAAGTACGAGAGTACTGTTATAAGATACGTTTTTGTGGTACGGTTGCGCCATTGTCTAGTGAGAAGTAGGCAGGCAGTATGGGGCTGTGTGGGCAAGGATAGTGCTAGTCACTTCTGTTCTCTTGTTCTTTCGCTTTAGCACCCTGCTGACACGACACGGTAGGCGGGCACTCGCCGGTAGAAGAAGCTAGCCGTAAGCGCCGTGGGACTCCTAAATCCGATTTGAGGTCTTGGCTGAAATGTCCCTGCTTCACTTTCGCTGCAAAGAACGTCGGCGCACGTTGCGCGTAGCACTGACGGTGCCGTTGACCATCCACGGGAAAACGGATTCCGGCGAAAAGTTCAGCGCGCAGACGCATTCGCAGTCGGTGAACCGGAATGGAGCGTTGTTTCTACTGGAAGAGATCGTATTGGTGGGACAGACGCTGATTCTGATGAATGATCACACTTCGCAGTCGATGGAATGCCGCGTGGTTTCCATCCACCGCGCGCGCGACGGCAAGCAGTATATCGGAGTGGAGTTCCTGTCACCGGAAATGAATTTCTGGCATATGCAATTTCCGATTCCGGGCGCAAAACCGCTGCGCCGCATGGTTCCCAACAAGGCCTCCGCGTAGAGCAGGAAGCGCCATTGGTGTTCCCCGTTTCGATTCCTCTATAGATTCCCAACTTGCGTTTTCGCTGTCTTGCGCTCGGGTCAGACTCGCAAACAACATTTGTCGCCGGGGACAAGTCAAAACCCGCAGTCGTTAAAGCGAAGGCTGTGCCCGGCATGATGAGGAAGGTCTCCAATGCATGAGAGTGAGAGTCTTGGATCAAGGGGCTGCAAGAATGAGTGGCAGGAGGAACTGCTGCAGTCGTTCGCTTTCTTGGGGCCCAAGGTCGTCGAACTGAATGCCCATGCATTCCGTCCCAACAGTGCGGATCACGCGCGCGGCTGAACGCAGGTGCGACGCGCCAGCTTCAAGTTCCAGACTGACCGTGACGAGGGTACCTGACGGAAACACACGGTGCGACTGAACCATAGCGCCGCCAAGGCTGAGGTCCAGCGTCGTCCCCTCAAGACGGTCGTTGCCCGATTCCAGCGAGACTTTGCAGCGCAGTGGAACACGCGTAAAGCGCCGCCTTTCGCGCTCGATTGCACCTGCAGTAACACGGACCAGCTTTAGTAGCTTGTTGCGCTCAACCGGCTTGAAGAGGAAAAATTCAACGCCAGCATCAAAGGCGCGCCTCATAACCGTCCGATCCTGCTCTCCGGTAATCATCACGATAACCGTGGAAGCGTTAACGCGGGAGGAACGAACCTGCCGGGCGAGTTCGGCGCCATCTGGAGCCGGCATGCGCATGTCCAGAAAGACGGCATGATATTTCTCCCGCTGCAGACGCTCGGCCGCTTCGGCACTGTTGGTTAGAAAGCTGGCGTCCAAGCCGGCGGAACGGAGGATTTCACAGATAAGCTCAGCGGAGAGCGGATCGTCGTCGACTATGAGAATCCGTGCAGGCAAAAGGTATCGCTCCTGTGGCGGCCGCTTCCAGCGGAGCCACGCTGTGGGACCAATTCTAAGAGTTTATCTGCGACGTTTTCGAGCCTTGCAGCCAGCGGTTTAGCTCTTTTTGAAGCAGATGAAAATCGATTGGTTTCGAGAGGCACGCTCTGCAGCCCGCCTTTAGGATCCGGTCTTGCTCCGTGACTAGAGCGTGTGCGGTCACTGCAATCACAGGAGTCTCACGTGTCTCCGGTTTTTGGAGCATCCAGGTCAGGAGGTCAAGGCCGTTTTCCGTACCGAGATTGATATCGAGTAAGACGGCATCCGGAAGCCGCTTCGAAAAAACCTCATAACAGGACTTCAGATCCGCCGCAGACCAGACTTCGTAGCCTTCCACTTCGAGCCAGTCACGGAGAAGCTCGCGGTTAAGCTGATTGTCTTCGACGACGAGGATGCAATGTTTCAAGCGTTCTCCACAGACGTAGAAGTCACAACACGCTCTAATTGCTTGATCAACGGCTCTCGCCAGGAATTCTGCTTCCGGAAAAGCGATTCGGCATGCGCGTGGACGTACTTTTCCTCTTCCTTTGTCAGATCTTTGCTAGTCAATACAAACACGGAAAGATCAGCCGTGCGAGGATTGGAACGCCATTCAGCGAGCAATTCAAAACCGCTCATCTTGGGGAGGACTAAATCAAGAATGACCAGTTCGGGCAGAGACTGCGCTACGCTGGCACGGGCCTGGGCGCCATCCGTCGCAGTGCTCACTGCGTAGCCATACACTCTGAGCAACTCCACAATCATCTCAAGGGTGGATACATCGTCTTCTACCACCAGAATGGTCCTTGCCGGCGCTGAGCCGCCGCGAGACCTCAGGCAGCGCTCGACAGCTCCCAGTAACGTCGCCTTGTCCACGGGTTTAATCAAGTACTCGTCGGCGCCGAGAACAGTTCCCACGCCCGGCTGATCCACAATGGTCACGACAATGACGGGGATCGTTGACGTTCGTGGGTCATTTTTCAACCGCAGAAGAACCTCCAGTCCGTGGACCGGCTGCATGATGAGATCCAAGGTGATGGCATCAGGCTGGTGTTCTGCGGCCATTTCCATGGCGCGTTCCGGCTTGTCACATCTCAAGGTCTCATATCCTGAAGAAACGAGTTGCGATTGGATGAGTTGTCCTGTCATCTCATTGTCCTCGATGATCAGAATACGCGGGGCCTTGCGTGCTCTTGGCACGGGTACGGGCGTCTCAGGAGGTTGATCCGGAATGATCGCAACGAGAGGAAGCGAAAAATAGAAACAGGTGCCCGCTCCGGGCTGGCTTTCGATCCCCAGTTTGCTGCCATGCAGCTCGACGAGGCGAGAAGTGATGGCTAGGCCCAAGCCCGTGCCCTCGGTGGCGGCACCCGATTGCGTCAGGCGAACAAATGCTTCGAAGATCCGTTGCTGCTGGTCGAGAGGAATTCCTGGGCCATTGTCGCGCACTTCCACTCTGACTTGGTCGTCCACCTGACGGGCGGCCAGTTCGATCCGGCCGCTTTCGGGAGTAAACTTGATTGCGTTGGCAACAAGATTCATAAGTATTTGCTTGAATCGCATGGCGTCGGCGTGAACATGGATGTTGGGCTCGACCTGTTGGAGTAATGCTTGCGATTTCTTTTCCGCCAGCGGGTAAAGGGCGCTGATCACTTCGGTAAAGGCAGATGCGACTGTCACATCCTCGCGGGCGAGTTCCATTCTGCCGGCTTCGATTTTGGAAAGGTCAAGGATATCGCTGATTAGTTTGAGAAGGTGTTTCCCGCCGGTATGTATGTGAGCGACGTAGCGTTGCTGGCGGTCGTTCAGCGGGCCGTAACGCTCATCGGCCAGCAGGTCGGAGAAACCGAGAACTGCGTTCAGTGGAGTTCGGAGCTCGTGGCTCATGGTGGAGAGAAATTGATCCTTGAACTTGCTTCCGCGTTCGGCTTCTTCCTTTGCTTGCATCAGGAGCTCTTGCGTCCGCTTGTGTTCGGTGATGTCCCGCGTGACTTTTGCGAATCCGCGCAGGTGTCCCGTCCGGTCGCGCAGCGCGGTAACCACCACGTTGGCCCAGAGCCGAGAGCCGTCCTTGCGCAAGCGCCAGCCTTCGTCTTCGAAGCGCCCTTGCTCTGTGGCGACCTTCAGTTCATGTGCAGGCTTGCCGCTCTCCACGTCCTCGGTTGTGTAGAAGCAGGAGAAGTGTCTGCCAAGGATTTCGTCAGACCGATATCCCTTGATGCGCTCGGCCCCCGCATTCCAACTCGCAATGATGCCTTCCGGATCCAACATCAGAATTGCGTAGTCCGTCACCTCTGAGACCAGCAGACGGAAACGCTCTTCGCTTTGCCGCAGGACCTCCTCGGCCTTTTTGCGCTCAGTCATATCGTGGAAAACGACAACGCCGCCCTGCACTGCGCCATCCTCATTTCTGAGAGGTCTGCCGTTAATACTCAGCAAACGACCTTCGGGCACCTGTGGGTTACGGATGAAAAGCTCTACAACGTCAACACTCTCGCCCCGGATCGTTCGCACCAGAGGCAGCTGGTCGGGGGGATATGGAGTCACAGTATCAGGCAAATAGACGCCATATTGTTCGGACCACTTGTCGGGGGTCGCTTCTGTCGCACCGATACCCAGGATCTGCTCCGCGGCCGCATTGAACACCAGAAACTTGCCGTTCGAATCGGCCACAACCACGCCATCAGCGATACTTTCCAGAATCAGTTGCAGGAGTTCCTTTTGCCGTTTTGTCTCCTCTTCTGCCTGCCTCTTGCTCGTGATGTCCCGGAAAACGAGAACGACGCCGAGCCCTTCCCTTGAATCCGTCAGAATCGGCGCCGCGCTGTCTTCGATGTCAAATTCCTTGCCGTCCTTTGAGAGCAACAGCGTATGGTCGGCGAGACCGACGGCTTTTCCATCGCGAAAGACTTTCTTGACGGGATTCTCGACAGGGCGGCGAGTGTCCTTATTCACGATGTTGAATACCAGATCCATAGACTTGCCGGTGGCTTCTGCAAGACTCCACCCGGTGAGGGACTGAGCGACGGGATTCATGAAGGTCACGACGCCATTCATGTCGGTGGCGATTACAGCATCACCGACGCTCGCAAGAGTGGCCGAGAACCACTTTTCGCGTTTTGCCAGCGCTTCTTCCACTCGCCTGCGCATGGTGATGTCCGTGGCAACAACCAGACGGGCATCTCCGCCGCCATAAATTAGAGGATGCGAGGTAATCTCGACGTCGATCAGCGTTCCGTCTTTTTTACGATGTTTCCAGATGCCCGCGTTTTCAGTGTCCGGCGATGCCTTTGCGACACTCTCCAGCAGTGCGGGGATGTCTTCAGGCAGACGAATGTCCTTGACCGTCAAGGACAGAAATTCTTCGCGTGAGTAGCCGTAGTTCCGAACGGCGGAACGATTCACGTCCAGGATGGCTAAACTCTTCACATCATAAACCCACACGGGCTGCGGATTACTGTCGAAGAGCAGATGGTATCGCTGCTCGGATTGGCGAAGCTCCGACGTGCGTTCCCGGACGCGGTGCTCCAGCTCATCATGAGCCATCCGCAAAGCTCCCTCGCTCTGCTGGATTTGCGCCAACATCTCATTGAAGGCATCAATAAGGATGGCCAACTCGGCAGGGCTGCGGATAGGCGTTGCGCGGACTGAATAGTTTTTATCGTGAGAAACAACTTTTGCAATTTTGCTCAAATCCACGATGGGGTCAGCAATGGCTCTGCGAAAGATCGATGAGATCAATAAGGCGGCCAACAGACATGCCGAGAGGACGATGGCAGCGATTGCCGCGTATCGCTGGAAACGGCTATGCAACTCCTGCAAATCAGACCGGATGTAGACGGCCCCAATGGGCTTCCCGTCCAACACGATCGAGCGTACTAATGCGATCTGGTCACTTTCGATCCAGTGAGTCTCCGTTTGAGCCGAGGGAATTGGGGGAAGCACAGGGTTGTGAGGACCACGATCACGCGAGTAGGAGGCAAAGGGCCGGCCATCCGGCAGGTAGACCTGAGCGGACAAGATATCAGGCGCAGCCTTGAGCGCCAACAGAGTATTTTCCGCGGACTGCGGGTCGTTGAAGAGCAATGCGGAAACGGAATTGGAACCGATGATCTGAGCTTGCGTGGAAAGATTCCGCAACATGGCCTGCCGGAAAGTGATCATGTCAAAGGCAATAAACGCGGCACAGGCCAACAGCAGCGCCGCGCCGCTGACCAGCATGTTCATCCATGTGAGCTTCCGTGAGATTGAATGTCTTTGAGCTTTGAACATGCGAGTCAATCTCCAGACCGAGCGTTTCTTCTTACTGCTGCCGCCACTTTGAGCAACTCGGAACTCAAGACGAGCTTGGCACTTTCGGCGGTGGCCAAGTTGATCTCGAAGCGAATCCTGTCACCTTCGACGACGAATTGGATCATGCCGCCTCGCCGCGAGAATCCAGGCATATCGCTGACCGTTAGGACGCCCGCTTGATCAACCGCTGCTAGGATCTCTTTCAAATGGTGTTCCTCTGTCGAACTAACGAACAGGATTCGGCAGTCTGCCGCGTCTTGCTCCCTAGCGATCCGTCGAATCGCCACGGGCTTTCCCTCCAGCGCTTCACCAGCAAGCGTTGAATCGAGAATCGGACCGAAAGGATCCCGGCCGAGCACGCAAACGAGGAAGGAGTCGCCCTTACCTGCCGCAACTCCAGGCGGCCATTTCACAAATCTTCCGAAATTATAGAGATACGCGGCTTTCACTTGGTATTCGCTTGGTTTGGATTGCTGCGCGCAAAGGAAGGAGGCGAGAAACGCACACGCGATCCCTGCAGTGGCAAGCCGGGCCCCAAATCCATTGGACAAACGCAGAACACTCCTTCGCTGCCCGAGCGAAAACAAATTTGAGCCGGAAGGGATTCGCATCGACATTACTTTTCGCCTGGGCGCCAGACCATCTTTACGTAGACGTTTCGTTTAATCCCGACAAGTCCGCCCGGATCGCCGCCAAATTCCGCGTGGTGCGGCTGCAACAGGTTATGGCCTACGACGGACAATTCAAATTCTGGCGTGATGTGCCAGCCGAATCGTACGTCTGCCGTTCCATAGCTCCCGACCATTCGAGCCGGCAGGGCGCTAACGTAACGATACGTCTGGTCAAACTCCAGTTTCTTTGGCAGGTTCACCAGGGATTGAATAACCCACTGGTTGTGTGGGCTTGATCCCTCATCGAGGGGCACGCTCGTTGGGTCGTTGCTCCCCGGCTTCGTTTCCAAACCCATGGTCAGGTATGCGTAGGACCCTTTCAGTTCCCACCATGTCGCTGGCCTCCAGTCGGCGGCCAATTCGAAACCGTCTGTCGTGCCGCGGATACCGTTGCTGGTAAGGAGTGGAAGAACCGCGTGCACAGGAACAGGTGTTGGCTCAAGAAAAAACGTTCCCACCTGAAAGCTGGAGAGATCGTCGTAATTGTTGTGAAACATCGCTACATCGATATGAAAACGGTCTGTCATCAGCGCCCGGTAACCGGCTTCAAAGGCCACCAATTCCTCGGAATGGAACTGCCTGTTGCCCAAGACGCGCAAATAAATAGGCAGCGGCGTCACGGTCGCGAAATCGGTGAGCCGGACGTCGTCTTCGATGCGCGAAGGAGTGCGGACCGCGCGAGTGCCGGAGACCCAAAGGGCTTGCCGAGGAGTGATGCTCCACAAGAGACGGGCGCTCGGTTGGAACTCGAAACCGGTGTAAATGTTATGTTCGAACTTGGACCCGACGGTAAGGGCGAGCCGGTCATCCAGAAAACCAATCTCGTCCTGAACGAATGCGCTGTAAATCTGGTCGGTCAGGTGATGCGGGAGAAAGTCGATCGAGGGAACAGTCTGGACAAAACTGCTGGGACTCCACCGGGCCCCAAGCCCCCAAAGGAAGTCTTGATGCCCTGGAAGCGCCAAATGGTGAAGGAAATCGACGTCAAACGTGTCGCGAGTCTCTCCGAATTCAGGCTCGAAGTGGCGCGTGCGGTCGTAATAGGCCGTGATCTGAAAGTCTGACCGTTCATTCACCACGTGTTTCCAGCGGCCCAGAAGATTTCCGCCCGTCAGCGCGGCGTTCCCGTCAGCCGTAACCTGGGAGGGTGGTGAATACAGCGCGAAGGTGGTTGTTTCGCCTGCTTCTTCATCATAGATGTCGCCTTGCAAAGTAAAATTGTCATGTGCACTGCGGTTCCAGTCTGTCCGGAATCCTACCTGGCCCATCCGCCAGTGATCGAAGTTCCTGCCGTCGGAATGAAATTCGGGACCGCGGATAAAGCCCATGCCGTAAAAGCGGTAGTCAAAACCGCGGCCGTTCCCGCCCCCATAGCGATAGTCCGCGATAGCCTGATCCACATTACCGCCACCCACCGAAGCCATCGACCCATGGGTATCTTTTGCGCTTTTGGTAATGATATTGATGATTCCGTCGACGGCGTTCGCTCCCCAGACGGTGCCGCCGGGTCCCCGGATCACTTCAATCCTGTCGATGTCCTCGATTGGCGTGGCCTGCGCCTGCCAATACACTCCCGAGAAGAGAGGCGTGTAAAGGCTGCGCCCGTCAATCAGCACCAGCAGTTTGCTTTGTAACACCGCCCCAAACCCGCGAATGGCAACGGACCAGTGATCGGAGTCAACCTGCGCGACCTCAACCCCAGGCGCCAGCCGCAGTACTGCGGGGAGGCTGGTGGCGCCAGAACGCCGGATGTCTTCCTGGGTGATTACGTAAATGGCGGCAGGAACCTTCCGAAGCGTCTCCGGCTCTTTGGACGCCGTCGTGACTTGCAGGTTTCCCAGTTGCTCCAGGCTCAGGTGTTTTAGATCCTCAGGAGGATTTTGACTGCTTTGCGTGGCCTGGGCCCGAGTCACCTGACCTGTCGCCGTGAGCCAAAGCAGAAGAGCGAGAGTGTTTGCGGTGGCGATCTGACGAATAGATGATCTGTATGCACGGTGAAAGCCGGTCTCTTTACTTGGCCGATTCTGAAACCAGCTAGCGCTCATTCTTGGCTCCCACATTCGACAACTGAGGTGTTGATTCGCGTACAAGCAGTTCAAGTTGATCGATCAAGGAGCCATCCCACCAGCCGCGTTTTACTTCCTCGCGCATGATCGAAAAGGCTTTATCCAGCGGAAGCGCCTTGCGGTAGGGGCGGTCCGTCGTAAGCGCATCATAAATGTCCGTGACTTGAAGAATGCGCGCAGTGAGCGGAATTTGGTCACCTTTTAGCCCATCCGGGTACCCAGAGCCGTCCTGCTTTTCGTGGTGATGGCGAATAATGGGCAGCACGTGGCGGAAGGACCGGAGCGGGGCGCAAATTTTTTCACCTATCACGGTGTGTCGCTCCATGATTTTTCGCTCTTCCGGAGTCAGCGGTCCGGGTTTGAGCAGGATGCTCTCCGGCACGCTCAGCTTGCCAATATCGTGCACAAGGCCGCCTCGGCGCAGGGCGACGCGCAAATCCTGGGGCAATCCGAGCTTCTCTCCCAGTGCAACGGAATATTTCGAAAGACGGTCACAATGGCCCTCGGTATACGGGTCCTTCGCCTCGATGCTCAGGGCGAGACTGAACAGTACGGTCTCAGCATTGTCCAGCTCGTCAGTAAATTGTTTTAAGCGCAACAGGGAATGCGCCCGAGCCAGCAGCTCATGCTTATTGACGGGCTTGTTGAGGAAATCATCGGCGCCGCACATGATTCCGTGGATGCGGTCGGCGTCGCTGTTCAGACTGGTGAGCAAAATGACGGGAATCAGGCGGGTTTCCGGCTTGGACTTCATCGCCTGACAAACTTCGAATCCGGTTGGGCGCGGCATCACAACATCTAGCAAGGCGAGATCAATCGAACCGCTATTCACCCGAGCGAGTGCTTGCTGGCCGTCCGCTGCACAGACGATCTGATAACCCTCCGGGCTCAACAAAGCGGAAAGTAGTTCACGGTTGGCTTCGTTGTCATCGGCTACAAGGATAGTTCCCTTGTGGGATTGCGGAGCAGACATAACGCCTCCTTAACGATCCTCTCAACCGCACAGACGGTTTGCGAGCGTCAGTTCCTGTCGAGAGATAAAACGGAGATTGTCCGGCCCAGGCAACGCACAGCCATCGCATGAGGCCTATTTGGAAGTATCTCAAATTTGCAAATGCTTCTTATCCTCTTTCGACGATGTGCAACTAAGCAGTAAATAACAAGGTGGTGGACTGCTTGCCTCAAGGCCCACATTTTGGATGGTTATGTTCCTACGCTTCGGCGTGTTCAAACTACGCAGGCCCTAGAGACTTGTCGGACTGGCAAGCGGGGGAATGAGACTCTCCCGAAGCACAAGATGAACGGCACACAAGAAAGGGTTTGCCGGCAGATCCGTGAGAGGATTTCGATGGCGTAGCGGGTGGCTTCTCTTACGTTGTCAGGTTGCACTAGAAAGCCGTCGATGCTGTCCTGGACGACTTCGAGGAGGCCGCCGACGTTGGTGGCGATGACGGGGACTTCGCAGGCCATGGCCAAAGTAGTGAAAAGGATTGGGGTGATTTCGGATACGCACGGCTTGCTGCGCAAGGAGGCAGTGGAAGCGCTGCGCGGGTCGGAGCTGATCATTCATGCGGGGGACGTAGGGAAGCCGAAGATTTTGGAGGAGCTAAGAAAGATCGCGCCGGTTGTAGCGGTGCGGGGAAACGTAGATACCGAACCGTGGGCGCTGGCGTTGCCGGAGACAGCGGTGGCGGAAGCTGGCGCGGTCCTGATCTACGTCCTGCACGATGTGAAAGCGCTGGACTTGAATCCCGCCGCGGCGGGCTTTCGCATCGTGGTCAGCGGGCACTCCCACAAATCGGGTAAGACGCAAAGCGGTGGCGTGCTGTATATCAATCCGGGAAGCGCGGGACCGCGGAGATTTCAGTTGCCGGTGACGGTTGCACGGCTGAATCTTGGGGAACAACCCTGGAAAGTGGAGTTTGTGGAGCTGGAGGTTCGGCGCGAGTGAAGGTAGATTTACTGGTTGGCTCCATGCGGTGGCGAACTTCCTCCTTGTTATTACTACTTATCCCGCGGGTGCTCCGGGTGCATGTCGGGGAGGGGCAGGGCAAAGCGCTGTTGGTGTAAACAGGCGAGAAAGGAAAATGGTAGACTCTGCACATGGCCACCAAGAAAAAAAGTAAGAAGAAAACGACGAAGAAAAAAGCGGCGCGCAAGAAAGCTGCTCCCAAGAAGAAGCTGACGAAGAAGAAGGTTGCGCCGAAAAGAGTCGTTCCTGCAAAAAAGGCGCCAGCGAAGAAAAAGAGCGTTCGCGGAAAGCGGGAGATTGTGGACCGCGTGGTGTTCGAACCGAGGGGGCTGGGAGCAGCGACCGCCGGGCAGTCGGGTGATTTGCAGGGATTGTCCGGCAGGGGAGGCGCCGATTCGGAAAGCGTCGGCGAGTTGCTGGAAGAAGGCAACGCGTTTGAGGCGGAAGTTGTGAAAGGCGTGGAAGACGCCGGTGAGGCGGACGAAGGCGAAGTCGTCACCCACGAAGTGCCAGAAGATGACGTCCCTGGCGAATATCGAGACGAGAAGTAGGCGGGCGGCGGCGCGCCTGTGCGGACGCGGCGCTGCGCCCTGGTGAGTTCGATTTGCGGCTTCAGCGTTCGCTTCCGTAACTCTCAGTTAGAAGCACCAGCCCACGCCAGGCTGTCGACGCCGGGAGTGAGGTCGATGGGCAGCTGCATTTTCCAGGATTGCAGGTCGAGCACGGCGATTTTTCCGGCGCCGGTGCCGCTCACATAGGCGATTTCCCCGTCCGGCCGGATCAGGATTTCCGACGGTCTCTCCGGAAGCTCGAACGAACGCATCACCTTCAACGTTTGCAAATCCACGACATGAAGACGACTGGCGCTGGAGCTGGCCGCCAGCAGCCAGCGCCCACCGGGAGTGGGAGCCGAGGCGTAGGCCACATCGGGCAAAGCGATCCAGTTGGTTATTTTGTTGGTGGCGGTGTCGACGATGGCGATGCGCGGCGCATCTTGATCGTGGGTGAAGATGCGCGAGCCATCGGAGGAGATGGAAATGCGCTGCAGGGTTTTGGCCACGGGAATTGTGGTAATGAGACGACGTTTCTGCAAATCGAGCACGCTGACGCTGCCGGCACTGACGTTGGAGGTGTAGCCGCGGCGGCCGTCGGGCGACAGAACCAGCATGTGGGATTGCGGCGCGCCGGTGGGAATTTCCGCGAGCACCTTGCGCGTAGAGGGATCGACTACGTCGACGGCGTTGGCCAGCTCCGCGGTGACGTAGAGCAGGCCGTCGGGACCGAATTCGGCGCGGTGCGGGCGGAGCGGCTTGCCCAGATCGATGGTGGCGGCGAGTTTGAGATCGCGAAGGTCGATGACGTCAATGGTGCTGCCGTCCGTCCCGGGCCTGCCGACGCCGGAGTTTCCGTAGATCGGAACGTAGGCGAAGCGGCTGTCTTTCGAGACGATGACTTCATGGCCGTTCACTCCTACGGAAATTTTAGCGAGTTCGCGGCGATCGTCGGGATCGACCACAAGGACGGTGTGCTCCCTTTGGTTGGTCACCACCAGCATGCCGCTCGACGGCGGCGCCGGCTTCGCGCTGCGTAGCAGCGCTGAAGTGAAAAACATCATGGAAACCAGGAGCAATAGCACGCGTGCGAGCATGAAGCACCTCGTGGGAAGGCCTTTTTTGTTCGAATGCACGGAAGCTCAGCGGAGTATAACTTTTTGCGGACTCAGTGGCTACGCCGGCGTTTCTTTTTTGATGGCTTTTTGCCGCGAGCCTGGCGCGCTGCGGGCTTCGCTCCGGAGATCGCGTCGCGGATTTTTCTGGGGAGCTTGGCGAAAACCATTTCATAGGATTCGCGCAACAAGCGCGCGAGTTCCGGCGCCGGCAAAGCGTCCCTAGTTTCGAGCGCCACCCATTGCGCGCGGGCCAGGTACGGCGCGGGAATAATCTTGGGGCGCTCGGTGAGTTCGGCAAAAGTTTCCGGCGAGGCCTTGAAGGAAAGACACACGGGAGCCGGCTCCAGCGGCGTCACCGCAAACATCTTCCCGCCGACTTTGAAGAGCAGATCGCTGCCCCACTGGATTTGTTCCGTGGCGCCCGGAAAAGAAAGGCAAACTTCGCGCAGCCAATCGACGTTCATGGCAGGATTGTACGCCCGACTGGCTGTAACTGGACACATCTAGGCGGGAAGACTGCCGCGACGGCCGGGAGCCTCCCGAATTAGACGCGCGGTACAAACTTTCCCAAGATGCTCCGAACGGAGCAGACGACTGTGGGCCAGGTTCGTCAGGACGGAAGCGCCAGCGGCGATGAAGAGCAAGCCTTTGATCGAGCTAGGCTTGCCCAAGCGCCCTGTCCCCTACTGGCGCGTCCGTCTTCCTAAAAAGGGGATTTTGGCGGGAAAAGAATATAGGCCGCACGATACAGGGAATTTTGAGTTAGAAAGTGGTAATCGTCGGACTTGATAACAGGCGCACGGCTACTGCCAGACGGCCAGAATGGCGCCCATGACGAGATAACAGACGAGTTGATAGCCCGTGTTGATGGCGAAAAGTTTCATGCTCTGCTTCATGAACAACGCGCCCGTGAACTGCACGGTGGCCACGAAGCCGAGCCAGACGTGGAAACCTACTAGCAAACCGAAGCGGACGGTGTAGTTCTGAAACCAGTTAAACAACAGCGCCAAGACAAATGCGGAAACCAGGCTGGCCACAAAAGAGCCTCCGTAGGCTGGGCCGGCGCTTTTCTTCATTTCCTCCATGCGCGCCTTGTCATTCAGGTCGTAGCCCATTTCGCGCATCCACGGTTTGGCGAAAAGAACCGGCGAATACCACAGGAATCCCAGGACCATGGTGGATATCGCGGCTACCAGGATCGCCAACCAATTCACGTGATGAAGGTGCATGAACGAACTCCTTTGCATGGATTGTAGGGGAAACGGTTGGAGCTATCCTATGACGCGCCGCGCCGAGATGCAAAGGAAAATCGAACTGCGAAAACCAGAAATAATCCGCCGTCCACGGCGCCTGCCACACGGTCGCGAGCGATGGGTGTTCTCTCATCGGTAGCAGGACCCAAGAATTTTCTATTCCTTGCCCCGAAGTTGGCCTAAAAGAGAGGGAGCGTCAGGTCACGCGGTGACTCGGCAGTTTCCTGAAACGCCTCTGCCGGGGGCATGCCGGGGCGGGCAAAATCCGCACGAACAAGCGGTTGGCATGCCGGGGGAAAGTAGAGGCCAATTCGGCAGTCCGAGCCGCAATTCGGACGAGAGGAGTGGTCCATGAAAACAAGAATCGTAAGCCTGCTGGTTTTGGCAACTTTGATCCTCGCGTTTGCGTTTATCACCACGGCGCCGGCGGCGCCGAACAAGGCCGGCGTTCCCGCAACACCGGGGGCGAGCGCGCTGCCCGCCACGCCGGCAGCAGTTCCGGCGGAACGGCATCCGGAAATCCGCGAAGCGCTCGAGTCCCTGCGCCGGGCGAAAGAACACATGGAACATGCCGCGCATGATTTCGGCGGCCATCGCGTCGAAGCCATCGAAGCAACGGACCGGGCGATGAAGCAGCTTGAACTTTGTTTGAAATACGACAAGGACTAGGCGGCAAACGAGCGGCACTCAGCTTCTCGCAAACCATTGTCGCGTAAAAAGAATCGGGCCGAGCGTGAGTTCGGCCCGATTCTCTTTTGGAGAACGGATGCTTGGGCTACTGGGTCCGGCGGAATTCCACGTAATCGCGCCCGGCGTAGAGCCGATAGCTTCCTGCCGTGGCCGAGGTGGCCATCTGTAGCGGAACAGGCCGTTTCATTTCCGCGTCGTGCTGCGAGGCCGCTTGCAGGACGTCATTGGCGCCAAGGTCCATCACCACGAACTTTCCGCCGTTGAGGAAACCAATGCCGTAGGCGCCGGGCTTCAAGGTTTGCCCCACAATTTCGAGCGTGACTTCGTTCAGCAGATAAGCCTGGTATTTCTCCTTGATGGCGGTGGAGTAGCCCGAGCTATCGACCATTCCCGCGAGCACATAAAGATCGTCGGCGAAATGAACGCCACCGGTGTTGCGAAGCTGCACGGGAGCGGTCTGGCCGCGGAAATAAACGCGCTCCGGGAAAAGCTTTGGAGAAATGTCGGCGGCCTTTAGAACCACCTCTTTGCCTGCAGGAGGGTTGTCGGCCCTCGCCCTCTGCAGATGCAGGAGGGGAAAACTCAAAAGTACAAGGCAAGGGAAAATCAAAAACCACTTGAGGCTTTTCATGGAAACTCCTTTCAAGATGAAGGAATCGTACAACAATGTTGAGTGGAAGCCCAAATTTCACGGCTGCGTGCCGGCCCGGAATAACACCGCCGGAGCAGCGCTCCGGTCCTTTCTTTTTGGAGCGATCAAGGCTCGCGAATTGGGCGGGACAATGCTGTGGTATCTTACGCGCGCGCCTGTGGGATTGTACAAAACGGGAGGATGAGGATGCTGGATCGGCGAAATTTCATGAAGACCTGTTCAGGAATGGGCCTGGCCGGAACATTGTTCCCGGGAGTGTTATGGGCGCAGGCACAAACGCAGAGTGCGAAAAAGATCACCAAGGAAATGATTGAAAATGCCGCGGCTATCGCGGACGTCCCGATTTCCGATGAGTACAAGGAGTTGATGCTCGAAAACCTGAACGATCACGCCAAAGGCTACGATGAAATCTACAAGCTGCACATCCCGAATTCCGTCGATCCGGCACTGATTTTTGATCCCGTGCTGCCCGGGATAAAGTTCGAAACAGAGCGAAAGCCCATGCGGATTTCCGCGGCGCCAAAAATTAAAGTAGCTGGCGCTTCGGGAATGGCCGAGCATCTGGAATTCTTGAGCGTGCGCGAGCTGGCCGAACTCGTGCGCACGAAACAAGTATCTTCACTCGCGCTTACTGAGATGTACGTGGGACGCTTGAAAAAGTATGACACGGCACTGAAATTCGTCGTGACGCTGACGGAAGAGCGCGCGAGAGCTCAAGCCAAAAAGGCGGACGACGAAATTGCCGCCGGTAAATACCGCGGGCCTCTGCACGGTTTGCCGTGGGGCGCGAAGGATTTGCTGGCCGTGAAGGGCTACCGGACAACTTGGGGCGCTGGCGGATTCGAAAGCCAGGTCATCGATGAGGACGCAACCGTCGTAAAACGCCTGGACGACGCGGGCGCGGTGCTGGTCGCGAAATTAACTCTCGGCGCGCTCGCACAAGGCGACGTATGGTTCGGTGGCGTAACGCGCAATCCGTGGAACACGAATCAAGGCTCTAGCGGCTCTTCAGCAGGTCCAGCCTCCGCAACCGCGGCGGGATGTGTGGCCTTCAGCATTGGATCGGAGACACTCGGCTCGATTTCATCGCCATCGACGCGCTGTGGCTGCACGGGACTTCGGCCCTCGTTCGGCTTGGTGCCACGCACGGGCGCGATGGCGCTCTCCTGGAGCATGGACAAGCTCGGGCCCATCTGCCGAACCGTGGAAGATTGCGCGCTGGTCCTCGACGCGATTTACGGGCGGGATGGCGTGGATCGCACGGTTCAGCCCGCCGCCTTCAATTGGGACGCGAATCTGGATTGGGGAAAGCTGCGCGTCGGGTACTTGAAAACCGCATTCGAACGCAAACCCGACGCACAGCAAGAAGCCTCAAAGGAAGAACCTCCGGCGACTCCCGAAGAACAAAAGAAGCGCGAAGAACAAGAGAAACGCCGTGAAGCAGCGCGCGCACGCGCCGAGTACGACAGAAAGTACAACGATGCCGCGCTCGCGAAACTCCGGGAAATGGGAGTGAATCTCGTGCCTGTCGAGATGCCCAAATTCCCCTACGATGCCATGGTGGCCATGCTGATCGCCGAATCAGCGGCGGCCTTCGATGAACTGACGCGCACCGGAAGGGACAAGCTACTGACCTCGCAGAAAGACCACGACTGGCCGAACACCTTTCGAACTGCGCGCTTCATCCCCGCCGTGGAATACATCCAGGCAGCGCGAGCGCGCAGAATGGCGATGGATGCCGTCGCAAGAGTGTTTGACAATCTCGACGTAATCGTCACGCCGACCGGCGGCGAGCAACTTGTCATTACAAATCTAACGGGGCATCCCGCCGTGATTCTGCCGAATGGCTTGCGCGGAAGCGACGCTCCGAAATATCCCTCGGACGATCCCAGCGATTTCCAGAATGCCGGCGGCCCTGGAACTCCTACGAGCTTGACGTTCCTCGGAAAATTGTACGGCGAAGCCGCACTGCTCGCCTTTGCGCGCGCCTATCAGGAAGCGACGGGGTTTCATCTCCAGCACCCGCATCTGACGTTATGAAAATGATTACGATCTATCTCTTAAGCTCCACGCGTGTGCGCTGCAGCTTCGTCGCCGTGGTACGCAGCGTTTCGGGGACATTTTTATTGGTGGTGAGACGCTTGAGGTCGACGGCGTTTAACATAGGAAGCATATGCAAGGTGACGTCGAGGGGGGCCTTGGGATTGTTGAGGAGGTTGCGGACCACGGTGTAGTTCTTGCGGAAATTGCGGTTACTGGCGATGAGCCGGAGAATCTCATCGGTGAGGCTGGACATGGCCGCGAAGGCCTCCACTTCCTGGTCGGTCAGCCGTGGAGACTGCAGAACCGCGCGCTGTACTACTTTGTTGTTGTCGCGGATGAGCGTGCGGCGCGCTTCGGAACCGCCTTTCATGGCGAACTGCACACGCTGCGCCACGGTCATTTTCGCCAGCCGCTGAATCAAGGTCTGCCGCCTGGCGAGGTCTGATTCCGCGGCGGCGGCCGCTTCCGCGAGGGCCGCTTCGTCGATGAGATTGTCCGGCCCGTGAAGTTCATGGAGCTGATTTTTTTGGTCGATGGTCAACGACGTGGAATGCTCGAGAGCTGCCGCCAGCGCCGGAGATTCGCTGATGCGGTCGAGCTCCTCCATCAGCGCTTGGATGGCCAGGGTCGAGAGGTGGCGCACGATTGACACGAGGTATTCGGCCGGACAGTTTTTATTTTGAACCATGGCATCGCCCACGCCCGGCTTGTCGGCAAGATTTCTTGCTGCGTAAGCGAACAGTGCGGGGACGGCCTGCTCTCGTTTCAGGGCTTCGACGAAGGTCTCAACCGGCTGCGAGAGAATCGCGTCCTGTGCGCGCGCGGACACCACTTCGTCGGCGTCGCCGGCCAGCACCGCGAGAATCTCCGCGCGGTCCGCGGGAAGGAGATGCGCGCCGCCCGCGCAAACCGCAATCTTGCGCTCGCGCGTGGCGCGGTCGTGGCGCAGATCTTCTAGAACTTCAGGGCTAAGAGTTTCCACCTGACTAGGGCCTCAAGTCCTTTTGACTAAGCACCATTGTACCGGAGGCGCCGGGCGCTCCAAGCGGCGGCATGGCCTTGCCGTTCAATTCCAGCAACACCGCCGAGGAATCCCCTGCGGTCACCTCAAATTGCTGATTCGCCGAAAAGTGGCGGGTCTCTCCCGCAGGCAATTCCATTTCGAGAAGAAGTTTGTTGTCGGCGAGCACGCGGACTCTCGTTGCGGCGGAGGTCGAGACGGAGAGGTCCAGGAGAGTCGCAGAGGGGGATTCTTCCCCTGCTCGCGGCGAAGCCGCCCCCAGTCGGGCCATGGGCTGCACGGACAATGTAGCGGCGGCGGATTTCTTGCTGGCGCGATACGCGGCGAAGCGGCGCCAGCCGTAGCGGCCGGCGTAGAAAAGTGCGGCGGCCAACAGAAACAAAATAAGAATGGCTGCGACTGGAAGCCACTTCGGCGGCGTTGGAATGCGTTCCTCGGCTTTGGGGGGGGCCGCAGCCAAATGCTGCGCGCGGGCCAGATCGTATTCGCCCAGGAGTGCTTCTTCATTGAGCCCCAGGTACCGCGCGATGGTGCGCACGAACCCGTGGCCGAACACGCCGCCGGGCAGCTTCGTCCAATCCTCATTCTCCAGGGCTTCCACAAAACGGGTGCCGATCCGCGTGGCCTTGGTCAGTTCGTCCATGGAAACTTCGCGCAGCTCGCGCTCGCGCTTCAGCCGTTCTCCAAAATTTCCCCTGGCCATGAACCCAAACCTGTCCTTGACAATCCCAGTGCCCCCGCCAAGCGGTCTTTTACCACTGCGACCGCATGGCGCTCGACGCCGCGGGCGGCCGCGTAAAAGTCCGCAGGCAGCCCTGAACGGACTATAGGCGGAGGAATCGAATGCTGTCAAACCTCCCCCCGAAACGCGGGCCATGCTTGTGCGCTGTAAACTTTCGCCAGGAACGCAGGGTCACGTAGGGGCGGGGCCTGGCCCAGGCGGTCCGCGAATTTGTCCTTAAAGCGCGGCGGAACTTATCCCAGCCCGTCCCGCACGCTCAGGCGGCCAGCGCCTGGAGGGCCTCACGGAAGACTTTGGTGTGTTGCCCGATGTGTGCTTCGGTAGTGGCCGGCGACATCAGCGCCATATTGTGGAAGGGCGTAAGCAGAACGCCGCGATTCATGGCGTGCAAGTGCATGAAACGCTCGAGGTCAAAATCCATGGCGTCGTGAGCCTGGGTGCCGTTGCGCGGGCGATGCGGCGAAAAAAGATATTCGGCGCGGCAACCGAGGCGGGTGACGTGCCAGGGCACGGCGAATTCGCCGATGGCCTGCTCGACGCCCGTGGTCCACAGCTTGGCTAGCGATATCATTCGTTCAAACGCTTGCGGTGTCAAAACCTTATCGAGAGTGGCGCGCATGGCGGCCAGTGAGAGCGCGTTGCCCGCGAGCGTCCCGCCGATGCCGCCCACGTCGCAGACCTCGAGATTGTGCCGGGTGGCAATGGCGTCGGCAACTTCTTGTGTAAAGCCGTAAGTCGCGCCGGGGACTCCGCCGCCGATCGGTTTGCCGAAAACAAGGAAGTCGGGCTCAAGATTCTCGGCGCGCGTATAGCCGCCGGGTCCGGCGCAGATGGTGTGGGTTTCGTCGATGATCAGCAGCGTTCCGTGCTTGCGGGTCAGTTCGCGCAAGTGCCGATGGAAGCCGGGATCGGGATGCACGATGCCGATATTGGTAAGGGCGGGCTCGGCAAGGACGCAGGCCACATCGCTAAGTTGCAGCGCTTTTGCCAGCGCATCGAGGTCGTTGAATTCGACAACCTTAGTGGTAACGGAAGGATCGACGGGCGGGCCAACGTTGCCGCTGCGCGGTTTTGCTATCCCGTGTTCCAAGGTGATGAAGGCTTCGTCCACGCTGCCGTGATAGCACCAGTTGAACACCAGGATTTTGGGGCGGCCGGTAATCTGCCGGGCGAGGCGGATGGAAAAGCGGTTGGCATCCGTGGCGCTGAGCGTGAACTGCCAAAACGGCAGGCCGAAGCGCTTTTGCAATTCTTCACCGACCCACACGGCATCCTCGGTGGGCAGCATGAGCGTAATTCCGCGGGCGAGTTGCTGCTGTGCCGCCGCAACCGTGGCCGCAGGCGAGTGCCCGGTCATGGCGCCGGTGTCCCCGAGACAGAGATCGACGTAACGATGACCGTCTACATCGAAAAACTCGGCGCCGTGGGCTTCGCGGACAAAGGGCGGAAAAGCGCCCGCCCATTTGACCATCCAGTTCATGGGCACTCCGCCAAGCAGCGACTTGCGGGCACGCTCGAAAAGGGCCTGGGATTTGGGTCGTTCGTTAACGTACTTCTTTTGTTCGGACTCCATCAAGGACTGCAGGCGGTTGCGATTGATTGCGGGCATTCATCATTTTCTCGAGCAGGCGCTAAGTTTGAACTCCGGACGCAGCGCGATTGTAGACGAGTGAAGCGAAACGGTCAAATGGGACGGACCAGGAAAACCCCCGCGATTTTCGGCGGCGTCCGGGTTAGAGCGTAGCAGGTGAACCCAGGATGGCGAGATGGCAACGCCTGTACCACGAGCGAGTTGCATGGCATTTTGGGAGGGGCCTATACTGGCTGAGATTCGTGGAGGTTCGCCCGAAGCGGGCGAATTCGTGTTTCTTGGCGATGGCAAGGGGCCAGGACCGCGCGCTAGCATTGACAACTGGGAATCCGCAAGGGAGAGGAAGAAGCGCGAGTGGAGGACGTAAACCAGTTTCCGGCCGTGGAACGCCGCCGCAATCCGGCGGTGCCGTCGGAACAGCGCGAAAAGGGAGAGGTCGCGGTCTTCCAGGAGTTGGGGAAGGCGCTGACTTCCTCGCTGCAACTCGATCAAGTTCTCCGCACGATTATGGAGAAGATCGATGAATTCTTGCGCCCGGACAACTGGTCGTTGCTGCTTCTCGATGAGGCCAAGCAGGAACTGTACTTTGAGCTAGCGGTGGGGAAAGCTTCGCAAGCGTTGAAGGACGTACGCATCAAGATGGGGCAGGGAATTGCCGGCTGGGTCGCGCAGCATGGCGAGACCGTGGTGGTGCCGGACACGACCAAGGACACGCGCTTTTTCTCGAAGGTGGACGAGAAGACCAAGACCGAGACGCAGTCGATCGTCGCCGTGCCGGTGCGCTTCCGCGACACCTGCCTGGGAGTCATTGAGCTGATCAATTGCATCGGGCCGGAGGGATTCGATCCGCGGGACCTGAAACTGCTCGAAGCGCTCTCCGATTTCGCCGCCATCGCGCTGGAGAACGCGCGGCACGTGAAGAAAATTCACGAGCTGACCATCACCGACGATTGTACTTCGCTTTATAACGCGCGGCACATGGGGTTCATCTTGGAGACGGAGATTTACCGTTCGCAGCGCTACAACTACGAGTTCTCAATCGTGTTCATCGACCTGGATCATTTCAAGGACGTCAACGACACGCACGGGCACCTGGTGGGCTCGCGGCTGCTGGCGGAGATCGGCAGTGCGCTGAAGGAGCATTGCCGGCTGATCGATTTCGCGTTCCGCTATGGCGGAGACGAGTTTGTCATCCTGTTGCCGCAGACTTCCAAGGAAAGCGCCTTAAACGTGGCGCGCCGTTTGCACAAGTTGGTGCGCGAGAGCACCTGGCTGGTCCCCGAGGGATTGAACATCAAGTTGACGCCCAGCGTCGGCGTGGCTTCGTATCCCGTGGATTCGCGAACCAAGGAAGGATTGCTGCACCTCGCCGACGAGGCCATGTACTTGGTGAAGAATACCAAGCGCGACAGCGTGGCCGCGGCGAATATCGGGATTCTGCCGGATCCGGTAGCAAGCGCCGAGTCGGCCGGTTGATCGGGGCTTCCTTCTGAACGAACATCCCCACTTCTATACACTCCCTCGAAATTTTGCTTAACTGAAGACATGAAGCGGAGCGAAGCAGCGAAGTATGCGCGCTGGTCGGCGGCGGCAGCGTTGCTGCTGGCGAGTTTGACGGCCGGTGTGTATCTCGAGCGCAAGTGGTCCGCTTATCGAGAAAAGCAAAAGGCGCCGCCCCCGGCGCCGCAAGACGTGACGCGGCTGTCCAGCGGGCTCACATTTTCCAAAGAGGTGGGAACGCAGAAAATTTTCACCGTGGAGGCGTCGAAGGCCACGGATTTCCGCGACAGAGACGCCAGTTTGCTGGAAGACGTCAAGATCACCATCTTCGGGAAGACCGGAGAGCGTCGCGACACGATTCATACGCAAAGCTGCCAGTACGAAAAAACGGGCGGAAACATCGCCTGCAGTGGCGAAGTGCAAATCGACCTGGAGAGCAAAGCGGAAGCCGAGCGCGCGCCAAAAAATCCGGAACCGAGCGCACAGCAAAAGGTACACGTGGAAACCCGCGGCGTGATGTTTAACCGCGCTAGCGGCCTGGCGAGGACAGACCAACCGGTTAAATTTGCCTTTCCGAATGGGAGTGGGGAAGCCGTGGGACTCGAATATCAGTCCGAGGAAGGGGCGATGCGGCTGCTGAGCGACGTGCGGTTTTCCCTGATGCTGACGAGAAACGGCATCGACGGGGAAAAGAACTCGCGTGACGGCGCGAAAGACCCCATCCACGTGACGGGGAAGAGCCTCGATTTTGAGCGGGAATCGCGCACGATGCAATTGCAGGGACCGGCGGAAGCGCAAACGCACATGGCGCGTTTGCGCGCGGGAAAGCTGACGCTTAAGCTGGACCTGGCGTTTCGCGCGCAGAAACTTGTCGCTGCGCCAGGAGCGAACGGAAAAAATCCCGATTTGGAATCTCAGGGTGCGGATGCCCCAGCAAATCTCAGCGCTGAAACCATCACGGCACAATTTGCTCGCGAGGGGTGGCTGACGAAAATTGAGGGAGCCGGAGATGTGCGCGGTTCGCGGCGGACCGGAAAAGAGGCAGAAGACTTCCGCGCGGAGCACGGCGCGCTGGAGCTGTGGCCGAAGGTGAACCAGCCGAAGGAAATGAATCTGAACGGCAACGTGCAAGTGAAGACGCAGGCCGGCGATTCCGGCGAGGCGAGATTACTGCAAACCAGCGCATTGAGGATGGAATTTGCCGATGGAAACAAGGGCGAAGGCGGCAAGCTGGAGCGAGCAGAAACCCTGGGTGCGGGGAGAATCGAGTGGACCGATGCCGCGCCCCAAAGCGGGGCGCAGGGAGCTGCCGCGAACGGCGAGGCGGCGCGCACGAAACTGCAGGCGGACAAGCTGGAGATGGAGTTCGGGGAAGAGGGCAAGGCGAGAAAGTTGCTGGCCACCGGCAATGTATCGACGGAGCGGGCCGCAGGCGGCAAGCCGGTGCAGACGGCGACGGCGCAGAGCGGAGTGGCGCAGCTGCTGGCGAGCGGCGGATGGTCGCAGATGGACCTCCAAGGAAATGTAAGACTAAGGGAAGGCGATCGCAGCGGACAAGCGGAGCATGCAACGTTTGTGCGGGCCGCACAGACGGCTTTGCTGACGGGAAAAGCGCTGGCGCGGGACGCCACTACGGAAACGCAGGCACAGCGCATTACTCTTGCGCAGACTACCGGAGAAATTCGCGCCGAAGGAGGCGTGCGGTCGACGGATTTTTCGGCAAAAGCCAGCGGCGCGCAGCTTGCGCCCGGGCCGGCGAACCTCTCGGCGGACGCCATGCAGGCGAACTCGAAAACGGGAAGAGCGCTGTACACGGGGCACGCGCGTTTCTGGCAGGGCGATGCGGTGATGGAAGCGGATTCGATCGAGCTGCTGCGCGAGGCGCGGGTGATGAACGCTATTGGCAGCGTTCGTGCGGTTTTCCCACAAGCCCCGGGGCCATCGCAGTCGCAGATCGTCCCGGCGCAAGCCGGCCCAAAGAAGCCGCGATTGTGGCACGTAACGGCAGGAACACTGACGTACCGGGACGCGGAGAGCCGCGCGCACCTGGAAAAAAATGTGGTGGCACAGTCGGCGGAGCAAAAGATGCGCGGCGCGGCAGTGGACTTATATTTCACGCGGGCCGAGAAGCCCAACGTGCCTGACGCGAATGTCACAAATGCCTCCGCTCCGGTAAGTCCCCCGGCGGGCGCCCAGCAGGTCAGCCGGGCGGTTGGCACGGGCGGCGTTATCGTGGAGCAGGGCGCCAGGAAGGCCACCGCCGAGCGCGGCGAGTACAACGCCACGGACGGAAAGTTCATCATGAGTGGAGGAAATCCCACAATTTATGACGCCGCGGAAGGCACCACCACGGGCCATCAATTGACCTTCTTTTTAGCGGATGATACGATCATCGTCGACTCAGAAACTGGTTCGCGGACGTTGACCAAGCACCGAGTCGATTAATGCACCCACTCCTCCGCGGCCGCCCGTGAAGAGGTATGCTGAAGCTCCAGGCCGTCGATTTAAGCAAGTCCTACCGCGGTCGCAAGGTCGTTGACGACGTGGAACTGGAGATTGGACAGGGGGAAGTCGTCGGGCTGCTTGGCCCCAACGGCGCCGGCAAGACCACCACCTTTTATATCCTCGTAGGCCTCGCCAGGCCTGACTCCGGCCGGGTTCTCCTGAACGAAGAAGAAATCACGGACCTGCCCATGTACCTCCGGGCGCGCAGCGGCATCAGCTACCTTCCCCAGGAGCCCTCGGTTTTTCGCCAATTGACCAGCGAAGAAAATCTGCTCGCGGTGCTGGAAACGCTTCCCTTGACTCCGGAACAGCAGCGCGACCGGCTCGAGGAGCTGCTGGTGCAAATGGGGCTGGAAACCGTTCGAACGAGCAAGGCCTACACGCTCTCCGGCGGAGAGCGCCGCCGGCTGGAGATCGCGCGTTCGCTTACCTTGCAGCCTTCTTTTATTCTGCTCGACGAACCTTTTTCGGGAATTGACCCTCTCACCGTCAAGGATCTTCAGGAACTCATCCGCGCTCTTGCCAAGTCGGGAATTGGCGTGCTCATTACAGATCATAACGTCCGGGAAACTCTTAGCGTGACAGATCGCGCGTACATCCTGAAAAGTGGCAAAATATTCCGGAAGGGCCGCCCGGACGAACTCAGCAACGATGCGGAAGTCCGGCGCGTTTATCTGGGCGATCATTTCCGCCTGAACTAGGGTTAGCAGACTGGGTTTAGAATAGGGAACACGGGACCATCCATGGCCTGGCAAGGACTCAAACTCAACCTCCGAGTTTCGCAGAAGCAGATTCTGACGCCAGGCCTCGTGCAAATGGTGAGCGTCCTGGCGCTGAACCGGCTCGAGCTGCGCGAAATGATCAACCAGGAGATGATCGCCAACCCGGTCCTCGAAGAGCAGAACGAAGAACCCACGCAAACCGACAACTACAGCGACGAGACCTTCCTGAAGGCAGAAACCGAAAAAGTACCGGAGAAACCCGAAGCCAATCCTTTTGACGAGTTTGACGTGGGCACCTTCTTCAACCAGTACCTGGATACTGGGGGAGACGGCGGTCAATCGCAGGAACGCGAAGTTTCCGAGCGCCCGTCGTTCGAAAAGTTTCTTTCCTCGCCGAGCGGGCTTTCCGATCATCTGGAGTGGCAATTGAGCGTCACGATCTGTTCGGACGCCGTGAAAGAGATTGCCGAAAGCATCATCGGAAACCTGGATGAGAACGGCTACCTGACGGCTTCCACCGAAGAGCTGACGCAGAACGGGAAGTATTCGCAGGATGACCTTGATGACGCGCTGGCCGTGGTGCAGGACTTCGACCCCATCGGCGTGGGCGCACGGGATTTGCGCGAATGCCTGCTGCGGCAATTGAAAGCGTTCGATCCGCAGAACACTCTCGCCCAGCAGATTGTTTCTGAGCATCTCAAGCAAGTGCAATCCAATCAACTGAAGGAAGTAGCGCGCGCGCTGAACCGGCCGCTGGAGGTCGTAAAGCACGCGCTGGAAGTAATCAAGAAGCTCGATCCACGGCCCGGGCTGCGCTACAACAAAACCGAGCCGCGCCTTGTCGAGCCGGACGTGTACTTCCGCAAAGTCGATGATCAATGGCAGGCGTTCTTGAATGAAGACGACATGCCGCAACTGCGCCTCAGCCCCACGTATCGCCGCTTGCTGGTCAAGGATGCCGCCGACCGCGACGTGCGCAACTACGTGAAAGAACGTTTTACCGCTGCCGTCCAATTGATGAAGAACATCGAGCAGCGCAAGCACACCATCCTGCGCGTGTGCCAGTCCATCATCGCGCGCCAGGGCGAATTTCTCGATCACGGCCAGGATGCGTTGAAGCCCATGATGATCAAGGAAGTGGCGGAAGAAGTCGGCGTGCACCCTTCGACAGTGAGCCGCGCCGTGGCCAGCAAGTACGCGCACACCTCGCAGGGCGTCTTGGAGCTGCGCTCGTTCTTCAGCGAGAGCGTGAACGGGCCGGAGGGCGGCGCGATGTCGCTGCTTACCCTCAAGCGCTTGGTCAAGAAAATGATTGAAGAAGAGGACGCCACGCATCCGCTGACCGACGAGCAGATTGCCAAGAAACTGGACGACGCGGGCATTCACGTCACTCGCCGCACGGTCGCCAAGTACCGCGAAGACATGAGAATTCCCAGCACCCACCAGCGCCGGGAAAAGAACTGAGCCGCGCCGCCCGTGAAGCCGCAGGCGCGACACGACACCCGGCATCTCGTCATCCTCACCGGACTCTCCGGCTCCGGCAAAAGCACCGTCCTGCACGCTTTCGAGGACATGGGCTTCTACTGCGTGGACAATCTTCCCGTCGAGCTAATCCCCATCTTTGCGGAACTGCACGCCGCGGGCGAAGGCGACTTTGCGCGCGCCGCCCTGCTGGTGGACGCGCGCGAAGGCTTGCAACTCCAGAAATTGCCGCCGCTCCTGAAACACCTCAAAAAAGATCATCCCATCACGCTGGTTTTCATCGAAGCCAACGAAGACGCCCTGCTGCGGCGCTACAGCGAAACCCGCCGCCCGCATCCCCTGGGAAAGAATTTCTCCGTGCGGGAAAGCTTGTCGCACGAACGCGCGCTGATGGAGCCGATCCGCAAGCTGGCGGACGTGGTCATTGAAACCACACAATTCAACGTGCATGAGCTGCGCCATTTCGTCACCGAGCGCTTCAAGAATCCGGACCAGCGTCCCATGCTGGTATCGGTCGTGAGTTTCGGCTACCGCTACGGCGTACCCTCGGACGCGGACTTGGTCCTCGACGTGAGATTCCTGCCCAATCCGCATTTTGTTCCGCGCTTGCGGCCTTTCACCGGCCAGGATCCGAAAGTGCGGAAATATATCCGCTCGTTTCCCCAGACCGGCGAATTCCTGCGGCGCATCGAAGGCTTGCTGACTTATTTGATTCCGCATTACATCCGCGAAGGAAAAAGTTATCTGACCATCGCGTTCGGCTGCACCGGCGGGAAGCACCGCTCGGTAATGCTCGCGGAGTCGGTGCAGAAGTCGCTGGCCAAGCGCGGATTTTCCGCCAAAGTCATGAACCGCGATATCGACAAGTAAACCAGCCGCCTCACGGGCTACAATAAGATCTTCTAGTTATACTGAGACACTAGGAGAAATATGTTAGGACCCAACTACATCTGTCCTAAGTGCGGCTTCAAGCTTCGGCCCTCTGACCTTCGCCGTGAAGGCAGTTCATATTTCCAGTGCCCTTCTTGCCATGAAAAATTACACATCACTATCGCTTATAGGATCTTCCTACTGATCGGACAAGTCCTAATGGCAATTGCTGTACCATTTGTGCTCGGAATCCGAGATGTCCTCGCCTTTGTCGGTGTTGCCATACTGGCATTCTTTCCAGCGGTCGTTGTTTTTACCTTGCTTATGAGGAATTTTTATCCTGCGCGGTTTGAACCCTACCCTCCGAGTTCCTCTGACCTCACGTTTACGAAAGGTACGAGAAAGGACTCGTAAACTGCGCAGGAGCCACCGGAGAATTCAGTCCTACCAGCGCCCAATAGTCGGATAGCCGGAGATTGACCAGCTACCGCGAGCCGCGGAAACTTGACACGCCGCAACGCGGCGCATAGCGTACCAAGTAGATTAGTCAGGGAGCCTTGCAGCGTGGCCTCGTTGTCATCACCACAATGGAAGCGATTGCTCAGTTACGTGCGGCCGTATTCCTTTCGGCTGGCGCTGGGCATCGTGCTTGTCGCTTTCACTGCGCTCGCCGACGGCGTCGTGGCGCTGCTGCTTCGGCCGGCGTTTGACTACGTTCTGAACCCGTCCGTTGTTGGCTCGACTCTTCCGCTGGTTACGCTTCCGAACGGTTATACCATCTATCTCAACCGCTTTTTTCCGCCCAGTATCCACAACGTCGGGACCATCTTCTTCTTCACAGTGGTCTCTCTTTATGTCGCCAAAGGCATTTCCGAATATCTCGGCGTGACGCAGATTCAATACGCGGGACAGGCCGCGGTGACGAGCTTGCGGAACCAGGTGTACGCCAAAATCATTCGCCAGCCGATTGGCTTTTTTCAAACCAATCCGACGGGGCGCTTGCTCTCCACCACCATCAACGACGTCGAGCGCACGCGCATCGCACTCTCCGAATACCTGGCCGACCTGTTTCAAAAAGGCTTCACGCTGTTTGTGTTTCTGGCAGTCATCGTCGTCCTCAATTGGAAGATGGCGCTGGGTTCGGCCATCCTCGTGCCGCTGGTCGTCGTGCCGCTGGGAAAACTGGGAAAAAAGATTCGCCGCTCCTCAGAAAACAGCCAGACCCGGCTTGGGGATCTCAGCCAGATTTTGCAGGAGACCGTCAGCGGAAACCGCGTCGTGAAGGCTTTCGGAATGGAAGATTTCGAAATCGCCAAGTTCAAATATACAGCGCAACGGCTGCTGCGCGAAAATATGCGCTGGGTGCGCGCGGCGGTAGGCACGGGGCCGATCATGGATTTACTAGGCGCCGTCGTTATCCCCCTGCTCATTTTGTACGCCCGCGACCAGATCAAGCACGGCTTGATGACGCCTGGAATTTTTATCGCGTTTCTTTTTGCCATGTTTAACGCCTACATGCCGCTGAAGCGCATCGGCCAGGTCTACCAGCAATTTCAGCTTGCCCAGGGCGCGAGCACCCAGGTATTCGCCTACCTCGACCGCCAGGAAGAGCAAAGCGAGCAGCCGGGCGCGAAGCGGATGCCGCCGTTTTCCCGGGAAATCATTTTTGAAAACGTGGGCTTTGCCTACGACGATGATTCAAATCACGTGCTCGAACAGATTCATTTTTCCGCGCGTCGCGGCGAAGTGACCGCCCTAGTCGGCTCCAGCGGCGCGGGCAAAACCACGCTGGTGAACTTGCTCCCGCGCTTCTATGAGCCCACTTCCGGCGTCATACGCATCGACGAGCTGAACATCCGCGACGTCACCATCAAGTCCCTGCGCGAACAGATTGCCATGGTCACCCAGGAAAACATCTTGTTTCACGACACCGTGTGGAACAATATTTGCTACGGCTTGACGAATATCCCCAGGGAAAAAGTCGTCGCCGCCGCCAAAGCCGCGCTGGCCCACGATTTCATCATGGAACTTCCGCAAGGCTACGACACCGTCATCGGCGAGCGCGGCACGCGTTTGAGCGGCGGGCAGCGCCAGCGCATCGCCATCGCGCGCGCCCTCTTGAAGGACACCCCCATCCTGATTCTCGATGAAGCGACCTCCGAATTGGACACCGAGTCCGAAGTCTTCGTGCAAAAAGCGCTCGCCAACCTGATGGTGGGCCGCACCGTGTTTGTCATTGCGCATCGCCTCTCCACCATCCGGCGCGCGGACAAAATTCTCGTCCTCGAAGACGGACAAATCCGCGAAAGTGGAACGCACACCGAACTCATAGCCCGCGGCGGGACCTATGCCCGGCTTCACGATTTGCAGTTTGCCGACGACGACATGCTGGCGCCGGCGCAGTCCGCACCGCCCGATTCCAACGCCGCATCGAATACCTTATGAGCCAGACAACCACGCAAGCAACACAGAAAATCCATGACCGGCTACGCGCAAGCACGCGCGGAGCAGGATGGCTGGGCGGCGCGCGTTAGCGTCAAAAGCGTCAACCACCGCTTCCTCGACCTAAAGCTGCGTATGCCCGAGGGATTCGATCTGTACGACATCCGCCTCCGCCAGATCGTGCGCGAAAAAATTCATCGTGGGCACGTGGAAGTGACCGTGGGTGTGGAGCCGGGTAAAGCTGCGCCGGTGCAGGTGAATCGCGAGTTGGTGCAATCGTATTTGAAAGCCGCCGAAGCGCTGCGCCAGGAAACCAGAGCGGCGACAGATATGGACGTGGTCG
>Ga0210405_10001061_pt1 | contig 33161 bp, 26 predicted proteins | sample IncBWH11MmetaG_FD_155492 | JGI IMG/M metagenome (GOLD analysis project Ga0210405, IMG submission 155492) | Forest soil microbial communities from Barre Woods Harvard Forest LTER site, Petersham, Massachusetts, United States - Inc-BW-H-11-M | ecosystem: Environmental > Terrestrial > Soil >...
CAATGGCAAGGTGACTCGCGGCTCCATCGGCGTCAGTTTCCAGGAAGATCTTGGGACCAATCCCATCACTCTCAAGTCCTTGGGAGCGCCGTATGGCGTCGTGATCATGGGTGTTGAACCTGGCAGCCCCGCGGAGAAGGCCGGCCTCAAGGGCGGCGACGTCATAACGAGCGTGAACGGCCAGCCCATTAAGACCGGCAATGACCTTGTCAATCCCATCGCCCAAGCCACCATCGGCAGCAAGGTAAAACTCTCCTTTGTCCGCGATCGCACACAAAAAGAAACGACCGCGACCGTTGAAGACCGCACACATGTCTTCCCGAACACGGCAGGTCGCATGGGCGATCAGCCTGGTGAAGCCGCGCCCAGCGAATTTGGCCTTCGCGTTGACAATCTAAGCAAGGATCGCGCGCAGCGCTTCGGCATGGAAGGCGTAAAGGGCGTGATCGTCACTGACGTCGATCCGGCGAGCTTCGCCTCCGATGATCTAAACTTCGCCCGCGGCGATGTGATCTCTGAAATCAACCATGATCCGATAACCTCTCTGGAAGACTACCGGGCGGCGGTTAAGAAGCTGAAAGCCGGAGATAACGTTGTGTTCAAAGTTTTGCGCCGCCAGGACAGCGACCGCATTCTAACCGTGTTCTTGTCGGGTGTCGTTCCGGCGGAGAGCCAGCAGCAATAATCCTGGGGAGACGCTTTGCGTCTCTCACGGCTCATTTAACCGAAACCAATGCGAGTGCGAAAAGCGACCCATCTGGCCCTGACGCTGTTTGTTGCAGCCGGTATGGGTGTAAGCGCCGCAGCGGCCAAGGGGCAGGGCAGCACGCCCTCAAAATCCACTGCTGCACCCGGTGCCAAGAGGCATCACGCAAGATCCACAAAGAAAACAACCCGCCGGGAGCGAGGGCAGAAAGTCCCCGCTCCCGACCGGATTTCTGAAATTCAAACCGCCCTTGCGAAAGACGGTTCCTATAGCGGCAAGCCAACCGGCAAGTGGGACGCCTCGTCCGTTGACGCCATGAAGAAATTTCAAGAAGCCCACGGCCTGAATCCGTCCGGCAAACTCGACGCGAAGACCTTGCAGAAGCTCGGTCTTGGCTCGCAGACGGCGGGTGTAGCTCCGCCAATGCCCCAGGTTAGTTCTTCTTCGCTGACCACCGGCCCCTCCCCAACCGCTCGCCGCCGGCCCTAATCAGTTCCTAGCTTACGGCTTCTGAGCTTACGGCGCTACCCGCTGACCGATCGAGACGTTAACGCGTTTGTGTTCAGTCAGCAAGACCGCCTTATTCGCTGACAGTTCCTGAAATGGGGATTAAGGCAAACCGAGACGAACCTTCCAGAGGGCCTCGTCAGAAGGCGCACGAACCAGCCCGACAGGGTGAATCGAGCCGGCTCGCGCGCTCAAGGAGAAACATCCGTTACCCTAGAGACTGCCAAGCCTCGGAAAATATTCCCGGACTACGTAAGTCACACAAAAAGAAGGGTGCAGATGGGCGCGAAAGCCATAAACGGGACGAGGAGCGGAACATTGTATTCCGCTCCTCATCGTATTTAACCACTCGGTTAAATACAAATCCTCTAACCCAATGCCGTTACTAAAATCTCGTACTCAACCACCTGGTTGAATACGAGGTTAGCTTTCGATCTGCGCCTGCAGGATTTCCCCAGGAAGCGCAACCATCGTTGGCCGAGTTCCATTCCTTGCTGGGGCGCTGATTGGAATACTGGCCGGAATGCGGCCTGGGATGTGTGCCGTTACCGGTGTGGATCCCGTCCGTATGTGCATGCCATTGCCGGGTTTAGTCGCGCCCGGATCGGCGCTCAGCCGTTCGATGCGAATGCCAAGCGTCCGCTCCAACTGGAACAGCTCGGAGCGCTGTTCGCGCGAGAAAAGGGTGGTGGCAACTCCGTGACCGCCAGCCCTGCCGGTTCGCCCGACGCGATGGATGAAGTTCTCAGCCACGTCCGGAAGATCGTAGTTGATGACGTGCACGATATCCTGCACGTGAATTCCGCGGGAAGCCAAGTCTGTGGCTACTAGAACGCGGTACCTACCCTGTTGAAAACCGGCAAGTGCCGCAGTTCGTTGCGATTGGGAGCGGTCGCCATGAATCATCGCAGCCGAAAAACCGTCGCGGTTCAGGCTCTTGGTAATGCGTTCGGTGCCACGCTTGGTGCGGGAGAAGACCAGGCATCGCCCGGTTTCCTTAGCCAGCAAACGCTGCAGCATCTCCTGTTTCCTATCGACGGAAACCTCGAACGCCTGCATGCGTACATTCTCGGAAGGCTTGAGTATCGAACCGAACGCGAGACGCGCCGGATTCTTCAAGTAATCCTTTACGAGGTGAGCGACGGATGCTTCCATCGTCGCGGAGAAGCACATTGTTTGGCGGTCTTTCGGCAGGATCGCCGCGATGCGCTTGATGGCGGGGAGAAAACCCATGTCCAGCATGCGGTCCGCTTCGTCCAGAACCAAAATGCGCAACGAGTTGAAATTAAAGAGCTTGCGGTCGAGGTAGTCTTCGAGACGACCAGGAGTGGCGACAACCAGCCGCGCACCCTTGCGGATGGCGTTGAGCTGTGCACCCTCAGCCAATCCGCCAACCACCAGCCCCGCAGGCACAAGCTGGGTACCGCGTAATGCGTTGAACTGCGCCACCACCTGCATGGCCAATTCACGCGTTGGCACCAGCACCAGCGCAGCGATTCCTGGCGTTTTGTGCTTGAGGAGTTGCTCGATCACCGGGATCAGGAACGCCAGCGTCTTGCCGGTTCCGGTTTGCGCGGTTGCGAGCACGTCCTTGCCCTCGAGCGCTTGCGGGATGGCCGCAGCTTGCACGGGAGTCGGCGTCGAAAATCGCGCGTGTGCCAATCTCTCCTTCATGTAGGCGGAGATTGGTAATTCTGTAAAGCTTTGCATTCGTATTGCTTTCTTGCTGGCGGAGCGTTGGCGGCGCGCACACAACTTCGGTGCAAGCGCGGCAATTCGCATTGCCAGTCTTGTTTTAGATTACGCTGAAGACGTACGGAGAAAACTGCAGGCGGGTAATCTCAGATCAACAACTCAACTTGAGGGACCGCACAACACAACCGAGGTATTAAGCGCAAACACAGTCTATCACGTCTGCGAATGAAATGCGATCTTAATTGCTCGTGTGTACTTAGCTAACGGACTGCCGTTGAATTCAGATACTTCAGATACTGAGGACCGGAAATGGCGAGTCTCGTATCACAGCATAGGTGAGATCCCGTAGGCGGTCTTGGGCGCCATGAGGACCTCTTCCGATCATCAGCACATCGGCATCAAACCGTCGAGCAGCCTCAAGCAGCGCCTCCTTGATGGGGCCGACAACGATCCGCACCGGCGCCTGGGACCCAACTCTTCGTTGCAGATCGGCAATGCGCTGACGCACCTCCTGCCTTTCCTCAGACTGAATTTCCTCCTCAAGGTCCAATCGAATGGGCAAACCCGGATCGGTAGACTGGATGGCATGAATAATGTGGAGGTTACTGTGCGCTTCCGCCGCTGCCTGATAGGCATAACGGAGAACTCTTTCTGAATCCTCGCCCAAGCCGATAGTAACCAGCCATTCGCGGTGCTCGAGCGGCCGCGGAGCTATCGTCTGAGCATGTCTGCTCGTTACGACCGGGCAATGCACATCATTGAGTACTTTAGCCGTCGTAGAACCGAGAAGCATCCGCCTGAAAGTACCGGCATGCGTAGGCATGATGGTGAGATCGAAGCCTCTTTTCGCGACCTCTGCGATCTGTGTCGCGGCGTCTCCGGCCACGAGGATTCTAGGGTGCTCAGAGAGCGGGAATTCGTGCGCAAGGAACAGATCGAGTCTCTCCCGCGCAATGATTGTCTGATCCTCTGAAATTTCGGAAGATGGCCTGGTGTAGAGTTCAAAGCCGTTGTAGCTGGCGAGATCCACAGCATGAACCAACGACACCTTGGCGCCTAACAAAATCGCAGCCCTCTTTACGTAAGGGGCCATGGCAATGCACGAAGGCGAGAAGTCCACCGGAAAGAGAATGTTCGCGATCAGCCCCATGTCTGCCCCCTCGTAACATCGCGGGAACATTCATTTTCTCAAAACAATGCAGGGACTCCAAATCGTGCGGAGGCTGATTTACTGGCCGGCTGTCTTGGCGGGAAAGAGAACTCCTAGAATACGGCTTTGAGGTCGAAGCGCCAACGATGCCACCACGAAAGCGGCAAGGAAGAGGTTAACGAGGCTGTGAAATGCCATCCAATCCGGCGAGTACGCAAAAAAGCAAAGCCGGACCCGAGGGTCCGGCTTCGCTGGGTTTGGCTTTAAGCTAAACGCCTAAAACCTGATATGAGCCGCGACTTGCAGGATGCGTGGGTCGTATGTGCTAGTGACCTGCCCGAACGTGGAGGTGAAGTCCTGAGCATTGTTGTCGATATTCTGGAATTCGGTATGGTTGAAGAGGTTGAACGCGTCGACGCGAAGTTCGAGGGTGATGCGCTCCCTGTAAAGTGGAGTCAATTTCGCAAGCGACAAGTCCAAGTTGGTACGTCCCGGCCCACGAATGATATTGCGAGGAGCCGTGCCGTAGCCTTGGGTGACCGGGCTGGTGGATGGGTTGGCGAAGGATGCGGAATCGAAAAATTGCAGGCCGCTTGTTTTTGGATTCAGGTAATGAATGGGCGCAATCAAGTTGTCGTTGATCAGACCCTGGTCGCCTGCCCCAGTCGGCCCCGGCGCGTTGTCTTTTGTGTTGAGTCCCTCGATGACGCTAAACGGAAATCCGGTTCGCCAAGTAAGGATGGGATAGAGACTCCAGCCCTTCACAAGGCGCTGCGGGCCGCGGTTGAAGGGCAGGTCCCATCCGCCGGAGAACGTCAAGTATTGGCGAACATCGAAATCGGACGAGGTTCGGAAAAGCTGTGGATTGAAAAATGGAACGGCGAAGCTACCTTGCCTGAAGCCGGAGGCGGTATCAATGCTGTGAGCCCAGGTGTAGCCCAGGGTGTAGTACACGCCGCCGAGCTTCCATACGTTCGTGGTCTGCTGGGTTAGGCTCAGCTGTAGAGCGTTGTAGTTCGCATTGGAAGCGTTCTTAAACTCCTGTTCCTGACCAAAGCTGCCATTGGGAACATTAGGGTTAAAGCCCGGAGGTGTTACGCCGTTGGGATCCGAATTTGTGAAGGCCGGAAAGTTCCCAGGCCTTTCATTAAGGAACCGCTGAGGATTAGGGCTGTTGAGCGTCGCAGGATCGAAAGGATTGATGTCTACCAGCGTCGTCAGACCGTGCGATGAACTGCCAACGTAAGCGGCTCGAGCAATCAACTTATTGGAAAGCTGATGCTCGATGCTCAAATTGTACTGATACGTGTACGGCGTCCGAAGATGTGGGTCCACAATGGTTGCGCCAGTGCCATTGCTTGTAAACGTTCCGAACGTATTGGCGAAATTAACGTTGTGGTTTAAAGGCTGGCCAAACGGATTTGGGTTTCCGGTAGAGCCGAACGGATCGCTCTGGAACGCAAATCCCGACGTGGTGGCGGGGCCGGGCGGCGCAAAATTACCAATGAACGCAGCGGATGCGAACGGGACTTGACCGTTGAATTGAAAGTTGTCTTCGGCCTTCAACACATCGTAAAACATTCCCCAGCCTCCGCGTACGCTGGTCTTGCCGTCATGGAACGGCTGCCACGCAAAGCCGAAGCGCGGCGCGAAATTGGTTTTGTCCGGGAAGTTGGCGCCGGTAGGCGCTCCTTGGTCACCAGGGAAAAGCAGTCCAAGAGGCGCTCCAGGAAAGACGGTCGATTGTGGCGCCCCTGGAATGACGGAATAGGTTCGGCCTTTTGTGTCGGACTTAGGCGTGCTGTACTCATAACGAAGTCCATACGTCAGCGTGAGATTGCTGGCTATGTGCCATTCGTCTTGCGCAAACACATAGGTTGCCTTGGTGCGGATGTTGGAAGGTGCGGAGGGACCTTGATCGTAAACATCCGGGAGTCCTACTAAAAAGTTAGCGAATGGATTGCCGGCGGCACCTGACGAGGAGTAAAAAAACTGCCCGTCGATTTCAAAGTCGAAGACTTGATTGTCCTGGTAGGCAGAAAAAGAGCCGCCGAACTTCATGGTGTGCTTTCCATGCGTCCAGGAAAGAACATCTGAGTAGGCAAAGGTATTGTCAACCAGTCGAGACGGTCCCTGAATGCTAAACCCAATGACCGCGTTGGGAAAGTTAATCTGGGTGGGACCGGTCGGATTGTCGGACTTTATCTTGATTCCAAGTTGGGTGGAAGTTGGCTGCTTGGTGGCCGGAACCCTTTGAAGGGTGTCGCTGCGTTGAGCCGTGGCGCGAAACTCGTTCAAGATGTTCGGCGAAAATGTACGGATATACGCGAGGTTGAAAAAGCGGCTATAAAGGGTGGAAGTGGAACCGTAACCCGGAATGCCACCTGGACCTGGGTTTAGTTCAGGTTCGAGGATGCGGCCAAATGTAGCAGTGAAGTGGTCCTTGGGCGAAGCCTCGTAGTCTAGCTTTCCGGTCCACTCGTCCGGATTGTTGGTAAGCGGATTCTGAAAAGTTGCTGCACCCGTCGGGGAGGTCGGGATCAAGTTAGCCTTTATGTAGGCCTGAGCAACCGGGTCGATGCTGGTCGGGGTGATCATGCCTTGGAGCCCAAGAGCCTGATTGGGCTGAAAAAATGTATTCGCAGGACCCTGAACTTGAGTGCCAGCCTGAGTTACACAGCCTGTTCCATTAGGAAAGAATCCCGTCAGAAAACAGGTCACGTTCGGATCGGGGCAGCCGTTCGCGCTCGTGCACGCGTACAGGGGGACGTTGGGATTATTTGGGTTTGGAATATTCGATCCATTTGGGAAGGAATGAGAGAAGTCTCCAGAAAGCTCCGCGGCAGTCGGAAGAGTCACCTGATTACTGACTGCAGCCTCACTCAGCTGCTGCTTCTGATAGGAAAGAAAAAAGAAGAGTTTGTCTTTCTTGATCGGTCCGCCCACTGTCCCGCCGTACTGGTTCCGATGAAGGGTTTGCCTGGGTTGCTGGTTTAAATTGCTGAAGAAATTGTTCGCGTCAAATGCAGTGTTGCGAACGAAATCATAGGCGCTACCGTGAAAGGCATTGGTCCCGGACTTGGTTACCTCCGTGACGATGCCGCCGGCGCTTCGGCCATATTCAGCGGTGAAGTTGCTGGTGAGAACTTTGAATTCCTGGATAGAGTCGGGATTGGGATTGTAGACAACTCCGTTGTCGAGCAGGTCGTTGTTCAGGCCACCGTCCAGCACGAACGTGTTGGAATCGCTGCGGCCGCCGCCGATGCTGAACTGCATTCCTCTGGTGCCGCCGCTTCCGTTGGCTGGATTGTCAGCAGGCAGTACCCCTGGCTGCAGCAATGCTAGATCCAGTGCGTTCCGGCCGTTCAGGGGCATGTCCTGTACGGTCCGCTCCGAAACCGTGGAACCGAGCGTCGGATTGATGGTCTCGACGGTGCCGGTGGTGGATTCGACCGTAATCGTTTCCGTCGCCGAGCCGATTTCCATCTTTACGTCGATCTTGAGAGTTTGATTGATCTCCAGTTTGCTCTGGGCGGTCGTCGCAGACCTGAACCCTGGGCGCTGAACGGAAACCGTATAGTTGCCGATTGGCAGGGCCAGAACCTGATAGAAACCTGTGGAATCCGAAGAAGTCTGTCGAGAAATACCCGTCGCGACGTTCGTTACCGTTACGTTCGCATCCGCGATGACTCCGCCACTCTGATCGTAAATAATGCCGACAACACGTCCGGTTGCGTCTTGGCCAGATACCTTTGGCCCGCAAAACACTCCGAGCGTCGTGAGCAATACAAAATATAGAATTCCCCTATTAAAGCGATTCAAGAAACCCTCCAAATTGGATGGACTCCAACTGAACAGATAAAATTTCCGAGCCTGCAACACGGACCGAGAAGTGCAATTGAAATGCCGGAGTCAACGGGCAGAAAGCAAAGGAGTTCTTGGGCGGCGCCTCTTGAGAGAGCTACTTTTTATCGGATCTAAATATAAAGTTATGTATATATTTTCGGATTTACGTTGTTTTTTTCCCTGGGCCGTCCTACCCAAGGCCTTACTGGCACGTTGTTCGGCGGAGTGCGTCTACAAATTACGTCGAATCGGCGGCAACATCATGGTGCCAAGAATTTGGCTGACAGTAGAGACGGAATTGATGAGGTGGATTACGCGCCCGGCTTGAACTATGCGGATTTGGTGCAGTTCACACCGAATTTGACGGTATTCGCAACGGCCTGTAGAATTTAGTTTCCGCGCGGTGCCCCGTGTTTAATCCCGCAGGCACAGAGAGACTTAGAGACCAGCAGATCAATCCAATAGAGCAACGGAGGAGGAAGTATGGCTACGGCAGTAGCGCCTCGGGTTTTCAAGAATTTTATTAATGGCGAGTGGGTGGAATCGCGGAGTGGTAAGGCCTACGAGAACCGCAATCCTGCGAACACCGACGAGTTGGTTGGGATGTTTGTGTCTTCCACGTCCGAGGATGTGGATGCGGCCGTCGACGCCGCCAAGCAGGCTTACAAGAAGTGGCGGTTGGTTCCCGCACCGAAGCGCGCGGAGATTCTCTATCGCGCAGCTGAGCTTCTCGTTCAGCGCAAAGAGGAATATTCCAAGGACATGACCCGCGAGATGGGCAAAGTCCTCGCGGAAACGCGTGGCGACGTGCAGGAAGCCATTGATATGACGTATTACATGGCGGGCGAAGGGCGGCGGCTGTTTGGCCAAACGACTCCTTCTGAACTGCCCAACAAGTTCGCCATGAGCGTTCGCCAGTCGATCGGCGTGTGCGGAATGATCACGCCTTGGAATTTTCCAATGGCCATTCCGTCGTGGAAGATGACGCCTGCACTGATCAGCGGCAACACAGTGGTGTTGAAACCTGCCGAAGATACGCCCTTGTCTTCCTACCACTTGGTGCAGGTCCTCACGGAAGCGGGAATACCGCCGGGCGTGGTGAACATCGTAAGCGGCGACGGACCAGGTGCCGGAGCGCCTCTGGCGGCAAGCAAGGATGTGCCTGTGGTTAGCTTCACCGGGTCGACCGCAGTGGGGCGGCTAATCGCCCAGGCCTGCGCGCCAACTTTCAAGCATTGCAGCCTCGAAATGGGCGGCAAAAACATCATCATCGTCATGGACGACGCGAATCTCGATCTCGCCGTAGATGGCGCGGTCTGGGGCGGGTTCGGCACGACCGGACAGCGCTGCACGGCGGCCAGCCGCGTAGCCGTACACAAGAGTATCTATCACGAATTCATTACGCGCTTCGTGGCCCGCGTGAAGGCTCTGCGCATGGGCAACGGCCTCGATTCTGGCGTGGACATGGGGCCCTGCATTAACGAGCAGCAGCTGAAGACCGTGATGGACTATGTGGAAATTGGCAAGAACGAAGGGGCCAAGCTTCTGAGTGGTGGGAATCGCCTCGAAAGTGGCGCGCTCGCTAAGGGTTGGTTCCACGCTCCCACGGTGTTTGGCGATTGCTCTCCGCAAATGCGCATCGCTCAAGAAGAAATCTTCGGACCTGTCGTCTCCGTGATTCCCATCGACAGCTTCGAGCAGGGAATTGAAGTCGCCAACGGCGTGCCATACGGCTTGTCCGCGTCGATATACACGCGCAACGTTAATCAAGCCTTTGCGGCCACGCGCGATCTCTACACGGGAATCGTTTACGTGAACGCTCCGACCATCGGCGCCGAAACGCACCTGCCCTTTGGAGGCACCAAGCAAACGGGAAACGGCCACCGCGAAGCTGCGATCGCCGCGATCGACTTCTTCTCCGAATGGAAGACCATTTACATCGACTATTCCGACAAGCTCCAGCGCGCCCAAATCGACAACAATTAGCGCGCGTTTGACGAGGCAGGGTCTGGGTGAGAACTAAACACGCTATCCGCGTTGACGCTGCTTGACACGCTTTCTACAATATAGGTAGCGCTCTTTAGCCCTTAGCGTAGAGTGCTGCTATGAGGAATCCAGCCTTACAAGAACGGCGCAACCGCCAGATTCTCGCGGATCTCGTCCGCACGTATATCGAGACCGGCGAGCCGGTATCCTCGCGCGCGATTTCCAAGAGTTATGAGGAGACGTTGAGCGCCGCAACAATCCGCAACGTCATGGCCGATCTGGAGGATGGCGGCTTTCTCTACCAGCCGCACACTTCGGCGGGGCGCGTACCGACTTCTTCGGCCTATCGCTTCTTCGCACAGGAAATCGCTTCGCAGGCCACTTTGACAGTCGGCGACCGCGACTGGATCCAGCATGAAATGGGCGGAGCAAAAACGGCTGCCGAAATCACCGAGCGTGCCGGTCACGTCCTGGCGGAAGTTTCGAATGGCCTGGGCATCATCGTTTCGCCGCCGCTCGGCAGAACCGTCCTCGAACACGCCCGCATGTGGCTGCTGCCGGACGGTCGCGTGGTTGTGGTCCTGATTTCGCCTGGCGGCAACACGCGCGACAAGATTGTTCGTCCGAACCGCCCGTTCGCGCAGTCGGAGCTCGACGCCACCGCGGATTTCTTGAATCGCCACTATTCTGGCTGGACGCTTGAGGCTATTCGCGGCGACCTCCTCCAAAAGCTCGCCACCGATCGCGAGCAATATGAGGGAATTATTGGCAGCGCGTTAACATTGTGCGATCCGGCGATGCTCGGCGAAGGCCAGGCCAGCCAGGTGCACGTAGAAGGCACCGCCCAAATCGTTGGAACTGCCGAATTCACGAATCAAGCGCAGCTTCGAGAACTTCTCGCTGCGATTGAAGAAAAACATCGTCTTGTAACGGTTCTCAACGCGTGCATCGAGACGCCGGAACCGGTCCATGTGCAAATTGGCGTAAAGGAAATTTCTCCGGCCGGAGAAAATTTGGCCATCATCAGCGCGCCGTACACGCGCAACGATCTCGTGCAAGGCTCGCTCGGCGTCCTTGGCCCGACGCGGATGCACTATGAGCGCGCCATGACGGCGGTTGCGTACGTCGCGCAGCTATTCAGCGAAGCTTTGAGCAAAATTTGAAGAACTTTTTCCATAGGAGAGTTAGCAAGGTGCCAGACAAGGATTCACCATTCAATACCGAAAATAGCGCGCAAAATACAGCCTCGGAGCAATCCGACGAGGCGAAGCTGGCCGCGGACACTGCTACAGCCGATGCCGAAGTCGCGAAGCTTGCCGGCGACTTGAACGAACTCCGCCAGACACTCATGCGCCGCCAGGCAGATTTCGACAACTATCGGAAGCGCATCGAAAAGGAGCGCGCCGAGGATGCCAAGCGCCACACCGCCCGCGTCGTCGAGGGCTTAATTCCCATCATGGACGGCTTCGAACATGCCCTCGCGGCTCATCGCGAAGCTGAGTACGAAAATTATCGCAAAGGCTTCGAACTCATCTACAAACAGCTCGTCGACACCGTCACCCGCCTTGGTGTCGAACGTACCGATCCGCTGGGCAAGCAATTTGACCCGCATCTCCATCAAGCCATGGACCGCACCGAAACCATCGATCACGAGGACGGCACCATTCTGCAGGTCTTTCAGCCCGGCTATATTTTCCACGGACGCGTCCTTCGCCCTGCGATGGTCCGCGTAGCCGTTCACCCGGGCGCTGCATCGAAGGAAGCTACCAACTAATCCAACGGTACGAAACCATATAGAGGGGATTGCATGGCTAAAGGGAACCAAAGAGATTTTTATGAAGTGCTGGGGGTCTCGCGCACTGCTTCCGTCGAAGAGATCAAATCCTCGTATCGCAAAGCCGCGCTGAAGTGGCACCCGGATCGCAACCCGGAAAACAAAGAAGAATCCGAAGTCAAATTCCGCGAGTGCACGGAAGCTTATAGCGTCCTAAGCGACTCGCAAAAGCGTGAGGTGTACGACACGTACGGACACGCGGGCCTTTCCGGCGCAGGCGGCGGAGTGGACTTTAACAACACCGCCTTCCGTGATTTCCACGACATACTGGGTGACTTCTTCGGCTTCGAGGATCTTTTCGCAGGCAGTGGTGGTGGACGCAGCCGGCGTCGTCAGCAACGCGGAGCTGATCTCCGCTACGACATGACGCTCACTTTTGAGGAGGCCTCCGCGGGCGTCACCACCAAAATCAAATTGCCGCGCCAGGAGTTCTGCGAAGTTTGCAACGGAACCGGCGCCAAAAAAGGCACCGGCGCTGTCGCATGCCAAACCTGCGGCGGGCGCGGCCAGCTCGCGTATCAGCAAGGTTTCTTCACCATCTCGCGCACATGCCCCGCTTGCCAAGGCGCCGGACAAATTGTCCGCGAGCGCTGCCCCGATTGCCGCGGTCAAGGCCGCATCGAACGCGAAAAAACGATCGAGCTGCGTATTCCGCCCGGTGTTGACTCGGGCACGCGCCTCCGTGTCACTGGCGAAGGTGAACCTGCCCCTAACGGCGGCGCGCCCGGCGATCTGTATGTGGTGCTCGAAGTCAAGGAACATCCCTTCTTTGAGCGCCGCGGTGCAGACCTCTATTGCACGATTCCGTTGAGCATCACGCAAGCCGCTCTCGGCACGGAGCTGCAAGTCCCCGGCTTGAACGGTGAAGAAAAATTAAAAATCCCGGAAGCAACGCAAAGCGGCGCCGTTTTCCGCATAAAGGGCAAAGGCCTCGCGGACCCGCGAGGCGGCGGCAAGGGCGACCTCTACTATCACGTACGCGTTCTGACGCCTACAAAACTCACGCGCGAGCAGCGCAAGCTCCTCGAACAACTCGGCGCCACCATGAAAGTGGAGAACAAGCCCGCCGACCGCAATTCCACCATCTTCGACAAAGTGAAAGACATCTTCGGCTAACGCAGGGGTTCCTGCGATAGAATCACCAGGTGCGCCGCAGATTCTTCGTCGAACAATTCAACGGAACCACAAGCGTCATCGAAGGCGATACCGCGCATCACCTCGGCCACGTTCTCCGCGCCCAAACAGGCCAGCTCTACGAATTGAGCGACGGCTCCGTAGCGTGGCTCGCCCGCATTGAGTCCGTCGCGCGCAATCGCGTCGAATTCGCGCTCCTCGAACGGCTCCCCGCGCACGCGCAAATCGTAGACGTCACTCTTCTTCTCTCCATCGTAAAATTCGACGCATTCGAATGGGCCATCGAGAAAGCCACCGAGCTCGGGGTGACGAAAATAATTCCGCTAGCGGCTGCCCGAAGCGAAAAAGGTCTCTTGGCCGCCGCGGCGAAGCGTTCTCAGCGCTGGCAAAAAATACTGGTCGAAGCTTCCCAGCAATGCCGCCGCCTGCGGATCCCGCAACTCGATGAACTCGCCAAACCGAGCCTGGCCTTCACTGCGGAAACCGCCGAGTTTCGCCTGATGCTTTCCGAGCGCAGCGACGCTCCGTCCATCCGCAAATCTCTTGACGGCTCGAATCGCTCATCATCGTCAACAGCCGCCGCTCTAGCGATCGGTCCCGAAGGCGGCTGGACCGACGACGAGCTCGTCGCAGCACAGGCTGCCGGCTTCCGAGAAGCCTCGCTCGGCCAACTCATCCTTCGCACGGAGACCGTCGTAGTCTCAGCCCTTTCCATCCTCAATTTCGCCCTTTCCTCTGGCTAAGCCAGGACGCCACATTCCATCCTGGCGAACCGGCATGCAACGCCTCAAACCACACGCGAATCTTACATAATGGCCCAAGAAGCTCGGGAATCAGTTAACGGACGCGCAAATCGAATCTGGCGCGGCCACCAATCCCCGTGCTATAAATAGAAGGCAGCACAAAATGCAAAGTACGGACCAGAACCAACCTCTTGCCCAATCGGTTCCGGAAACCTCAGCGCCGGCGCCTTCGACTAGCCATTCCCTGCGAAACGAAATCCGCGTTTGGACGCGCGACCTTCTCATCGCCATCGGGCTCGCTCTGGTCATCATCGTCTTCCTGTATCAACCAGTTAAGGTAGAGGGCACCAGCATGGCTCCGCTTCTCTCCGACCAGGAGCGCATTTTCATCAACAAATTTGTGTATCGCTTCGAACCCATCCAGCGCCGCGACGTCGTCGTTTTCTGGTATCCTCTCGACCATTCGAAATCTTTTATCAAACGCGTCATCGGCTTGCCGGGCGAGAATGTGGAAATTCGCCAGGGGATCGTCTATGTCAACGGGCGGGCGATTGACGAGCCTTACGTGCCCGCACAATACGAAGACATGAGCGACTACGGCCCGATGCGCGTTCCGAAAGACATGTACTTCGTCATGGGCGACCACCGCATCAGCTCGAACGACTCGCGCGTTTTCGGCCCCGTTGCCAGCAACTTCATCTATGGGCGCGCCGTCTTTGCGTACTGGCCGGTCGACCATTTTGGCTCTCTCTCGACAACGGAGGCCAGTTCCAAGTGATGACCGCGATGCGGCAGGAATGGCAAGCCTTGATGACCACTCTGGGAGGACACACTGACCGAAGTTCAGCACCGACCCGCCAATCTCGCCCTGGAAGACGGGCGCATATTTAACGGCCGCGCCGCAGGGGCCATCACGCGCCGCGGCGGCGAAGTCGTTTTCAACACCAGCCTCACCGGTTATCAGGAAGTTTTCACCGATCCCAGCTACTCCGGGCAAATCGTCTGTCTAACCTATCCGCACATCGGCAATGTCGGTGCCAATCTCGACGACGAAGAATCCACTCGTCCGTACATCGAATCGCTGATCGTGCGCGAGTTTTCGCAGATCTCTTCGAACTGGCGCTCGGCGGAAACTGCTCAGCTCTATTTGAATCGGCATCAAATTCCCGCTATCTGGGATATCGATACACGCGCGCTCGTCCGGCACATTCGCAACGTCGGCGCGCTCCGCGGCGTTGTGGCTACCGATGGCACGCCTGCAGAACAGCTGATCTTTGAAGCCAAACAACTGCCGCCGATGGCCGGACAGGAACTCGCCAGCCGGGTCAGTTGCAAAAAAGCCTACGGCTGGGAGAAAAGCTCTATCGAATTAACCATTCCCCCATGGTCAGAGTCCATGGGCGAGTCCGGGAGAGTTTCCGATACGCGAAAGTTTCGCGTGGCGGCCTATGATTTCGGCATCAAGCAAAATATTTTGCGCCTCCTGGTTGATCACCATTGCGACGTTTGGGTTGTTCCGTCGCAAACGTCTGCCCAAGACGTTCTCGACCTCAAGCCGGATGGCGTCTTCCTTTCAAATGGCCCCGGTGATCCGGAACCCGTAGGTTACGCGGTCGAAAACATTCAAAAGCTGCTAGGCCGCGTCCCGATCTTTGGAATCTGCCTCGGACATCAACTCTGCGGTCTCGCACTCGGCGGCAAAACTTTCAAACTGAAATTCGGCCATCACGGTTCCAACCACCCCGTCAAAAATCTTTTGAACGAAAAAGTGGAAATCACCGCGCAAAATCACGGTTTTTGCGTCGATCCCGAATCGCTTCCTTCCAGTGAAGTCGAAATTACGCACGTCAATCTAAACGACCACACGAACGAAGGCATGCGTCACAAGAAACTCCCGCTCTTCAGCGTGCAGTATCACCCCGAGGCCTCGCCGGGGCCGCACGATTCGCACTACCTCTTCACGCAGTTCACCGCAATGATGAAGGAGTTCGCAGCGTGAAGCGGCAGTTGCTCGCCGTGTTTCTATTGCTCGGATTTTGTCTTTCCGCGCATTCGGCCGATACTGCGGAACCAGTTTCCGTCGACGGGATATGCGGCAAGCTTGTTTCGATCGAAGATGTTCCGGACCAGGGAACTACGAGCTCGTTGCGTCAGGAAGTCAAACCGTTTTCGCACACGCGGATTCGACTATTTTCTCCAACGGCGAGCGGCGATTGCTGCGACTTGGTAACGCCCGTTGCGGAAGTCACGACTGGACGCGATGGCAGCTTCCAATTCAAGAAACCCGCCCCCGGCGATTATTGGTTGGTTGCCACCATCGGCCACGCGGAATACAAACTCTTGGTCCGCTATCAGCCGGGCAAGAAAGCCGCCACCGAGTGCTCGAAGTTCTTGTACGCTCTGGAAAAAGGAAAATTTCAATTCCGAAGGACGGAGACAGTAACCGTCAACTAAGAATGGCTCATCGCAAGCACACCAACCCACTCCTGGTTCTCGCGGCGCTTGCGCTCATTTCCAGTTGTGCCCAGGCCCAGACGCCCAAGCTCAACATCAAGACCAAAAACGGACTTCCGCAGGAGGAGCAGCGGAAAGAGCAAATGGAGCGCCTCGCGAAGCAATACGACCTGAAGAAATACACCATCACGCGCGACATCCTGATCGAACGAGGCGCGATGAATCATTCGCATCCCGTTCTAACTTTGAATTTGCGCTTCCTTGACAACGACGACCTGGCACTCTCCGCCTACGTCCACGAGCAAGCTCATTGGGTCCTCACAGACCGCTTTCGCATGGATAATCCCGCTCTCTTCGAGGATCTTCATCGAACCTTTCCGAACTTGGAAATCCGAGTCCCCGAAGGCGACGGCGAAGTACGTAGCAGCTATTTTCATATCGCCGTTTGCTTGCTCGAGTGGCAAGCGATGGAAGAACTTGTCGGCCCTGAGCGCGCCCGCAAAGTCATCGAGTGGAAGCAAGGCGACCACTACAAAGCGATCTACTCCATCGTCCTGAAGCAACGAGAACAAGTCGAGGGTGTCCTGAACCGCCATGACGTGAAATGGTGACTCGTGGGATTTCGGGCCACCCCAGAATTGTCATTTCGAGCGAAGCGAGGAATCTGCTTTTGATTTCCTGTAAGATGAAGCAAGCCAAAATCGCTGAGGCCGGATGCCAAAACGTAAAGACATCAAGAAAATTCTGATCATCGGTTCAGGCCCCATTGTCATCGGCCAGGCGTGCGAATTTGACTATTCCGGCGCACAAGCCTGCAAAGCGTTGCGCGCCGAGGGCTACGAAGTCGTTCTGGTCAATTCCAACCCAGCCACGATCATGACCGATCCGGAGCTGGCTCACCGCACCTACATCGAGCCGCTGACCAAGGAATATTTGCAGGAAATTCTCGCTCGCGAAAAGCCCGACGCGCTGCTGCCAACCGTTGGCGGACAAACGGCGCTCAATTTGGCCGTCGAGCTAGCCGAAAGCGGCATTCTCGAAAAGTACAAAGTCGAAATGATCGGTGCCTCGCTCCGCGCCATCAAAGTGGCCGAGGACCGTCTGTGGTTCAAGGATGCCTGCCGAAAAATCGGCTTGGAAGTCCCGGCCTCCGCGCTCGTAAACAACGCGCAGGATGCCTTGCGGCTATGCGATCAGCTTGGCTTTCCGCTGGTCATTCGGCCCTCGTTTACGCTCGGCGGAACGGGCGGATCCATCGCCTACAACAAAGAAGAATTCGGCGAGGCCATTGCCCACGCCCTGGACATGAGCCCGGTTCATGAGGCCCTCGTCGAAGAATCGGTCCTCGGATGGAAAGAGTACGAGCTCGAAGTGATGCGCGATCACCGCGACAACTTCGTGGTCATTTGTACTATCGAGAATTTCGATCCCATGGGCGTGCACACCGGCGATTCCATTACCGTGGCTCCGGCGCAGACTTTGACCGACAAGGAATACCAGCGCATGCGGGACGCGGCTGCCGCCATCGTCCGCGAAGTTGGCGTCGAGACGGGCGGATCGAACGTCCAGTTTGCCATCAATCCAGAAAACGGCCGCATGACCGTTATCGAAATGAATCCGCGCGTTTCGCGCAGCTCAGCGCTCGCCAGCAAAGCCACCGGTTTCCCCATCGCTAAAATTGCCGCGCGCCTGGCTGTCGGCATGACGCTTGATGAGATTCCCAACGACATCACCAAAAAAACGCCCGCATGTTTCGAGCCGACCATCGATTACGTGGTCGTGAAAATCCCCAAGTGGCAATTCGAAAAATTTCCCGGCGCCGATAGCACTCTTGGAACGCAAATGAAGTCCGTTGGCGAAGTGATGGCCATCGGCCGCACCTTCAAAGAAGCCCTGCAAAAGGGCATTCGCTCTTTGGAGCCGCACACTCCCTGGCGAGCGCCCGCGGAAACGCCAGACTCTCTGTTGCGCGAAAAGCTTGCCACACCTCGCCCGGATCGCATTCACTGGCTCCTGACGGCAGTCGACAAAGGCTTGCACGCCGAAGAGATTTGCGAACTCACCAAAATCGACCCGTGGTTCATCCAGCAGATCGAAGAAATCGTCGCCATGAATCGCCGCGCCGCCACGGTCACGGTGGAGACCGCTTCGAAAGAGCTCTTGCGCGAGGTAAAACGTCACGGCACGAGCGACGAGCAGCTTGCTCAAATTTGGAAAAGCACTCCGGCTTCGGTGCGACTGCAGCGCGCCCGCTATGGCGTCGCTCCGGTTTTTAAACGCGTGGACACTTGCGCCGCGGAATTCGAATCCTTCACACCGTATCTTTACTCGACATACGAGGACGAAGACGAATCGGATGCCCAACAGCGCCCAAAAATTATGATTCTCGGCAGCGGGCCCAACCGCATCGGGCAGGGAATTGAATTCGATTACTGCTGCTGCCACGCAGCCTACGCCCTTCGCGAAGATGGTTTCGAAACCATCATGGTAAATTGCAATCCGGAAACGGTCTCGACCGACTACGACACTTCCGACCGCCTCTATTTCGAACCGCTCACGCTCGAAGATGTTCTTGCAATCGTCGATCGCGAAAAACCGCAAGGTGTCATCGTCCAGTTCGGCGGGCAAACGCCGCTCAATCTTGCTCAGGAGCTGAAACGCAACGGCGTGCCCATCATCGGCACTGCTCCCGAATCCATCGATCTGGCAGAAGACCGGCGGCGCTTTGGTGGATTGCTCGACAAATTGAAAATCCCGCAGCCGCGCAACGGCACTGCGCTTGTGCCGGAAGAAGCTGCGCGGGTTGCAGCCGAAATCGGCATGCCCGTTTTGGTGCGTCCTAGTTATGTTCTCGGCGGCCGCGCCATGGTCATCGCTTACGACGTAAACACCGTGCAAGAGTACGTCGCGCAAGCGGCGATGATGGGCCCGGCGCGGCCCGTTCTGATCGATCAGTTCCTCGAAGAAGCCACCGAAGTCGATGTCGACGCTCTCGCCGACGGCACCGACGTGGTCATCGGCGGCATTATGGAGCACATCGAAGAAGCCGGCGTTCACTCCGGCGATTCTTCCTGTGTCTTGCCGCCGGTCAGTTTGTCGCCTGCAACACTCGAACACATCCGCGAATACACGAAGCGCCTTGCTCTCGCTCTGAAAGTGATCGGTCTCATGAACGTGCAGTACGCGATTCAGCGCGACACCGTCTACGTCCTCGAAGTAAATCCGCGCGCGTCTCGCACCGTTCCCTATGTCAGCAAGGCGACCGGCGTGCCCCTCGCAAAAGTTGCCGCGCGTTTGATGGCCGGCAAAAAGCTCGCCGACATGAGTCTGCCGCTCGTGCACCATAACGGAATCTCCGAAATTGCCGTTCATGAGTTCTATTCGGTGAAATCCCCGGTATTTCCGTTCAACAAATTCCGCGGCGTGGACACAATTCTCGGCCCGGAGATGCGCTCCACTGGCGAAGTCATGGGCATTTCGACTTCCTACGGACTGGCTTTCGCCAAAGCGCAACTTGCCGCCGGTCAGCGGCTTCCGCGCAAAGGCACGATTTTCCTGAGCGTCAATGACCGTGACAAAAAGCACCTCGGTTCGCTCGGCAAGGAATTGCACGATCTCGGTTTCGTGTTGCTGGCGACCCGTGGCACCGCTGCCGCACTCGAAGCCGCGGGCATCGGAGCGGAATCCGTCTTCAAAGTGAACGAAGGCCGGCCCAACATTGTTGACCTCGTGAAAACCGGCAAGATCGACTTGGTCATCAACACGCCGCTTGGGCGCGAATCGTTCTACGATGAAAAGTCGATTCGGCGCGCGGCGATTCGATATAACATTCCGTGTATCACGACGCTTGCGGCGGCGCATGCCGCAGCAAGGGGAATTCGCGCGCTGCTCGATCAGGGCACCGAAGTTGCCGCCTTACAGGATTTGCATCGCGGCAGTGTCGCGGCTTCCGGCAGCACCGTCTCAGGAGACTGAATCATGAATCTTTCTGGTGTATTTCCCGCGCTTACCACGCCATTTTCCCCCGATGGGTCCGTTTCCGTCGAGGACATCAAGCACAACATTACGAAGTACAACACGACGGGCCTCACGGGATACGTCGCGATTGGCTCGACCGGCGAATCGGTGCTCCTTTCGCGCAAAGAAATCGACACCGTCCTCGTGGCTGTGAAGGAATCCGCCGCGCCGGGAATGCAGCTCATCGCAGGAACGGGCGCCGAATCCACTGCCGAAACCATCGAGCGCACCAAACGCGCCGCGGAGCTTGGCTACCATTTCGCGCTGGTAAAGACGCCGTATTACTACAAACCAGTCTATAAGCCCGAAGTGTATATCGCTCATTTTCGCTGCGTCGCCGATGCCTCGCCTATTCCGGTGATTCTGTATTCCGTTCCGCAGTTCACGGGTGTCGCTTTGGAAGCTCCGGAAGTTGGCGTGCTCGCCCAGCATCCGAACATTATCGGCATCAAGGAAAGCTCCGGAAATGTGCAGCGAGCCGCGGAAATGCTTGCCGCTGTTCCCCCGTCCTTCCAAATCTTGGTCGGCTCGGCGAGCATGATGTTTCCGTCGATGGTGCTCGGCGCGGTGGGCGCCATCCTCGCTCTCGCCAGTCCGCTGCCGGAACTGTGCGTCGCCCTCTTTAATGCCGTCCGAAAAGGTGATTTCGAAGAAGCTCGCGCACTGCAGTCATCAGTTCTGCCGGCCTCGAAAGTGATCGTCTCGCAGCACGGCATCCCCGGCGTGAAGTACGCGATGGACCAGGCCAGCTACCGTGGCGGGCTACCGCGTCAACCCATGCTCCCCCTGCAAGACGGAGAGAAAAAGGCCATCCGCGATTTGATGGCCAAATTGGATGCTCACGCTCCTGCACGCCTTTCCGGGGCCGTCTCCGTCTAAACTGGGGATGTTTGCAGCGGCATCGTACCCGCCTGAATTCCAGGCTCTTGTGGCAACGGACGCGCCCAGATTTGCTGTGACGAAAGGCCGTGGGTATCATCTAATTCCCGATGGAATGTCGAGCCCTGCCTTTTCGCCAGCTTCCCCATCAGTCCAAGCTCTTTCTCCAATTCCTGGATAATTTTCCTTCCGTCAAGCAGTTCTATGGGCACCCTCCAACCTTTCAATCGGTAAAAAAAGCGGCTAGCTCCATCGAGTATCCGCCCAAGCGGAGAGCAGAAGTGGTGGGAATTTTGCGCGAACAGAACGCCGCACTCGGAGCAGGCGATCCGACCCGCGTAAATCTTGACAGGCTTGCGGGCGGCGCGCTCGCCGTCGTTAGCGGACAGCAAGTCGGACTGTTTAGTGGACCGGCGTATGCGGTGTACAAAGCGGTGACCGCGATTCAGACCGCGCAGGAATTGACGAAAGCAGGAAGAGATGCTGTCCCGGTATTCTGGATGGCCACCGAAGATCACGATTTGGATGAGGTGCGCACATCGACCTGGTTTCACGAGGGCAAGCTGAAGCGCTTCGAACTTCCGGGCAATGGAGATGCCGGGCAGCCGGTAGGACGCATAACGCTGGGACCGCAAGTTGCGGAGATGGTGCACGAAGCCGCAAGGATCTTGACGGCAGCAGGCGGAGAATTTGTCGCTGGACTCTTTCGTGATAGCTACAGCCCTCAAGAAACTTATGGAAGCTCCTTTGGAAAATTGTTTGTGCGATTGTTCGCGGAGCAGGGACTGATTCTGCTCGACCCGCTTGATGCTCGATTGCATCGCGTCGCCGCGGAAGTGTTGCGGAGAGCGGTGCTGGAGCGAGATGAACTGAACGAAGCGCTTCTTGCGCGGGGCAAGGAATTGGAGAAGGCAGGGTTTGCTTCGCAGGTGAAGGTAACAACGCGGAGCACGTTGCTTTTTAACATGGCCAGCTGGACGCGGCAGCCGATCTCGATGAGCGGGGGAAAGTTTATCTGCGGCGAGCAGAGCTGCACCAAGGAACAGTTGGCTCAAGCCGTCGATGCCGAACCGGAAAAGTTCAGCCCCAATGCGCTGCTCCGTCCCGTGTTGCAGGATTTTCTGTTGCCGACGGCGGCGTACATCGCGGGACCGGCTGAAATTGCCTATTTTGCGCAAGCGGAGGTGATTTACAGGCAGTTGCTCGGGCGCATGCCAGTGATACTTCCGCGCGCGGCATATACCATCCTGGATGTAAAAACGGAAAAGCTGTTGCGTCGGTATGGATTGCAAGTCGAGGACGTGTGGCGGGGGGCGCAAGAACTTCGACGGAAAATGGAGACGTCCAGCGTGCCGCGCACACTCGGCAAGAACCTCGATAAGACGGTGAAAGAAAGTATGCGGATGCTCGCGCAATTGAAAAAACAGATCGTGCGTTTGGACCCGACGCTGGGTGGCGCCGTCGAAACAGCGCAAAAAAAGATTACCTTTCAACTCGAAAAACTGAAGCGCAAGACGGGCAAAGCCCAGGCGCTGAAAACTGGTCAAATTGACGCGCATCAGGAGTTTCTCGAGTCTCTGCTCCATCCGCACAAGGTGCTGCAATCGCGAGAATTGTGTTTTCTGCCATTCCTGGCGAGCTGGGGGATGGGCGCGTTAAAGGATCTTCAATCGCTGGCCAGCAGCACCGACCTGAAAGAACACAAGATTCTACGGATTCCGTAAGACGCTGCAAAATGCTCTAAAGCGGCGGGGCAGGGAATCAGGTCTTGGACATTTTCGCGACTATTCTGGGCACGACTTTTCGGGGAATGAGACGCTGCGCGAAGACGCTGAATTTGTTGAGCGCGCCAGGAATCGTGAGCCCGCCGCCCGCGGCGAGGGTTCGGAGTGCGTCGCGCACTACCTCCTCCGGACTCTGAAAAATACCTGCCCATCGTCCGCGTGCCGGCTGCTCTGAATGGCCGTTCTGATGTTTGCTGAGTCTTCCCGGACAGACAGTTACGATGGTTACGCCAGCGCCGTGCAGCTCCTGTTCGAGAGCCAAAGAAAAAGTCGTAAGGAATGCCTTGGTTGCGGAATAAGCGGCCGAAAAAGGAATGGGCTGAAAACCACCAGTCGAAGAAATGTTGATGATGCCTTTTTGGGGGCGCTCCAACATTGCGGGAAGTAGAGAATAAGTGAGCTCGAGAATGGCAGCGTTGTTTAGGCGGAGCATCTCGAGTTGACGCGGAAGAGAAAGAGCGCGGAATTCTCCGCGGAGACCGAACCCGGCGTTGTTGATGAGAAGCTCGACAGGAATAGCATCGCTCGCGATTCGTTCCGCAAGGGTTTGGCTCGCGCCCGGCGAAGAAAGATCCGTCGAAATGGCCACTACAGTGGCCGGGCTGGTTTTTCGTAATTCAGATGCGAGTGCTTCGAGGGGTTCCTGGGAGCGGGCAACGAGAATCAGATTGTAATGACGTTGCGCGAGTTCACGGGCAAAGGCCATTCCCAAGCCGCGGGAAGCGCCGGTGACGAGTGCGTAGGCATCGTGCTTCATGTCAGTTCTTGCTCAGAGAGCGTCGCACGGATTTCGGAAATCGCGTATCGAAAACGCCATCCCAGAAACGGGTAGTGATGCCGTAACCTTTGTCGATGCCGCGGGGGCTGTGATGGTACAAGTGATATTTTTTGATGCGGCGGAAGAGCGGAAAGCGGGAATTCGAAAAGTGCAGCGCGTAATGCAGCCACTCTTCACCCACATAGCTTTGTACCACCCCGGCGAGCAGCGCCGGAGCCGTATAAGTAGGAAAGAGAAAGCTGGCTGGGGCGGCCACGAAAAAGAGCGGGAGGATGTCCTTTAGCTCACCGCTGATGTGCTTTCCGTCGAGCGGCCGCTTGTGATGGTCCCAGTGCAGAGGATCGAGTCGTTCGTGAAGGAAGCGCCGGATCAGGCCTTTGCCGGGAGAAAAACGGCCGTGCAGAACATAGCGATGGAAGAGATACTCTACGAGAGTCCATGTCGCGCCTCCCGCGGCGAAGAAAGCAACGGCGATCCACGGATGCGTTGTCGTGAACGCGATAATTAATACGAGCGTCGCGTAGACAGTGTAGAAGACCGTCAGCGGGTAAAGGCGATACCGGGCGATACCCGCCTGACGCCGCTTGTACGTCTCGAAAGGAATTTCCAGCACGCGCTGCTGAAGCGGCGCGTGCGTGACATTGGCGGCTTCTGACATTGAGATCCTCCAGCTCCTCCGACGCCATGCGCCCGGAAATTTATTCAAAGCTCCCGGTCACGCCCTGGAAGCCATTCATGGCCTGTTTCATCAGCCACTTCATCACGCGAGCCGCGCTGTAGCAGTACGCCACGTTGTATCCCAGCGTCGAAAAACAATTCGGCTCGCAGCCTTTCTTCATTTCCGCAAGCTGCTGGACGTCGAACTTTTGATCGCCGACGGTGCCCCAATCGTACGAAGCGTTATAGAGGGGGAAGCACGGAGCAAGAGTGCCGTTAGTCCGAATGATCAGCCAGTTTTGTCCCGCGCGGCATCCCCAATGCTCGCCATGTCCCCGCATGAAGCCCTTCATGTTCTGCAGGCGAGGAATGGAATCGACCATCTTCCAGCCCTGGCGCTGCTTGTCGATGAGCCAGTCGAGAAGGTCGTCCACTACGGGAAAATCTTCCTGGCGGATGTAGGTGTCATTTTCGTGCAGATGTTTGAAGTGGCCTTGTTCCATCATTGGCGCTTCATTGATATGAAAAGTGATAGAGATTCCGTTTTCGTGGGCGATCGTGGCGAGTTGTTTCACATCCTCAATGTTGGTCCGGCATATGTTGGTGTTGAAGAAGACGGTGTAGCCGTGACGATATTGCCTGCGCACGAGATAGTCGAAATTCGAACTCACGTGCTCAAACGCTTTCGGAAGGCCCGGCTTTTCCTTGATGGCATCCACGGCAAAGTTGACGGTTGCTATGCCGGCATCGGCGAGCCGGTCCGTAACCTCGGGGCGCAAGAGCCGCGCATTCGTCGCCAGGTAAACCCAGAAGTCTTTTTTCGCGGCGTAGTAAATCACTTTGTGAACGAAGTCTGGGCGAAGCAGCGGCTCGCCTCCGGTCGGAGCAAGCACGCGGCACGGAGTAGTCTCGAGCCAATCGATGGCGCGCCGTGCCGTGTCCTCGGTCATCCCTTTGATGCGATTGTCGTAAGACCAGCAGTAGTGGCAGTCCAAATTGCATTTCCACTCCGTGAAGAGGTACGCGATGATCGGCTGAAATTCGCCCGGCAGGACACGTGACTTAAAATAAGGAAACATCCAGCCGCGCATGGTCTTCAGAACCTTGGAAGCGGGCCAGTGCCTCTTCCCGGTCTGAAGAACGGCTTCGTGCGCGGCAATATCCTGCTTGTCGAGTTCGTGAACTAACTCCGGGTGTTGAGGAAACACGGGTGCGGGTAACGTCTCGGCTTTCGTCAACTTTGGCGAGTGAGGTGAAGGCTTGTGCGACGGTTGTTGCAGCAGTTCGTGTAGAGGAACATCCAGCCGGAATGGCTGGCTCGGAAGAGTAGGAAACTGATGCATCTCGGACATACCGCCTCCATGTTTTTTGACCCTCCGCCTCGTGTCCGGACGGTCGAGGATAGTGACTTTCGTACTGCGCCTTTCGCCACTTCGATGCGCGACCAATGCCAAGCGACACAAAAAAAGTTAAGCCTGCGGAGATCTTTTCGCTTCTTTTCGTTTCCTCGCGCGGAGCTTAACCACGATCCTCTCGAAAAAGTGTGCCTTCTTCCTTTTGTCCGGCATCCAATTTCTAAGTGGCGCAGCGGAAGTGCGTGCGCCCTTTTGCCGGGGGAGCAGGATGTTGGCCTGTCATCGACGTATTCCGTCCGCAATCTTCCTGTCTCGTCCTGCCCCACTGCACCGTGCAGAGTCCAGGGCCTTTGCAGAAGATCAACGGGTAAGAACCCCACGGGAGGCGCGTGGGCAACTTCGCCCCACAAAATTTGAAGCTGCTCCAGTTTTAAACTCGACATTCGCCCTCCAGGGTGAATCCAATGCACGTCGGTCCCCAGTCGCCGGAAAAGCGCGGTCTTACTACGCGCGCCGCGCCCTGATCTTTGGATATGACGGTGCGGGAAGCATTTAGTTCACGCAGGACCCTGCGGCGTCCGGAAACGGGAGCTTCTTGCCTTCCGGCCGCCGCCGACAAAGGTTTGACTTTGCCGTCAACCTGCTGCCAGCCCTCTCCTGATGCGCTAGAGCTCAAGTTCCGCATTATTTGGAAATTACAAAATGTCACTAGGTCCAAAGAGTTGCGGCGTTCCCATTGAACAGGGCCCGTTAGGAAGCTGCTGGGAATGGAAGTTGGAATGCACGTAAGCAAACGTAGAGTCAAATGGACCAGGAAGCGGTGTACGTATGGCGTCGTCCTTTAAGGTCACATCGCAAGTGTCAGGCCTGAAGAGGTCTCTCCACGCGGGTGTTCTCCTCCTGGGAGCTACGCTCTTGCTCGCAACGCATGTTTTTGCACAAGAAACAAACCAGAGGCGCGCCTCCGTCAAAGGCAAAGTATCGCTGATGAACGCATCACAGGAGCGCTCGACAGCCGAAGGACTTCTGCTGGAATTGAAGCCCCTTGTGGATGGTCGTGCTTCGCTGACTGCGGCGACGGACGCGGAAGGGAACTACGAATTCGCCGATGTGCCAGATGGCGATTACCTTCTTCGACTCACTGGAGAAGTCTTTGAACCATTCACGGCAACGCTTCATCTGCAGGGCGGAACTCCTATTGTGCAAGACATTTCGGTGAAGTTGACCGGAGCCAACGAAAAAGTCGAAGTGAAGGAGCAAGCGGAGCCGCTCTCGACTACTTCTTCCACCACTCCGAAGTTCGACGAAAAACAACTCGAAAGCTTGCCGCTCGCCGAAGAGAATTTTAAACAAGCTCTGCCCCTGACTCCCGGCGTTGTCCGTTCGCCGGACGGAAAACTTACTTTCCGTGGCTCAGGCGAAGATCAGTCCATGCTCCAGGTAAATGATTCGAAGATGACCGATCCCGTAACCGGATCGTTTTCCATCCCCGTCCCGCTCGATGCGGTACAGTCCGTCCAGGTCGTCAAGACCCCCTACAGCGCCGAGAACGGAGGATTTTCCGGCGCTCTGACAGAGGTGGAAACCGTGCCGCCGCCGGAACGTTGGAGATTCGGCGTGCGGGACCTGAACGTCAGCTTGCGCGGGAAAAACGACCACTTTGTGGGTATTGCGCGGGCCACGCCTCGGGTTGTTTTCGGAGGTCCGCTGCTGAAGGACAAAATCAGTTTCTCGGAAGTTTTCGAGTACGACGTCATTCGAGATCCGATACGCGGACTGACCTGGCCGCGCAACGAAATCAAGAGACAAGGATTCGCTTCCTACAGCACGCTGCAGGCGATCCTTTCGCCCCGCCACGTTCTAACGCTCACGCTCAACGTGTTTCCGCAGAGAACACAATTCGCCAACATCAACCCGCTTCTTCCGCAGAGCGCTTCTTCCGACTACGACCGGAAAGGCGAATCAGCGAGCCTCTCGGATCTGTACAGTTTTTCTTCGGGCGCGCTGTTCCACATGGCGCTCACCTATACGCGCTTTGACAGCAACGCGCATGGCCAGGGTGATCAAACGATGCTGCTCACCCCCGAAGTATGGGGTGGGAATTACTTCAATTCCTGGGCGCGATCCGCAAGCCAGCTCGAAGCTGCCCCCACGTTTCAGTTTGCGCACTGGAAATTCCTTGGGCAGCATGAAACTAAAATCGGCGTAGACGCCACGCATCGCTCCTATAGTGGCAGCAGTTTCTCACGTGATGTCCAACTACTTCGCGAAGACGGGAGTCTGGCCGAGCAAATTGGGTTCACCGGCCCAGGGTTACTGAACGCTTCGACAACAGATGCCGAGGAATTCGTCGCGGATCATTGGTCGGTCAACGACCATCTCGCCGTCGACCTGGGAGCAAGAGTGACCAGCGAAACCGTAGGGCGCTCTGCCGCCTTTGCGCCACGTTTCGGAATCGGCTACTCGCCTGGAAAAGATCACAAAACCGTTTTCCGCGCGGGCACGGGGCTTTTCTACGCCGGCGTTCCGCTTCTCGCGGCGGATTTTTCCGGTAATCCCGGGCGCATCGTCAGTGAGTACGACCCAACCGGTCTGATCATCCAGAAACAAGTCGCCTACGAGAGCGTCTATATCGAGAACGGTAGCGGCCCTCTCGCGTCGCGTATTCGTCGCTCTCCGAACTCCAGCGCCCGCAGCTTCGTCAGCAACGCTGAAATAGACCGCACTCTCTGGAGCGGTGCGGTGTTACGTCTCAGCTATCTGTACAGCAGCGTGAGCAACTTGTTCGTCATTAATCCCATTCCCGGAGCTGACCTGACTGGAATTGGTTCTCCCGCGGGTGTGTTGGGTCTTTTCAATACCGGCAAAGAGAAGTACAGCGAAGCGGAAGCAACCCTGCGCTTCCATCCCGTCAAAGAAAGCGAGCTGAACATTTCCTACGTCTGGAGCCGCTCGCGGGGAGATCTGAACATGCTCGGGGATCTCTATATTCCGTTTGAGCAGCCGGTCATCCGTCCTAACGTCTACGGCGTTCGCCCCTCCGATGTTCCGAACCGTGTCATCGTCTGGGGAAAGTTTCGTCTTCCGTATCAATTCATTCTTGGGCCGGTCATGGACGTGCATACCGGGTTTCCCTACTCCAAAGTGGACGAGGTCCAGAACTATGTTGACCAGCCGAACACACGGCGCTTCCATACTTTTTTCTCCGTCGATTTCCAGGTGTATCGTGACTTTCGCATGCCGCTCCTGAATCACAGCGGCTCCCGCAAGGTTCGCCTCGGCCTGTACATGATCAACCTCACGAATCACGGCAACTTTACCCAGGTCTACAACAACGTCACTTCGCCGCAGTTCGGCCAGTTCACGGGATTCGAGCGCCAGAAGACCGCGTTTCTATTGAGCGTGGTAAATTGAGCGAGCCGGACAAAATCCGCGGCGCGCTGCAATGCAATGGAAGGGCAAGGAGACACACACCATGAAAAGCATTTCGCCTAAGGGAATCCCTTGCGGCCTGGTATTACTCATCACGCTCGCACTCGCCGCCGCTAAGCCCGCGCATGCCCAGCAGAGTGATTTTGTCGTTCCAGGCGAAACTGTCGTAGTTCCGAATTCCGCGGTTGTCGCTGGCCCTTCCGCAAACGAAATCCTCTCGAAAGTCCTGGCACAAAATAAACGCCGCAATGAACTTCTGCAGAGTTACTCGGTCACTCGCACGTATGAAATCCGAACTCACGAAGGGAAACTAGCCGCTCAGACCGTCGTGCAAATGCAATATCGCGCGCCCGATATGAAGACTTTCGAAAAAACTTCCGAAAAAGGCTCTGGCATCGTTCGCCACCTAGTCTTCGACCGCCTGATGGACAGCGAACCGAATCGTCCACCGGCAAGGAGCACAGGGACAGCGCTTTGACTTCCGCGAATTACGACTTCCGTTTTGTCGGTGTGGAAGAGGTAGGCCCCTACCACTGCTTTGTGCTCGAGGTAACTCCGAAGCGGAAGGACAAATATCTCTTCGAAGGGAAAATTTGGATCGACAGCCAGGATTTTGCGGTCGCGAAAATTGAAGGCCATCCTGCCAAGAAGCCGTCCTTCTGGATCAACCGCGCCGACTTTGTCCGCAACTACCAAAAGGTGGACGAGTTCTGGTTGCCCTTGCGGGACGAAACGCAAGTGGAAGTGAAGATCTACGGAAAGCGCGTCTTGACGATTGAACATGGCCCATACGTCCTGCCCGCCGAACTACGGCGCGCAGCGGAACCAGCGAACTAGCCGAAGTATCGACCAGCTTAGTCCGATAACAAGTCCGGCAGATTGTCCAATCCGGCGTAGTTACAAAAACTGGATTGTGCGTCAGAAGGCGGAGAAAGATTAGGAACTGGCGCTATCCGGCAGCCATCGGCATCTCAGCACGAGCGTGAAACTTTACGGTTCGGTGGCAAAAACCGATGTGCCCTGGATTGCGCGTTGTCGCCACGAATGTTCTCTGGACTTGGTTGATCAAGTCTTGCCGGGCGCGGAAAACTCTAGACTTGAATGTCCCCGTCGTGACGCCGAGCAAAGCTCCCGCTTCTTCGTTGGACATTTCCTGATAATACGTCAACTGGAACGCCTGTCGAAGTAGTGGGCTCATCTTCGTCAGCAAAATATCAATCGACTCGAACGTCTCTTTCTCCGCAAACACCATTTCCGGATCAGGGTGCAAGTCCGGAATTGTTTCCGCCCAGTGAATTTCCTCGGCGGTGTAAGTTTCGGGGAGAGGCTCGATCCTGGAAGGCTTCCGCTTCCGCCGGATCATCAAAGCGGCGTTCAGAACGATCCGCGTGAACCACGTCGCGAGAGCAGACCGCCCCTCAAACCCCCGCAAGTGACGAAAAGCCGAGACGAGTGCATCTTGCACCGCGTCTTCGGCGTCTTCTTTATTTCGCAGGACGGAATAGGCCAGCCCAATGAATTTTGGACGCGACTTCAGGAACAGTTCCTGGATCGTTTCCCACTCGCGCTCTACCGTCGCGCCTCGCGCGAAACGATTGGGGCGACATTTGACCGTGACAAGCGCAGATGACCGTGCCTTCTTGCTCCATCGTCCGGGTACGGGATGGGCGCGGTTCGATGCTCCAATACTGGGTCGCCCGGTGCGATTCGCTAATAAACTGTTCGACTGAGGCACAACCGTTCTCCCTTTCCTTCGCTATTCCCACAAGCATTTGCGTGCCCATCGAAAAGGATCGCTGCAAAATCGGCCATCTCTCCTGTTTTCAATAAGAAGGAAATAGCCCGCGGCGCTCTTGTCCTTGCGAGGATTGGTTCGTCCGCCAGGTACGGCGAGAGTTTGACGGTAACGTCGAGGCCGTGACGCAGAAACGCGCGCTGCAGGGTCTCGCACCGCTCACATTGCTAATGGTCTTCCGTTTCAATAACTTGCCAGACGGCCCGAACTCCCCGATTGGCAGGTACGTTGCACTAGAAGTCCGCGGATCTAGTCTCAGGAGCCATCGTGCGCATAGGCATCGGTTCGGACCAAACGGGATTCGAGTGCAAGGAATTTCTTCACGCCAGATTCGCCGGACAAGGGCACACCGCCGAAAATTTCCCGACAAGCGATCTTGGCCGTAAGGACTGCCGGAGTTTAGCCGATCAAATCGCTTCGGCGATCTACTCGGGACGCATCGAGCGCGGCGTGCTGATCTGTGCGAGCGCCATTGGAGCTTCCGTGGTGGCTAACAAGCACCCTGGAGTATGCGCAGCTCTCTGTCATGACTTGTACTCGGCGCGCCATGGCGTCGAGGACGACGGCATGAATCTCCTGGTCATGGGTGCATGCGTCGTGACGCGCGATTTGGCGTGCGCGCTGGCGGATGCGTTCCTCAATGCCTCGCACCTTCCCCAGGAGCAGGCGTTCGGCATTCCTCCCTGGCGTCTCGCACGTGTTGTCGAGCACATCCGCCACAATCTCGACAAACCGCTCGGGGTCAGCGTGTTGTCCGGAATCGCGGAGATGAGTCAATCTCATTTCTCCAAGCTCTTCAAACTTAGCACCGGCTTGGCTCCTCATCGGTTTGTTCTGCAAGAGCGAATCAATCGTTCGAAGGAACTTCTCCGTCAAGGCGGCACAAAAATTGTCGACATCGCGCTCGGAGTGGGATTCGAAAACCAGGCCCACTTCACGACCGTCTTTGGAAATCTCGTTGGAATGACCCCGCGCCAATTTCAGCGTTCCTCAATCTGGGAAACCGGTGGTATTCCTGGTTCACAATTGTCGGTAGCGCAGTGCTACTGAGCCCGCGTCAGCTAACTGAGCGGGCCCGCAAACCAGAGATTGGGCACGGGGGACCCTATGAGAACTCGCGAGCAGATGCTAACCAGCATCAAGGCCCAGTCGTTTGACGTTTGCGTGATTGGCGGCGGGGCCACCGGTGCGGGCTGCGCGCTGGACGCGCAACTGCGCGGCTTAAAGACCGTGCTCGTCGACGCGGGAGATTTTGCCGGTGCCACTTCCAGCAAATCCACAAAGATCATTCATGGCGGAGTTCGCTATCTCGAGGAAGCGGTCAAGGAACTTGACCCCGCGGAATATCACGTCGTCGACCGCGCACTGCACGAACGCATCCTCATGTTAAAAAATGGTCCCTATCTTTCCCGCAGTCTCGAATTTCTAATCCCATGCCTCCACTGGCTGGATGCTGGCTACTACGACATTGGCCTGAAGCTCTACGACTGGATCGCTGGAGAAACCAGCATTTTCCCCAGCCATTTCCTGTCGCGCCAGGAAACGCTCCGCCGCATGCCCACCTTGAAGAGCGACGACCTCGTCGGCTCCATCGCTTATGCCGACGGACAGTTCAACGATGCGGCCTACAACATCGCCCTGGTAAGAACGTTCTGGGAATCTGGCGGCGACGCTGCGAACTACCTGCGCGTAACGGGATTCCAGAAAGCGCCAAATGGCAAACTCGTCGCGGCGGAGGTCGAGGATCAATTCTCGCGGCAGAAGTTCCTGATCCGCTCGGGCGCTTTTGTGAACTCGACCGGTCCGTTCGCCGATACGGTTCGTGATCTGGCTACGCCGGGAATCCATCACCGCATGCGCCTCAGCAAAGGCAGCCATATTCTGCTGCCACTCGACGTGCTTCCCAGCGAAGACGCCATGCTCATCCCTAAGACGGAAGATGGCCGCGTGCTCTTCGCCGTTCCCTGGATGGGGCGTCTGCTGGTCGGCACCACGGAACAGGAAGTGGGCATCGACGACGAGCTATGCGTTACGAAGGACGAAGTCGAATTCATTCTTCGTCAACTAAACCAGTATCTGCAAAAGCCCGTCACGCCGGACCAAATTGTCAGCGGTTTCGCTGGCGCGAGGCCGCTGGTAAGCCGCGCCGGCAACGCCGATACAAAGAAACTTTCGCGCGACGACGAACTCGAGCTCGACCCGCAAAGCGGCCTGATCAGCATCATGGGAGGAAAGTGGACGACGCATCGCGCCATGGCGGAAGACGCCATTGACGCCGTTCAGAAATATATGGATTTGCCAGTGACACCAACGCTGACGCGCAATCGCCCGCTGACCGGTGCCAGCGGTTATACCCCCGTCTACGGGATGAACCTGGCTCGCGACTTCAGCATCTCCGAGCAAACCGCG
>Ga0210405_10001064_pt1 | contig 33148 bp, 23 predicted proteins | sample IncBWH11MmetaG_FD_155492 | JGI IMG/M metagenome (GOLD analysis project Ga0210405, IMG submission 155492) | Forest soil microbial communities from Barre Woods Harvard Forest LTER site, Petersham, Massachusetts, United States - Inc-BW-H-11-M | ecosystem: Environmental > Terrestrial > Soil >...
CTTGCGGCGGATGAGCGAGAGCCAGCGATCCTGCGCCAGGCGGCTGCACGCCTCGCGGATGGGGGTGCGGCTGGTGCGGCATTGTTCAGCCAGTTGCGCCTCCGAGAGAAAGTCACCAGGGCGCAGCTTGGCCTGAATCAGCCACTCGCGCAGCGTCTTGTAGACGCGCTCGACTTCACTCGCTTTCCCACTTTTGGTGCGCGCTGCCGTCAATATTCCCGCGGGCACTTGCCTCTTTCCGTACACTGCGAGTATACTGCAAGAATCCAGGCAGGTCCAATCACAAAATGTGCGGCATCGTCGGATATCTGGATCGGAAAAATGACGGGGACGGGTGCATTGGAGACGCCATTCTGGGCATGCTCCAGGCTCTCGAGTGCCGGGGGCCGGATTCAGCGGGGGTGGCGCTGTTCGCCAAACCCCAGGATCATCGTTTCGTGGTGCGCGTGAAGCTGGGCGGCGAGGGCAGCGAGCGAAAGCTCGCCGACGTGGCGGACGCGGTGACAGCCACAGGGTCCTACGCCCGCTTCCTGGTGGACGATTCCTGCGATCCGAAGAAGATGACAGCGCGCATCGAAGCGCTCGACCCGGGATTCGAAGTGGTCAGTGTGGGGCGCGAGCTGGAGATCGTCAAGCAGGTGGGGTCGCCGGAAAATCTGGAAGCGACTTACGGAATCTCCAAAATGCGCGGCTCGCACGGCATCGGGCACACTAGGCTCTCCACCGAATCGCGCGTCGATCTGAGCCATTCGCAGCCCTTCTGGGCGCATGGCTACCCGGACCTGGCCATCGTGCACAATGGTCACATCACCAACTATCATCAGCTCCGCCGCCGCTACGAGCAGCGCGGCGTGAAGTTCTACACGGAGAACGATTCGGAGATCATCGCCATCTACCTGGGCGAGCGGCTCACCGAAGAGTACAACCTGGAGAAGGCTTTGCGCTCCATGCTGCGCGATCTGGACGGCTCGTTCAGTTGCGTCGTGGCAACGGCGGCCGAGCTGGCGTTCGTGAAGGATCCATTCGCGCTGAAGCCGATGCTGGTGGCGGAGACGGACGCGTTTGTGGCGCTGGCGACCGAAGAGGTTGCCATCCGGGCGCGGTTTCCCGGCGATTACCGGGTCCGGGAGGCGGATGTGAAGGAAGCGAGGGTATGGCGGAAGTAGATTGCCGGGGCCGGACGGTCCGGGAGATCAACGCCGAAATCCGCGGACTGGGAGAAGGGGACATCGTGGTGAAGAATCCCGCGGCGCGGCACAACCTGGGCGTGGCGATCTTGAAGCACGCCCGCGTGAGGTTCGAAGGCAGCGTCGGCTACTATTGCGGCGGGCTGATTGACGGCGCGGAGATCGAGGTCACAGGCAGCGCCGGCTGGGGCTTGGCCGAATCGATGATGAACGGCACGGTCGAGGTGCGAGGCAGCGCGGGCAATGGAGCGGCGGCGGCGATTCGCGGCGGAAGCGTCATCATCCACGGCGACGCGGCAGCGCGGCTGGGCGTATCCATGAAAGGCGGGCTGGCGCTGGTAGCCGGGAATTGCGGGTACATGGCGGGATTCATGGGGCAGAAGGGTACACTTATCGTATGCGGCGACGCCGGGGAAGCGTTCGCCGATTCGATGTACGCCACCACCTGCTTCGTCGGCGGGCGCATCGCGGAGCTGGGCACCGACGCGGTGGCGAGCAAGCCGGCGGCTGATGAGGCCGCGTTTCTCGACGCCACGCTCGCGCGCTACCTTTCCGCCGAGGAACGCAAGAGCAAGCCGGCGGGACGCGACTTCCAGAAGGTGGTCGCCGGACGCAAGCTGTGGAACTTCGACAAGCGGGAGTGGAAAATCTGGCAGGAGGCGCTGTGAGCTCGGAGCGGGTTTTGCAGTCCAGCGGAACGTTTTCACCGGGCGTCATCGAAGACATCCAGACCAAGGCCGAATCGGGCCTGTACCGCATCCGCGGTTACGGCACGCTGCGCGAACGGCGCTGGGCTACTTTTGACGATCTGACGTTTCTGCCCTGCTCGCTGACGCGCATTCCGCTCGAAGGCTATCGCGAGAAGTGCTCCACCAAGACAGTGCTGGGGACGCGATTTGCCGGCAAACCGATCGAGCTCGGTATTCCCGTCATGATCACCGGCATGAGCTGGGGAGCGCTCTCTTACAACGCGAAAGTGGCGCTGGCGAAGGGCGCGTCGGCTGTCGGGTCTTCGAACACTACCGGCGACGGCGGCATGCTCATGGCCGAGCGCGAGAACAGCCGCACCCTGATCTACGAAGTGCTGCCTTCCCGCTACGGCATCAACGTGCATGACATGCGTCTGGCGGACGCGATCGAGCTGACCATCGGCCAGGGCGCGAAGCCCGGAACCGGAGGGCTGCTGCTGGGCTCGAAGGTCTCGGGCACGATCGCCGAGCAGCGCGACCTGCCGATCGGCGTCGACCAGCGCAGCCCGGCGCGGCATCCGGATTTCCTCGGGCCGGACGATATGATTATCAAGGTCGAGGAGATTCGCGAGGCGACCGACTGGAAGGTTCCAATCTTCATCAAGATGGGCGCAAGCCGCGTGTTCGACGACGTGAAGCTGGCGGCTAAGGCGGGAGCGGACGTGATCGTGGTGGACGGGATGGAAGGCGGCACTGGCGCGTCTCCGGCGATCCTGCAGGAGCACACCGGCATTCCGACTCTGGCGGCAGTCTGCGAGGCCAGGGCGGCGCTCGAGGAGTGCGGCTTGTACGGCGTGGTGCAACTGATCGTCGCCGGCGGCATTCGCGACGGCGTGGACGCGGCCAAGGCCATCGCGCTGGGGGCCGATGCCGTCTACATCGGAACCGCGGCGCTGATTTCGCTCAACTGCAACAAGCCGATCTACGTGGAAGATTATGAGAAGCTCGGCACGGAGCCGCACTTCTGCCATCACTGCCACACGGGGCGCTGCCCGGTGGGGATCACGACCCAGGACCCGGAGCTGATGGAGCGTCTCGATATCGAGCAGGGCGCGGAGCGCGTGAGCAACCTGCTGCGGGCGATGACTCGGGAGATACAGATGCTGGCGCGGGCCTGCGGGAAATCGGACGTGCATCATCTGGAGCCGGAGGACATGGCGGCGCTCTCGATGGAGGCGTCGGCGATCTGCGGAATTCCGCTGGCGGGAACCAGAAAGGTGTTCGGGCGGTAGGCGACGATGTCGTTTCAGATCCCCTGTCCCCATTGCGGCCCGCGCAGCGTTTACGAATTTCGCTTCGGCGGCGAGGTGAAGGCGCGGCCCGCGCCCGGGGCCTCCGAGGACGCCTGGTTCGAGTACACCTACGTCAAGGTCAACGAGGCGGGCGTGCAGAAGGAGTGGTGGTATCACCGCTCGGGCTGCCGGCAGTGGCTGCAGGCGGTGCGCAACACCAGAACCAACGAAGTGCTCGAAACCTTCTTCCCGGACCAAAACGCGTGATCTTCCACTTCAACGGCAAGCCGGTCGAAGCGCGCGAGGGCGATACGGTGGCGTCGGCTCTGTACCGGTCGGGACAGCGGATCTTCAGCCGCAGCTTCAAGTATCACCGGCCGCGCGGCTTGCTGTGCGCCAATGGGAAGTGCCCCAACTGCCTCATGAACGTGGACGGCGCGCCGAATATCCGCACCTGCATTACACCGGCGCGGGAGGGCATGCGCGTGGAGCATCAGAACGCCTGGCCTTCGCTGGAACTGGACTACCTGTCGTTCGGACAGCATTTCGACTGGCTGATGCCGGTGGGTTGGTATTACAAGATGTTCACCGATCCGGCGAGCTGGCACGCCGTCGAGCCATACATCCGCAAGGCGGCGGGGCTGGGGCGCGCGCCTGAGCCGGGATATCCGGATCGCGAGTACGAGCACTCGCACCGTCAGGCCGAAGTGGCGGTGATCGGCGGCGGACCGGCGGGACTGGCGGCAGCGATCGAGGCCGGCGGGCGCGGCGAGCAGGTGATCCTGGTGGACGATCAGGCGGCGCTGGGCGGCCATCTGCGATATCGCAAGAGCGGCGCGGAAACTCCCGAAGCGTTAGTCGCGCGGCTGCGCCAGATGCCGTCGGTCGAGGTGATTGCGCCGGCCTATTGCTTTGGCCTCTACGAAGGCGGGCTGCTAGGCGTTCTGCAGGTCAATCCCCACGCCGGCGCGGCGGAGCGGCTGATCCATCTGCGCGCGCGGCGCGTTGTGGTGGCCACCGGTGTCTACGAAGCGCCCCTGACGTTCGTGAAAAACGATTTGCCGGGCGTGATGCTTTCGAGCGCGGCCGAACGGCTGATTCACCTGCACGGCATCACTCCGGGAAGATCGGCGGTGGTGGTCGGCGAAGGACCGCGGGCCGAAGAGATCGCCACTGTTCTGCGCTCCGCCGGCGTAGAAGTGGCGGGGACGACAGCGCCCAACCTGGTCGTGTCGGCGCGAGGAACATCCTGCCTCACCGGCCTCCAGACTCGGGATTTTGACTTTCCCTGTGACCTGGTCGTCGTCTGCGGACATCGCATCCCCGACGCCGGCCTGATCGCGCAGGCGGGTGGCCGCATCGACTGGAACGCTGCAACTGGGGCCTTCATGCCGGTGGAGCTGCCTCCCAACGTGACCGCGGTGGGCGAGGTGAACGGCCTGAGTCTGACACCCGCCGTCGAGCTTCCGCCTCCGGAGCTTTCGCCGAGCAAGCGGGCGTTCGTCTGCTTCTGTTCGGATGTGACCACGAGCGACATTGTCGACGGCATCGGCGAAGGATTCGACCGCATCGAGACGCTGAAGCGCTACACGACGACCACTATGGGTCCCTGCCAGGGGCGCATGTGCCAGCTTCCGGCGATCGGAATTTGCGCGCGCACAACAGGCCGCGGCATGCAAGAGACCGGGACCACGACGTCTCGGCCGCCGAATCCGTCGGTGACACTGGGCGCGCTGGCCGGGCCCCGCCATCATCCGATCCGCCGCACGCCGATGCACGATCGGCATGAGGCGCTGGGCGCCGTGTGGCTTGACATGGGCGACTGGAAGCGTCCCCGGTATTACAAGACGGCCGGCTGCGGCGGCGAGAAGCAGTGCGTCGAGGAAGAGTATCGGGCAGTGCGCGAGCGCGCGGGCGTCATCGACGTGAGCACGCTGGGCAAGCTGGACGTCAAAGGACGCGACACGGGGAAGCTTCTCGACAAGGTGTATACCAATCGCTTCTCCGACTTGAAGCCGGGGCGTGTCAGGTACGCCGCGCTGTGCGATGAAGCGGGCATCATGCTCGACGACGGCACTACTTCGCGATTGTCGGAGAATCGTTGGTTCCTGACCACGACCACCGGGAATCTCGATTTTGTTCAGCAGTGGCTCGAATGGTGGCTGGTGGGGAGCGGATGGGACGTGCACGTGACCAATTTAACCAGCGGCATGGCGTCGGTGAACCTGGCCGGGCCCGCGGCGCGCGACGTGCTGCGCAAGCTCACCGATTGCGATCTGGACACGAAGGCGTTCCCCTACATGGCCTGCCGGGAGGCGGCGGTGGCGGGCGTTCCGGCGGTGCTGATGCGGATCGGGTTCGTCGGCGAGACCGGCTGGGAGATTCACATTCCGGCCGAATCGGGCGCGCACTTGTGGGACGCGGTGATGAAGGCTGGCGCGGAATTCGGAATCCGCGCGTTTGGCGTAGAGGCGCAGCGAGTGCTACGGCTCGAGAAGCGGCACGTCATCGTGGGCGTGGATACGGACGCTCTGACGAATCCGTTCGAGGCCGGCATGGAGTGGATCGCGAAACTCGATAAGGACGACTTCATCGGCAAGGCGTCGCTCGAGCGGCTGCGGGCGCTGCCGGCGCAGCAGTGCCTGGTGGGCTTCGTGATGATGGAGGAAGCGCTGCCCGAGGACGGAGCGGCCGTGCTGATCGACGGCAAGCTGGCCGGGCGCGTGACCAGCGCGCGATACTCTCCGGTGAACGGCAAAGCGGTGGGGCTGGCCTGGACTTCGGCGTCGGTGGCGCGGGAAGGCGCGGAGATTATGGTTCGCGTGGATGGGCGGCCGGCGCGGGCTCGGGTCACCGGGCAGGCGTTTTACGATCCGGAGGGCGCGCGTCTGCGCATGTGATGACGAACTCCAAAAGAGGCGGGCGGAAACCCCTGCCTTCTCAGGAAGCGATGCGATGACTAGCTATAAGCAGACAGCTCTGTTCTCCCGGCGCCGGCAAATGGGCGCGCGCATGACGGACCGCTGCGGCTGGCAGACAGCCGCTTCCTTCACGTCGGCGCAAGAGGAGATGGCGCAGGTCACCACCAACGCGGGCCTGTCAGATGTGAGCTGGATGACGAAGGTCGATCTGAAAGGAGCAGGAGTGCACGCCCTCGCGGCGCTCGATGCGCGGTCCCGATCCTGGTCGCTGGGATCGGCGCACCTGCTCGTCACCTGCGATCCGGAGGCGCGTGACAGCGTCCTGGCGCAGGTTTCATCCGCGGACGGCGTATCGGTGACCGAAGTCACATCCGTCTTCGCGCAGTTCGTCCTGGCTGGGCCGCGCGGACGTGACATCCTGCGCAAGCTCACGTCGCTGAACGTATCGGAAGCGGCGCTGCCGGACTTGGGCTGCGGGCAGACCAGTCTGGCCCACGTCCGCGGGAGTATCGTGCTGCGCCACGATCTGGGCTCGCTGCCGGCGTTCCATATTCTGGCGCCCAGGGATTACGGTGAAGACGTGTGGGACTCGCTGCTGCACGCCGGGCACGAGTTCCATCTGGCGCCATTCGGCTGCGAAGCGTTCGAGGCGCTGGGACGCTGACCATGCTGCGACTGTTCCGCAAAGAGCGAATGTGGCGCGCCCACGAGCTGAAGTCGAGCTACGACGTGGTCATCGTGGGAGCGGGCGTGCATGGTTTGGGGATCGCCTACTACCTGGGCAAAATTCACGGAGTCAGGCGCGTGGCGCTGATGGAGAAGAGCTACCTCGGCTCGGGCAACAGTGGGCGCAATACGGCCATCCTTCGCTCCAATTACCGCACGCCGGAGGGGATTCCCTTTTACGACGCGTCGCTGAAGCTGTACGAAGGTCTGTCGCAGGAGCTCGACTGGAATCTGCTCTTCAGCCAGTGCGGCCATCTGACGGTTGGCCATACCGATTCGGCGGTCACGGGGCTGCGCGTGCGCGCGGAGAATAATCAGGTGCTGGGCGTCGATAGCCGGATCGTCTATCCCGACGAGATCCGGAAGCTGGTTCCGGCGCTCGACCTGAGCAGCCGGGCGCGCTTTCCGATCATGGCGGGGCTGTATCATCCGCCCGGCGGCATCATCCGGCACGACGCGGTGGTCTGGGGCTACGCGCGGGCCTGCGACCGAATGGGCATCGAGATCCATCCCTACACGGAGGTCACCGGGATTCGCGTGGAGGGGGGACGAGCGCGGAGCGTGATCACCAATCGCGGCGAGGTCGCCGCCGGGGCGGTGGTGAATGCGACGGCGGGTTGGGCTTCGGTGGTCGCCCGGATGGCGGGGGTTTCGCTGCCCATCGTCAGCCACCCGCTGCAGGCGTGCGTCACCGAGCCGCTGAAGCCTTTTCTGGATAAAGTGATCGTCTCGGCCAGCCTGCACGTCTACGTGAACCAGACCGACAAGGGAGAGCTGGTGCTGGGCGCGGAGATCGATCCGTACCAGAGCTACAACACGGCCGGCACGTTGCCTACGCTGGAGCAGATCGCCGGGCACACACTCGACCTGTTCCCGCAGCTGCACGGCCTGCGAGTGCTGCGGCAATGGGGCGGGGTCTGCGACATGACGCCGGATTATGCGCCCATCATCGGCGCGGCGGCCGAGGTGGTCAACTTTTATCTCGACGTGGGTTGGGGCACTTACGGCTTCAAAGCGGCGCCGGTCGCGGCCAAGTGCACCGCCGAGCTTATCGGCACGGGCAAGACGCCGAAGCTGATCGAGCCGTTCTCGCCCGCCCGATTCCGGTCTGGTACGCTGATCGGCGAGAAAGCGGCGGCGGCCGTCTCCAGTTGATGCGGGAGGAATTGGAATGATCGAGGAAGTCAAGGCGCTGGTGAAGGAGAAGGGAATCGACTACTTTTTCTGCTCCTTCGTGGAAATCAGTGGCGCGCCGAAAGCCAAGCTGGTGCCGGCCACGCATCTGGAATTGATGGCAGCCGAAGGCGGCGGCTTCGCGGGCTTCGCTTGCGGCGAGGTCGGGCAGGGGCCGCACGATCCGGACTTGAGCAGCATGCCGGATTTCCGCTCGCTGACCATCCTGCCGTGGAAGCCAAATATCGCCTGGGTGGCGGGCAATCTGCACGTGGAGGGCAAGCCCTGGCCCTATTGCCCGCGCACGATTCTGGCGCGGCAGCTCGAACGCGCCTCGAACATGGGCTACGTTCTGAACGTGGGAGCCGAGCCCGAGTTCATGCTCCTCAAGAAAAACGGCGAGGCAGGATACGCGCCCTGGGATCCGCTCGATACCGCCGGCAAGCCGTGCTACGATCTGCGCGCGCTGTATCGCAATCTGGACGTGATGACCACGCTCATCGGCTACATGCAGGAGCTGGGCTGGGGGCCCTACGCCAACGATCACGAAGACGCTAACTGCCAGTTCGAGATCAACTGGAAATACTCCGACGCCATGACCACGTCGGATCGTTGCACGTTTTTCAAGTGGATGGTGCGGACCGTGGCCGAGCAGCACGGCTTGTGGGCGACGTTCATGCCCAAGCCGTTCGCCAACCTCACGGGAAACGGATCGCATTATCACCTGAGTCTGACCGACGCGAAAACGGGCGCAAACCTGTTTCTCGATGAGGGCGCCGAATTCGGCCTGTCGCAGCTCGGGCGCTGGTTCATGGGCGGCATCCTGGAGCATGCGCGCGGTCTGGCGGCGGTGATGGCGCCGCTGGTCAACAGCTACAAACGCCTTATTCGTGGAGCACCGCGGTCGGGGGCGACCTGGGCGCCGGTGTACATCACTTATGGACTGACCAATCGCACGCAGATGATCCGCATTCCTGGCCCGGGCCGGATCGAGAACCGCGTCGTGGATGGCGCGGCGAATCCGTACCTGGCGTCGGCGGCGATGCTGGCGGCCGGGCTCGACGGCATCGAGCGGCGCATCGATCCGGGCGCGGCCAATAGCGGCAACCTGTACGAGATGCCGGAAGAGGAGATCCGGCTCCGTGAGATTCAGTGCCTCCCGACTACACTGCAGGAAGCTCTGCAATGCATGAAGGGCGACGCGGTGGTGCGAGCCGCGCTCGGCGAGGAGTACGCCGCTTACTACATCCGCGTCAAGCAGGATGAGTGGGACCGGTATCATCGGAGCATCAGCCAGTGGGAGACGGAAAACTACCTGGGTACTTATTGAAATGAAAAGCAAGTCAGAAGGCAAAAGGCAAGAGTCAAAAGTGTGGCGGAAGCGGGCGGGTGTAGGGGCGCCGGGCAGTACCTTCGTTGCGCGCAGCACCATCCACACCAGGGAGCCCAGGCCAGCTCGCTTGGGATTTGGTTTGTGGTTTCCTTTGGAAAATGGCGCCGCCGATCCCCTCCGCTTCAACTGTTCGATCTCTGCTCGCAGTTGTTCAATCAATCGCTGCTGATCGAGGATGATCTGGATCAGTTCGTCAGGACTGAGCGAGTCGAGGCGCTCCACATCACAGAATGCACCACTTTTCTCAGTATTTCCATACCGTTTAAATTAAGTGTCTTGCCCCGTTTGACAATGCCCAACCTTGCCTCTGCATAAGTCTAACTAGTTGGAAGGCGCTAATCAATTACCTTGCAAGTCTTTGTTTGTGTCTACGAACTTGCGTAACAGAGTTTGCATAACTGCAAAGAAAATGGGCGCCGACGGAATATCGTAGCGTCGAACTCGTTGCCTTCAAGTCGGCGTCGCCCCGTGTAGGGTTTGGCAATAGAATTGCCCAAAAGCGCTTAAAACTCATTTATGGCGGACTTCTCAATGAGAGTTTCCCCGGGTTGGAAAACGTTTTTGGCGGAACTTGTTCCATTCGCGTCGCTTTATGAATAAAGGAGACTAATCAACCATGGCGAGTTTAAGCTGCAAACCTCTTATCCCCTCCCCACAGATCGCGTGGCAGTTCCATTCGTTCGACCAGGACTACCTGGGACGATTGGCGAGCGGTGACGCTGTCGTGGAACATCATTTCAGTTCCTATTTTGGAGACCTGTTGTTGTTAAAGCTGCGGGCTCGAATCCGGTCCTCGCAATTGATCGAGGATATTCGACAGGAGACCCTGCTGCGCGTTCTGCGGATAGTGGGAACAGCAGGCGTGGAGTATCCCGAGCGGTTTGGCGCGTTCGTGTGCGGCGTCTGCAGCAATGTAATGATGGAATTGCTTCGCTGGGAGATGCGGCATGCAGGGTCGGCATCCGAGTTCGAGCCGGCCGATGATAGAGTCGATTTGGAGGCGCTGTTGGTCAACCAGCAACGGCGGCAGCAGGTGGATAGGATACTCGAAGAGCTACCGGAGAAAGACCGCGAATTGTTACGAATGTTCTTTCTGGAGGAGTGCGATAAGAGCGAGATATGCAAGCGCCTCAAAGTCCGGGAGGGTTACCTGCGTGTGCTACTACATCGTGCTAAATTGCGGTTTCGATCGATGCATTCCAAACGTTCAGCCCACGTCGAGGGCGTTGACCCGCCGCAAACCTCCGAACGAACGCACGGCAGGATAGCTACCGATAACAGGTATTAACGCCGCTCCAAAGCGTGGCGGCACGCAGAGTTAACTGCGCTGCAATCAGCCCGTCGTGCTTCAGAATACCGCTGGCACATTCCTCGGGCCGCGTAGGGACTTTTCGTGATTGCCTTCGCCTAACTTCCAACGAGCCCGCGTTGGAGGTAATGATTGAACGAACTTTCTCAAGATGTACGATATGGCTGTCGGACCCTCCTGAAAAGTCCCGGGTTCACGGTCGTCGCGGTAGCGACGCTGGCGATCGGTATCGGTGGCAACACTGCAATTTTCAGTTTTGTTGATGTCGCGTTGCTGAAGCCACTCCCCTACGCTGATGCGGACCGTATTGTCCAAGTTGCTGGAAAAGCCACCAGGCGGAGGCAGGAACGGCATTTCGACACTGAACTATCTCGACTGGCAAGAAGACAATACAGTGTTCGAATACCTGGCTGCCCGAACAGGTGGCTCCGTCACGCTGACTGGGCTCAACGAGCCGCTGCAGTTGCAGGGCTCGCGGGTCTCTGCTCACTATTTCGATATCTTTCGTGTTAGAGTCGCGGCGGGTAGAGCCTTTATGGACGGCGAGGACGAACCTGGAAAAGACCATGTTGCGATTCTCAGCCATGCGCTTTGGCAATCGCAATTCGGCTCCGATCCGAGCGCGATAGGCCGCTCGATCGTTCTCGATGGCACGCCCCACACCGTGATTTGGCATCTTGCCAGGCGGTGGAGCTCGTATCGCACACGATTACCCCGACTCGAACAAGGGATGGGGCGTCGCTGTGGATCAATTCTCGGAACTCCTGGTCGGCCGGCAACTACGGACGTACTTGTACGTGCTGCTGGCGGCAGTCGGCATGGTGTTATTGGTCGGCTGCGTGAATCTGGCAAACCTCATGCTGGCTCGCGGGACTGTGCGGGAGCGAGAGATCGCCATCCGCTCTTCCCTTGGCGCCGGACGATGGAGATTAGTGCGCCAGTCGCTTACAAAGAGCGTATTGTTGTCGATTTGCGGCGGCTTGTTTGGAGCGGCGCTGGGGTACGTGACAATGGCCGCGCTACGAGAAAATACTTCGCCACGGAGGAGCCACTGGGCCAGCGGATCCTGGTTCAGGAAATTGTGCCGGGCAAGGCGCAACTGGGCCCTGAAATCCCCTGGGAAGTGATCGGCGTGGTGGCGGATGAGAAGGTTAACAACCTGGACGACACCAGGGACAACCCGGGCATGTATGTCTCCAATGAACAAAGCCCCGTTTTCTCCCAAGCTGTAGTGGTTCGTACCTTGATGGACACATCCCGCCTGGAGCAAGCGATTCGTCGCGCGGTGTGCTGATGACGGCGATTGGTCTCGCTCTCGGATTCGGCGGTGCGCTCGGCCTCACACGCCTCATGGAATCCTTGCTGTTCGTCGTTGGCGCCCGGGATCCTGTCACGATCGCGGCGGTGGATGGCATTCTGGGTTGCGTTGCGCTGCTGGCCTGTTACGTTCCCGCCTATCGGGCCACCAAGGTGGATCCGATGGTGGCGCTCCGGTACGAATAACCGTGATTGGCGCGACGGACCTACACTGCCTTCTTGCAGCATCGTAGGCTGGCAGGATAGCGGCCTCAATCTGCTAGACGCCTCAGCGCAACCACCGAACGAACGCCCGGCGGGAAGCTACCGATATCGCTCCATAACGCCGTCTACACTACAGATTGCCGGTGCATAGATGGCCGTACCGGCGCCTTTCCGGTGCTAATTTTCTCAGTTCTCCCCATAGACTGGTATAGCTGCTCCATGGATGACTTTGGCATCGTCGCTGCACAGGAACAAGATGACGCGCGCGATGTCCTCGGCCTTCGGCCACTTCGCAAAATCCGCGCCGGGCATTGCTTTTCGATTTACTTCAGTATCGATGATGCTGGGCAGGATAGAGTTCACGCGCACTCTGCTGCCCTTCAGATCGGCGGCAAGGGAATCCATCATGGCTACTGCCGCAGCCTTCGATGCCGCGTACGCGGCGACGCCTGCCTCGTGATCTAGCGCAGCTTTCGACGCAACATTTACGATGGCGCCTTTCCCCCGTTGGAGCATTGCCTTCGCCGCCGCACGCGACAGAATGAAACCCGAGCGAAGATTCAGTGCCAGCATCTGGTCAAGAACTCTGGTATCCAGTTCCCACAGCTTCATACCGCCAACGTAGCCACCGACGGTATTCACCAGGACATCGAGCCCCTTCCCTTCCGCGCCTATTCCTGCGATGAGCTGCTGCACTGCAGCTTCATCGGTCACGTCCACGTGGCGGCCTACGAGCCTGGAAGCGCTTGCGTCGGCTAAGCTCTTCAAATCGGCAAATTCCTGGTCGTTTCGATAGGTAACGATCAACTCGGCGCCCTCCCTTAGGAAGGCAAGGCTTACGGCGCGCCCTAAACCTCCGGTACCGCCGGCCACCAATGCGACTTTCCCTGTGAATGTCATAATCTCTCGATCAAACCGCCCAATTCCGGGCGGAAGTCATTCCAGCGCCGCAGACATGGGACGTGAGGCATCTTTCATTATCGCGCTAGACTCGGATTGTTTGTTCTAACCCCTCGTCGTCAGAGTGAGCCGCTTCACCGGATCATCTGCACCATTTGACGCGATAACGGAGAAAGCCCTTCGAGCGTTTTCTCTACGATTTCACGTCGGGACTGATCCAGCTTGGATTCGGCTGGTTCGGCCTCCAGTTGCTTGATTCGCAACAATCCCATCCAGTGACTGGCGCGACCCGAGGACCGTGCGCGGGCGGATCGGAGTAGGAATGGCTGCTTCCGATGTTAGCTTCTGCTTTTGTGAGGCGGTTTCGCCGAACGCGGTAGTGCATCCGGCAGCGGTCCAGCGTCTGTCCCCATGACCCTGCGAGCGATACGTCCTTCGGAAGAGAATTTCTGATAGGCTCACAATAAGACCACTGAAGGAGTGTCCACCGTGGTGGCCGATGACGGCAAGCCGGTTGGCGGCGCCTACATAACCGCGAAACGACCACTATTTTTTGTGTTTTCGCAAACCGAAGCGCGTCTCCATGGCCTAGAAAATAAGCTTCAGCCCCATCTGTAGGACCCGCGCTCCGGTTGCCGTTGATGCTGTTGCCACGTTGGTAATTCTCCCGAAAGTGCCCGCGCTGAGAGTTGTGCTGGGGTCCCCGAATTGAGGGTGGTTTAGGGCGTTGAAAGCCTCGAAGCGATATTCCAACTTCGCTCGCTCAGTGACCGGCGTCATCTTGAAAAATGACGCGTCGAAGTTCCAATTACCGGGTCCGTTGAACGGGTTTCGGCCCTCGTTCCCAAACGCTCCCATCGGCGCCTTTACGAACGACGCGGTATTCAAGAACAACTGGTTGAAGGCTGCGCCAGTCGACGCCATCGGACCCCCGACCATGTTCACACGTTCCGTGCCGGCGGCGTCCCCATTCAGCACTGTGTCTACTCCGGGATTTACCGTCAACACGTTCCCGCTGATGTAGCGAAAGATTCCATTGACTTGCCAGCCTTGAGTGAACTTGCGAACCAGCCCTTTCCTTCCAGGAAGTGGGAGCTCCGCCACGAAGGTCATGAAGAAGACGTGCCGGTGATCGAAATCCGCCGGTCCGTACTCGGGCCTCAAGTTGAGAGGATTCTGTGGAAGTGAGGCATTGCGGTCCAACGACTCGTAATCAAGAACCTTGGACCATGTGTAATTAGCATTTACGGTTATACCTTTGACGAAGCGCCGATTGGCCGCCAACTGAAGGCTATTATAGTTCGAGTTGCCCCCGGTGTACGCCTCATTGATCGAACTGAAGTTAGTATTGAGTCGGCGAGCGTTAATATTTCCCGTTGTCGAGAGCGGCTGTCCGTTCGGTCCATTGCCCGGAATGAACACCGCAGGATCTTGTTCCACGTTAAGGACCAGGTGCGTTCCCTTCGACCCCACATAAGCCGCCGATACAACTGTATTCCAAGGGATTTGCCGCTGAATCGATAAATTCCATTGCTGGTTATACGGCGTGCGCCAATCCGGCCCGAAATACCTCTGTATCTGAGCCGGGAGAATGAATTGGATGGCCGCCCTACCGGCCGGGGTGGTGGGAGCGGCATACGGGAATGGGTCGCCGCCGGGGAAACCTAACCACGGATTGACGAAACCTTGCGGGTTGTTGTTCTCGACAACATTAAGATTCAGGACAAACGGCTGGACAATCTGTGTCTCATTCTCCAGATAGTCGCGCTCAGTGTTGTAGAAAATTCCGTAGGCGCCGCGAATGCTGGTTTTGGAGTCGGGTCCGAATGGCAGCCAGGCGAATCCGACGCGCGGCGCGATGTTGCCCCAGTTCCGTGGATGCGTGATGGGGGTGATTCCGGGATCGCCCGGCAGCACCAGACCCAGTGGTGCGTTGGGATAAAGCTGGGACTGCTGGCCGGACCGGAAAGCGGTCGTTTCGCCGTTGCCATCGATAACGCCAAGGCTGGGCTCCCATCGTAATCCTAAATTCAGGGTCAGATTTCGCCGGGCCTTCCAGTCATCCTGGACGAAAGCGGCCACTGAGTCGTATATACTGTCGGTCCGAACTGTGGAAGATTCCTGGGAGTATTGGTTAGGGCGTCCTAGCAAGTACTCAGCCCATCCGTTGTTAGCGATGCTGCCGCCCCAACTGTAGACCGAGCCATCCGCCGAAATATTCTCATGCCGGTACGCCTCGGTGTGAGAAAACTCCCCGCCCAGTTTGATCAGGTGCGATCCGAGAGTGATGGTCAAGCTATCTCTGAATTCGTCGACCCACGGCGTCACGTCGAAGTACGTATTTCCGTTTGTCCCGAAGTAGCCGGCAATGCTGCCAAATCGCGTACTAACGACGTACTTTGGATCGGAAGGAACCGTCATGACTCCGGCATCCTGGAACCGGAAACCCGGCGCGACTCCGTTGCCACCGGGGTACTGGCCCGGATCGATGGGGTTACAATTCCGCTGGAAGTGCAAATCATTGAACGTGTACGTAAATGAGTTCACCTTCGTCGGCGACAGAATCTTGATGTAGTTGGCAGTCATGCGGTTGTTCGTCCAGTGGCTGTAACCCTCCTCAAAGGGCAAACCGAAGTTCGACACCAGGTAGTTGTCGTTATAGAAATAGCTGATATTGATCCGGTCGCGGTCGGAGAACGAGTGGTCGCCCCGGACCACGTACTGATTAATATTCTGGCTGCCGGGAGCATTGAAGTTGAGAATATTCCCAGGGGAGTTCGGCAGAGGGAAGAGTAAGTTGGCGATTTTGACCGCGGGTTGCGAGATCTGAGACGCCGGAATGATATTGTTCGGAAAGGGCTGGCCGGTCGAGGGATCTATCGGTTTATTCTTGCTTTGCGAAAAGTCTCCCGCCACTTCTTGAGCTGAGGGCATGGGACCGGCCGATCCGGGGCTGGATTGCACATTGCGCAGCGATTCCCAGGAAAAGAACAGAAAGCTCCTATCCCGTTTTATGGGACCGCCCAGACTGGCGCCGAACTGGTTCTGCTTCAGCGGGTTTTTGGGCAGGAAAGTTCCGCCAAAAAAGTACTGATGGGCATCCATCACGTCGTTTCTCAAGTAGTCGTAGGCGCTGCCGTGGTAGGCGTTGGTGCCGCTCTTGATAACCGCGCTGACAAGCGATCCTGCGCTGCGCCCATATTCGGAATCGAAGGAGCTGCTCACGACGCTGAATTCCTGCAAAGCGTCAGGGTTGGGCAGAGAGGCAGGCGTGCCGGTATAGACATCCACATTGCTGCCCCCGTCCAGTATGACGTTGTTGTCGCTGCCTCGTGCTCCGTTAACGGCAATTCCATTTTCCTCGGAGAGACTCACCCTGGCGCCGGGTTGATTGACGCTGCCGGGCACCAGGGTCTGCAAACTGAGAGGGTCGCGCCCGTTGAGCGGGAGATCCTCAATAAGCTCGGTGCGCACGGTCGACCGCACAGACGAAACCGCGGTCTCGACCGTCGCCACGTTGCTGGAGACCTCCACCGACTCGCTCACATTTCCGACTTCAAGCGTGAGGTCGACCGTGTACACCTGCTCGGCGACAAGATTGATACCGGTTCGAGTTTCCTTCTTGAATCCGGCCGCAGAGACTTCGATTCGATAATTCCCCACCGCCAATTGCGTGAAATTGTAACGGCCTGCCGCATCGGTTGGGGAGGCCTCGCGCAGCCCCGTGGCGTCATTGATTAGAGTCATCTGGGCGTTTGGCACCAAGCCTCCGCCAGAATCGGTAACCACACCGACGATGCGGGCAGTTCCTTGACCGTAGAGCAGGTGTCCTGCCGCCATGACCGCAAGAACTAATACGAGTAAGCTTCTAAATTTCATTTGCCCCCCAACTCGCGGGACTGAAACGCAGATACCGCTAAGGTTTTCATTCGCGCCTATTACTTTGCCACCGGAATGAGAATCGGTCAACTGGAATTTTAAAAGAGGCGGGTCGACCACCCGCCTCTACTTCGCATCGCTTAGACGCGAGACGTAGATCCGGGACCGTACACCCGCAACGCATTCTTGTACATTACCTCGTCCCGGCCCTGTAACTGTTGGGATAGGTAGGATTCCCAGACGTTAATTTCAAAGTCGACGGGGTCGGTCAATGTACCACCATACCGGCACACCGGCCAGTTGCTGCCCCACAGAAGGCGTCTGAAGCCAAAAAGGCTCCACAGAAAATCCATCACAGGGTAATATTGAGTGGCATCGGCGATGGGCTGGAACTGGCTGGGCCCGAAAGTGTATCCTCCCACTCCGGCCTCGCTCAGCGTCTCCACGTCGGAGACTTTGATGTGCAGGCCAGGATAGGCCGCAGCGGCCTGCATATCGGCATACCAGGCATCCGACGGCGTGAAGGTGTTACCTTCCGAGGCGAAATGGTCCATCACAATCGATATCCCAGTGGCCTGGCCGATTTGGGCTAAGACCGCCCCGGGGACTCCATTGGCGTCGATCTGCAACCCTAAGCTGGCCATCATCTTAAGATTTGGAATCACATTGGGCTGGAGATTGGCAAAGGTGCTGGTCGCGCCGGCGTTGAAAATCGAACCGAGGTCGCCCAGGCGGATGCCTACAAATAGCGGGTTCTTGGCCAACTGGGCCAACTGTTGTTGAAAGGTCGTCGTACTTTCTGTCGTATCCAAGGCGCCAACCACCGACAGGATCTTCGATCCACCGTCAGGCCCATTGGTGTCATTCGCGGCGACCTGCAGCATCCAGAGGTTCGATTGCATGATATTGGCGGGCGTCACTCCGACGCTCGACTCGATCACCACAATCTGGTTTACCCTTCTGCCGCCCCAATTGGCTTGATAATCCGGTATCAGGGCATCCTGTTGCAGCCACGGGACTGCGCCGCTAGGGTTGCTGGCGTTGATGGTGCAGCAAAACCCGTCGGCAGGAGTGCCGGGATATGTGCCGAAGTCGCTTACCGGCGCTGCACTGCGGGGGAGCTTCCAGATATGAATGTGGGTATCGATGATCGGTCCACCTGCTGGAACCGGGCAAGTTTGGGCGTTCAGCGGTCTGCCGGCTGAGCCCCAAACCCCTGCACCCAGAGCAGAAACGCCCAAAGCGCCCATCCATTGTCGACGCGTCATAGCGCCCTTGTGCACATGCGAAGTTTGTCGGTTTTTCATTGCTTTTTCATCCTTCTAAAAATTGGTGAACGTGACCAAAAGCGCGATCTGACCAGGACCAGAAGGGCGCTTAAACGAAAGCATGTTTATATCACGGCGATTCATTCCCGTCAAATGATTTATGATAGATCATTGACACCGTTATTCGTAAACGCAAGAGATCATTAGGCCAGTATGGTGAAAATTGGCTTTCCGTGGGAGTAGCAGGGGCCTAACCAGGGATAGGGATATGACCTAACTGGCCTACGAAGCAAACTCCGATGCGCCGATTCCTGTGCTATCATCGTCCATGGCCAACAAAGGAGGGGATAGCGCTATATTCCGTCAACTTGAAGCGGTCTCATTAACTGAGGGCGTAGTCGCTGCTTTGAAGGATGCTTTCTTCTCGGGCATCCTCAAGCCTGGAGCGGTGATCGTGGAGCGCCAGATTGCAAAGCAGATGAACGTCGGAACGCCCGTGGTGCGCGAGGCTCTCATCTCGCTTAAGCACGAAGGATTCGTGCGCCGTGTCAAGAACAAAGGGACTTTCATAACCGCGTTTGACGCCGACGAGGTCCGTCAACTCTATACGCTGCGGGTTGAACTCGAAACCCTTGCTTTGCAGTGGGCTCGCCCCCTGGCCACCAAATCCGATGTAGATCAGCTAAAAAGTCTGGTGGATCGTCTGGTCGAAGCCGGGCAGCGTGAGAATCGCCGGGAGTTCCTGGAATGCGACATTGAATTTCACCGGTACTGCTGGAAACTTTCCGGCAATGCGTTTCTAGCCGAGACCCTGGAGCGGTTGATGGCGCCACTATTTGCGTTCGTCGTGCTCGCCAGCGGCCACCCAACCACGGCTGCAATGGGGCGTGAACACTATGCTCTGGTCGAAGCACTGCGATCGATGGAAGAGCCTGAATTTTCCGCCGTAGTCCGCAAGACCTTTACCGGCTTTGCTTTCCGATGGATTTCGTCCGCCGCGCCAAGGTCGGCTGAGGCAGTTCCCCAAGAGCCGATGTCCTGAGATTTTCTCTCGATGCTCTATCATTGATCTCAATTTTGAAATGTGATAGCGTGTCTCTCATGAACCGACGCCAGGCAATCCTCAGGTTTTGTCAGTTTGTGGCTGCGTCTCCTTTGCTCAAAGCGGATCGGAAATTCAGTGAGCTGGGCGATGCGTTAGACAAACAGGCAAACGTCTTCGACTTTGCCAAGCTGGCCAAAGCGAAACTGGATCCGCTCGCGTGGGATTACCTGGACGAGGGGTCCGATGACGAAGCATCCCTTCGCGCCAATCGAACCCGCTTCGACGATATTATCATCCGGCCACACTTCCTCATCAACGATGTGAGTACGGTCGATACCTCGACGACATTGTTCGGAAAACAACTGACCAAACCGATTTACATTTCGGTAACGGGAGGGAAAAATTGCTTCTTCCCGAACGGGGAACAGGAAACCGCTCTTGCCGCCGGGACCTCGAACTCCATGATGATTACCAATGGAGGGATCAACAGCCTTCTCGCCGCGGGTAAAGGGCCCAAGGTCTGGTGGCAGTTCACTACCGCCGCCGAGTTTCGCACCAAGAACCAAATGGTCGACTATGCCGAAAAGCTCGAGGATCAGGGCTGCACGGGCATCTCGGTCACCGTCGATATCTATCATGTCTCCCACCGCGAGCGCAGCATTCATAACGGGCTAGTGCGCAATTGGTGCCAGCAGGCCAAAGGAATTCCAAGAGATGCAAAGGGCGAACTGGTCTACAAGCCAGACGATATTCTCTGGACGGCCGGTGACGCGCCAAAGCCCAGGCCATTTCCAACTCCGACATGGGACACGCTACAACGGCTGAGAGAAGCCAGCAAGCTCCCGGTAATTGTCAAGGGAGTGATGACCGCCGAGGACACCGATCTCGCCGTCAAGCACGGTTTGTCGGGAGTCATTGTGTCCAACCATGGGGCGCGGCAACTGGATCAGGTCGGCGCGACTATCGAAGCGCTGCCGGAATGCGTGAAAGCTGCCGGCGGGAAGATTCCCGTGCTCGTCGATGGCGGCTTCCGTCGTGGCACGGATGTTTTTAAAGCCCTCGCATTGGGCGCTGCGGCCGTGGGACTCGGCCGCCCGTATCTCTGGGGGCTCGGAGCGTTCGGCCAACGCGGCGTCGTTCGCGTCATGGAGATCCTGCAGGCGGAGCTGGCTGCCGATATGGGAATGGCGGGAACGGGCAAGATTTCGCAGATTAATCGCTCGTTCGTGCGTATTCGTTCATGACGGTAATCAATCCGTGACGCCAACCGTGGAGCTTGCTCCCAACGTGGAGCGGCCTTTCAAGGCGGCCATGCCGGCTTTCGAGCCGGCATTCCGGGAAAAGCTTGCTCTCGCGGCGGCAGCCGTTTTTCTGTGCAACCTACTTTCTGCCGCCGATGACGATGCCGGAAAGATTCTCCGGCCAGCCGATAATTCATCCTATGCAACAGGACAGATCGACCTGGTTGCCACGGCGCCATCGGGAAAACTGCAACTGGATGGTGTCCTCATTCAACCCGAGCAGCCCTTCCCCGATGTATTTCACACCACGCTGAAGCCGTCACCCGGCTCGCACTCGCTGGTCCTCCTGTGGGAGGGCGGCAAGAAGGAAGTGCATTTCTTTGTCGGTCCGAATCCTCCGTCGGCCTTTCAACCGTTTCACCAGCATCCGCCGATCCCAGGTGTGCAGTGTACCCAATGCCACGGTTTGAATCGGCGCGGCCGTTTTATATTCAAAGGCGGCTGTTTCGATTGTCATCAAAGTGATAATTTTGCCAAGGTCCATACTCACGATCCTGTCCGGCTCGAGCAGTGCGGTATGTGCCACAACGCACATGGATCTACTGTGAAGGCAAACCTTCTTTACTCGAAAGAAACAGCCTGCAAGATTTGTCATAGCAATTAGTCTGGCCGTTACGAAAGGTTGTCATGAAAAACACAAAGACGTCGTCAACAATTTGGCTTGCTGGTCTCTTCCTGTCAATCGCCGGCGCTGCGGAAAATGGGAACAAAGTCAAGCCGGGTGAGTTCATCATCGACCATCCCACGCTGATCAACCTTGGCTTCGAATGGCTCATTCAGGGTGACGACAATCGCAATGCGCAGGTAGAGGTCTCATACCGCAAACAGGGCGAGACTCAGTGGAAGCGGGGGATGCCGCTCCTGCGTTTGCAAGGCGAACGAATCTACCAGAACCAGGGTGTGTTTGACGTAGTCTCTCCCAACATGTTTGCAGGCAGCATTCTCGATCTGGAGCCTGATACGGCGTATGAGGCTCGCTTTGTGATGTCGGACCCGGACGGCTTCCTTGGGCAAAACGGTAAGACTATGACGAAGACAGTGACGGTACGGACTCGCCCCGAACCGAAGCCGTCTGCCAGCGGGCGCGTGTTTCACGTTTATCCCACAGGCTACAAAGGCGCCAAGGTCGAGCCAGCTTTTGACGCAGTCATGTGCGCCTATAACTACTACTGTGGCGGCGGAGATACCGTGACCGCCGGACGGCCTCGAGTCAAGCCCGGCGATATCATTCTGGTGCACGCCGGGCTTTACAAATATCATCCGGAGTACTACACAGGCGATCGTTCCATCAATGCGACTACTCCCTTTGAGGGGACATATTATCTGACCGCCAGCGGCACACCTGATAAGCCGATCGTCATCAAAGGAGCGGGCGATGGAGAGGTCATCTTCGACGGCAATGGCAACTTCAACCTGTTCAATGTCAAGGCCGCCAATTATAACTACTTTGAAGGCGTGACGATTCGAAATACCGATATCGCGATTTGGGCCGGCACGCAGTTCATCGCCGGCTCGAAAGGGCTGACCGTCAAGAAGTGCCGCTTTGAGAATGTGAACATCGGTATCTTCACGAACTACTCAGGATCGAGCGACTTCTACGTCGCTGACAGCTATTTCATAGGCCGGGACGATCCGAATCACCTGCTCGGGTGGATCGGAGACTTCTGGGCCAGGTTCGATGGGGTGGACGGTCAGAAATTCCCGCCGATCCTGGCGTCGTACACCGCTGTCAGGCTGTACGGCCCCGGTCACGTCGTTGCGTACAACTATGTCGCTAATTTCCACGACGGAGTTGATGTTGAGACGTACGGAAACCCGGATGGCTCGCATGCCATCGACGGCCCCCACTACCCACCGAAAGAGTACTGGGACAGGCGGCCGGTTGCGATCGATTACTACAACAATTACATGACGAATTTTCATGACAACGCCTTCGAGATCGACGGCAGCATGCACAACGTTCGTGTGATGCGAAACATGATGATCAATTCGGCTTCTCATCCTTTTTGCAATCAACCCGCCATCGGAGGACCGATCTATTGGATACGCAACATTGCCTACCATGCTCCCGGCGGATCGACGAGGATGACAAACGGGGCTCCGGGCGTGCTCTTTTATAACAATACGATCCTGACGGAAACCTCCGCCGGATCCTCGGCGAACGTGCATTGGCGGAACAATCTTATGCTCGGAGAGAATTCCGCTCCGGCCATCTTCAGCGTCAATACCAATACGAACTACAGCTCCTCGGACTACAACGGGTTTCGCCTTAATCCCGGGGCAGCCTTCTCGTTCCAGTGGAACTCGCCGCCGTCGAATATTCGCGCGGATTACAGCGGTCTGCTGCTTAGTAGAGGCCCGGTACGTGGAAGCCCCGCGGCCAATCCGACCTTGCAGGTGCGCCGCTTCGCGACCCTCGCTGAATACAGCAGCGCGACCCATCAGGACCAACATAGTGTCGCTGTGGATTACGACATATTCGTCAATGTCCCGAGGCTGGACGCGCAAGATCTCAAGAAGGTTCAAACACTTTACAAGGCGGAAGACTTCGATTTCAGACTCAAGCCAGGTTCAGCGGCGATCGATCGGGGCATAGTCCTGCCCAATATCACTGATGGCTTTACCGGCCAGGCGCCCGATCTCGGCGCCCTGGAGCTAGGCCAAACTCCGCCCCACTACGGTCCCCGGTGACCCCAGCTCTTTCTTTGCTAGAGGGCGGCCCCCTGGTCGGCCTGCCCGCCCTTCGTTTCGGCTTGCCGCCCTGTGGGGCAGCTTTGCAAGCTGCGGACCCGATTTCATCGGGTCCAGCCGGCCGGCAGGCCGGCTAGCGAGCGGGATTACCGCCCAAGGGCTCTTCGCGAAAACACGACAATTCGGACGCCGTGCACGAGCTTACTGCGAATCTACCTTCAACACTACATAGTCGATCGTCTGCCCGGCTTCGAGCAGAACCTGGTGCGGTGTTTTCACCGGCACATGCACGACGTCTCCGGCCTTGAGCGCTTGCCGCTCGCCGCCCTCGATCGACGTTCCGCGTATTTCATTAGTGGCCGTGGTCTTGCCGTCGACGATCTTACCGCCGATTATGATGATCGCCTGACCGGACTGTACGACAATCAGATCGGCCTGTTTCTCATGCAATTCAGCCTGGCCGCTACTTCCCTCGCGACGCGTCTTCAGCAGCAGATGATTCCCCCAGTGTCCCAGCGTCTCGCTCGCCAGCCCGTTGTTCATGGTCTTGTGCAGAGCCTCTGCACGCGCCCTGAATTGCTCCGTGGTCCAATGATCGTAGCCCGCGGGAGCTGCCGCAATCGCCATGAAAACGGGAACCAACATCAGAAATGTCTTTGTCATTTTTCTTCCCGTTGCCAGACCAATCGGTAGGCGGCCTGGCTCGCGGTATTGAACATGGTGAACTGATTGCTGCCGGAAAACTCGTACCTCCGGCGCTGGTCGGTTCCGACCCAGCTTGGAATCAAAGCGGATTGGAGGTGGTGGATCACCGTCCGGGCAGGTTCATCGACATCGAAGGTGCCAAAGTACGCGTTGAAGCCCGTAAGCATCTCACGCATGTCTTCAGCCGACGCCGTCTCGATCGCTGCTGCCGCGCCGCGGTTTGCCATGCCGCCAACGGATCGCCGGCCAGGGTTCATCAATTGGGCGAACACGCGTCCCGCGTCATCATACGCGAGCCGGCCGACGGGTTTGGTTCCCCAAGGGTATCGGACCTCGCCGGTGACTTCGTCCTTGGACTCGCCACTCACGAGTTTCCAGACGCCAATAAATTTCTTCCGGGCGCCAGCCCCGTTTATTTGGGCAAGGGCGAACGGCCCCAGAGAAAAAGCTGAAATGATAGCTCTTCTATTCATCAGACTCTCCTAGTGTCGCCCTTCGGCTTCTTTCTCTTGGATGCGCGCTCCCTTGAGCATGTTTACCATCGAGTAATTCCCCTCGTGGCAGGCGTACTCATAGATCGGCCCGGGGGCCTTCGTGAGGGGAACCTCCCCTCTCCAGGGTCGCGTAAACGCAGTCGGATCCTCGACAGTGAACTGGTACAGTATCGTGTTCTCGTCCGTGCGCGTAAAGCGCTCGACCAGGCGCAGGTTCTGGCCGGATCCCATGAAGTGCGTTTTGTCGGTGAAGTTGGTCGTGTCAACCACCAGTGTCTTGCCTTCCCAATGACCTCGCGAGTCTCCCAGCCACTGGCGGATGTTCTTGGCGATATGCGGACGCCCGTCCAGAGGGATGATGCGGAAGTCGTGGATCATCTCGATCAGAATCGTTACATAGCCGGGAGTCTGCAGAATCTGATAGTTGTTGTTGTAGGCGGTAGGAAGCAGGGGCGGCCCGGACGTGGGCCACACAATACAACGCACAGGCAGGCCCAGGTCTTCCGGGCCTGCGGGCGGACGTTTCGCCGCTTCTGTGCGGGCCTCGGCTGCCCTCTGCGCTTCCGGGGTCAAGGGCGGAATTTTCCCGTCGGGCGGATCCACCACCAGCGACGTTCGCCTGGTCGGTACGACTTTTGCTCCACGGTCGAACCAGAGCTCGTTGTACGCGCCGCTCAGATCGGAGTCGGAATCGCGGCCGCGGCGATCCCGGTTATTATTCTGCACGATTCTCTTTTCATACTCGGCGGCTTCCTGCTCTGTAAAAACCTCCTTCCCGGCAAGTTCCTTAGGCCGTTCAAGGGGCGTGATAGTGGCGTTCGTCCATATTCCCTGGATGTCCGGCTGGCCGTCCGGTGTGCGTGGGGCAATCCACTTCTTTCCTTGGCCGGCGACTGGCGTCGGACACAGCAACACTAGTGCGAGCGTGAATGCCACGGAGTCAAGAATTCGATTGCTCATCGAGTTGTGCGGTTATTTTATAGAAATTAGCAGTTCCTCGCAGCCAAATCGCCTACCTGTGGATAGGCATCAGAACCGCCATGCGTAAGCATGCGGTCTGTTCGGTTTGAGGGAGTCCGTATGCCCACGCAACGCGGCTCTGAACCCACTAGTACATCGTCCAGATAGTTCATTATAGAATGATGGACAAAACGTGGGGCAGCCAATCGTGGCTGCAAGCCGCCTTTTTAGGCGGCTCTTGTTTGTGCAGGACGCTAGACGCCGCTGAAAGCCGGCCGTGGGCAGAATTGCCCGCCCTACAGGCGGGTATGGCACTTCGGCCACACCGCCGATTCTGCAAGGAACTATCTGGACGATGTACTAGATTTCAACGATACCGCGCTGTGCGGCGATGACGACCGCCTGCGTTCTGTCGTTAACGTCGAGCCGCCGTAATATGATATTGACGTGCCACTTGACTGTTCCCCTGGTGATATTCAGCGCCTCGGCGATCTCCTGATTGGTGAGTCCTTTCACAATTAAGCGGAGGATGTCCAGCTCGCGGGGGCTCAAAGCGGACCGGTTCAGGTTTCCGGGCACGCTGTTCAGAATGCTCCTCGGGAAATACTGTTGGCCGGCTCGAACACTCCGGATTGCCTCGATTAATTTCAGATGCGACATTCCCTTGACCAGATAGGCTTGGGCGCCGGCTGCGATGGCCTTGCGAATATCCTCGTCACCCTGATACGTCGTGAGTACAATCACGGCGCTCTCAGGCCGTTCGGCCCGGATGGCCGCAATCGCCTCAACACCGCTCATTTCCGGCATTCGCAAATCCATCAGAATCACATCAGGCGAGTGCTTGCGTGCCAGCGCAACGGCTTGAGTCCCGGTTCGAGCCTGCCCGACTACCATCATGTCCGGCTGCCCGCTGATAATCCCCAGCAACCCGATGCACACTACCGGGTGGTCGTCGGCGATCAGAACCCGAATGACGCCGGAATCGGCGCCTTTTCCAACCAGGGCGGTGGGTTGCGTACTGTGACTTGAAAAGTGCATGAGTTCGGCTACTTGGCCGGCAAAAGAGCTGCTCCGGTAAAAAGAATTGTACACTAATAGGCCGGTGCTCGCTCGTGCCAGGTAAGTCGCCACATTCGGGGAGTGGATTTCTGCGCACTTTCCTTCGCGCGGGTCAACTGCTGCTGATTCTCGCGAGCTTAACATTTGGACAGAGCATTTCGCCGCCGAATTCCGGATCGCAGCCCCCAACCTATGTCAGCCGGATTTGGCGAACGCAGGACGGCCTTCCTGAAAACAGAATTCGAGCGATTTCACAGACACCCGATGGATACCTGTGGATTGGCACTTCCGGGGGCCTCGCAAGATTTGACGGTGTCCGCTTCGTCGTCTATGCCCGTTTCAACACACCTGCTATGACCAGCGACGACATAAGCGCGCTTTCCGTTGCTCGCGACGGTTCGCTCTGGGCGGCAACCGACGGCGGAGGATTGCTCCATTACCAAAATGGCCGTTTCCGCTCCTTTGGCCCCGACCAAGGACTGGCAAACGAGTTCGTTCGCGCCGTGCATGCGGATCGTAGGGGAGATGTCTGGGCGGCCACCAATCGCGGACTATTCCGCAGTACCGGCGAGAAGTTTGAGCGCGTTGACCAGGGACTTCGTCTTCCCAACATCGCATTTTTCGGCTTGTCTGAGAGACGCGACGGCACAGTGTTTGCCGGTGGACCGGCTGGCCTGTTTCGTTTCGAAAACGGCAAACTGCGTCGTTATGGAGAAGGCGCGAGGGATGACCTGGAGGTCTATTCCATAGGGGCAGCGAGAGACGAATCTCTCTGGCTGAGTACGACCCATGGACTGCGGATCAGCAGGAATGCCGGACAAGATTCAATGCCCCCCTACACCAGGAGCATGATCAACGCAATCATGCAGGACCACGCCGGAGATATGTGGCTCGGCACCGAGGGCGACGGGCTGTATCTTGTCCGAGACGGACGAGAAACAGCTTTCCGGGCGCCGGCCGGCCCGCCCAATAATAATATATTGGCCATCCTGGAGGATCGTGAGCAGAACATCTGGGTGGGCACCGCCGACGGCCTTGTTCGCATGAGTTCACCCGATGTGGGCCTTTTAAACAGCCGGGACGGACTCTCCGACGACAACGTCCTCACTGTCTACTGCGATCGTCGCGGTAGTCTCTGGCTCACCACCGTCACCGGCGGAGCTTTTCGATACGCGAACGGCCGGATCGAAGCCGTTCGTTTTCCGCCGCCGGCCAACAATCTCCGAATTCGTGGAACCTACGAAGATCGCACTGGCGCATTCTGGTTCGGTACCAACAATCAAGGCGTCGTCCGCGTCGCCAACGGGAAAACATCGCGATTCACAATGAGTGAGGGGCTGCGCAACAACGGCATTCAAGCCTTTTTCGAGGATCGTGGCGGCAGCCTGTGGATTGGCACGACGAGCGGACTCAGCCGCTGGGACGGCTCCAAATTCAAGAATTACTATCTCGAGGACGGCCTCTCTTATGGATGGGTTCGCGCGATCGTCGAGGACCAGAACGGAGATATGCTGGTCGGCACCGAACGCGGGCTCAATCGTTTTCACAACGGCAAGTTCGTGCAGGATCCGGCTTTCGCGGAGCTCAGCCGCGATCGCATCTGGGCTATTCTTCCCGATCGCCAGGACGCGCTTTGGGTTGCGACGCGAGGCGGCGGCCTGGTTCGCGTAAGGAACGGAAAAGTCTCCAGGCTAACCACCCGGGAGGGCCTGCCCGGCAACTCGATTTTCCAGTTGATCGGCGATGACGCCGGCAGACTCTGGATGAGCGGTCCGCTGGGAATTTCCTCTGCTTCCCTTGTCGACCTGAATGCCGCGGCCGACGGAAGGCTGAGCTCGATCGCCGTTTTTTCCTACGGCGCCGGCGACGGTTTGGAGTCCACGCAGATTAACGGAGGCGTCCAGCCGGCCGGTTGTGTGGGACCAGAGGGCGAAGTGTGGTTTCCGAGTGTCAAGGGCGCCATCCATTTCAAGCCCAATCATTATCGCAGCGAGCGCCTGCCTCCGGTTCGCATGGAGTCGGTGCTGATCGATGACCGAACTGTTCCCGCAACTGGTGAAGTTGTCGTTGGTCCAGGCCGGCGGCGCGTTGAAATCGACTTCACCGCGTGCAGTCTGCGCGCTCCGGAGCGCGTCGCTTTTCGATACAAGCTGGATGGGTTCGATGCGCAATGGACCGCCGTCTCCAGACCTCGAGCCGCAAATTATTACAATCTTCCTCCGGGCAAGTATCGTTTTCGCGTCATTGCGCATAACGGATCGCTCGATGGGAGCTCTTCTGAGGCCGGCGTCCTTCTTGTCGTGCAGCCCTACTTTTACCAAACCGCTTGGTTTTACGCCCTCGCGCTGGCGGCAGCCGGCGCTTGCGTGGGTGGTGTACTTCTTTTTCACGAACGGCAAGCCCGCGACCGCTACAATCTCCGGCTGGCCGAGCGAACGCGCATCGCGCGAGAAATGCATGACACGGTCGTGCAGGGCTGCGTAGGCGTCTCGACTCTAATAGAAGCGGCTGTTGGCTGCTCGAGCTCAGACCAGGCGCAAATGCTGGAATGTCTCGATAACGCCAGAATCCATCTTCGGTTAACGCTGGATGAAGCTCGCCAGGCGCTCTCCGATCTACGCCACGATTCGTTCGACAACGGGCTTGCCGGCGCTTTGTCCGAGCTAACGCGAGCGGTGAGCGGTGAAAAAGGAGTTCCGGTAACGCTGGAAGTGGCCGGCTCTGCGCCGCCGCTTGCGGACTCGGTGAACCGTGTGCTTCTGCTCGTCACCCGGGAAGCTATCCGCAACTCGGTGGTGCATGGAGCACCCAGCGCCATCGGGGTGCGTCTTTCTTTTGAACTGTCCGCTATTCGTCTCGACATTCAGGACAACGGATGCGGTTTCGAGCCGGCTCGGGCGGATCTTGCGGCCTCCGGCCACTTTGGGATCCTTGGCATGCGCGAGCGAATGGAGCAGATCTGGGGTTCCCTGGAAGTAGCCAGCAGTCCGGGAAATGGAACCACAATTACGGCTCACTTACCGCTTGAACATTCCATGGTTTCATCATGACCTCGTTTATTGTTCTCAAATCGTAAGCTGATAGACCCGTTCCACAGGCAGGAGTTCCTTATCCAAATGCGTCTTTAGCAAGTAAGCCCGAGCACCCAGCTTCATGGCGCCCCGGACATCGCTCTCGTAAGTCGTCAGGATTTGCCAAGCCTCAAAACGTAAGACCCCGATTCTGTTTTACCGCAGACGCATCCAATTCCGTTCACGCCCTCATGAATCAAGCAACTCATGTGTTTTCATATTCTTGGAAAAATCGCTGCTTGACAAACAGAAAACGGGATGTATCATGAGGACGAAAGAGGAAGTATTGGCCCCGCGACAATCTCCCGCCCGATCTTTGACAACAGCATATTTCGTACGGGAGAGCCATGTCGCATCAGCGGCGCCGCATCGGAACACGGCGCCGCACAGGAAAATTGCGAAACGAACCCACGACGTCGCCCTCTTTTGAGGCAGAAGGCACGTCGTGAAAATCCTGTATTGCAAAACGAACCCACCAACCCTACGCCAATCCGAATAAAATTTTCCACAGAACCCAAGAAACCTACCGGGAAACAAGAGACCGGATTTCGCCCTACTCCCGCCCGCCCAAATAATAATGAACCGCCGGCGTCACCAGCAGCGACAGCACCATCGACGCCAGAATCCCGCCGATCACCGCGATCGCCAAGGGCTGCAGCATCTGCGAGCCAGCGCCCCACGCCAGCGCCAGCGGGACCATGCCGGCAATCGTCGCCAACGCCGTCATCATGATCGGCCGCAACCGGCGCTCGCCGGCGCGAACCATGCTTTCTTCCGCTGAAACCCCTTCGGAGCGAAATCTCTGGTCGGCATCGAGCAGCAAAATGCCGTTCTTGGCCACGATCCCGATCACCATGATCAGTCCCATGAATGACGATAGATTGAACGTCTTTCCCGTGATCAGAAGCGCGACGAACACTCCCGACGTGGAAAGCAGCGCCGAGCAGATCACCGCCACCGGCGCCGCGAAGCCGCCGAACTCGAACAACAAGACGGTGAAGACCAGAACTACAGCCAGCGCCAGCACGAATGCCAGGTCCCGGAAGGAGCGCTGTTGCTCTTCGTATGCGCCGCCATACTGGATTCGGATTGAGGGCGGCACGTGCAGGTCGGCGACAGCCTTTTGCACTTTCTGCATGCCGTCGCCGAGGTTCAGCCCTTCCAGCCGCGCCGTCACCGTCACGTCGCGCTGTAGATTTTCGCGCCGGATTTCCGTCTGGCCCGGCAATTCCACTACGGTCGCCAGTGACCCCAGCGTGGCAATCTTACCAGTAGAACTTACGAAGAGGGTGTTTTTGATGGCCTCGAAGGAAGCGCGCGCTGGGGGTGGAAAACGCACGCGGATGGTGTAGGCGCGGTCATTTGCCACCACCGGGGCCGTGGCCGGCTCGCCCTGCATTATGGCGCTGGCGTCCAGTTCGATTTCCTGTGGAGTGAATCCGGCTCGCGCCGCCGTTGACGGATCTACCTGGAACATTGTCGCGGGCCCGCTGATTGTATTGTCGATTCCGTTCAATATGTCCACTACGCCTGGAATCTTTTTGATGCCATCGGCTACCTGAGGCGCCCAGGTTCTCAGCAGAGCCGGGTCTTGAGAGAAGAGCTTGATGGCGACCGGTTCCGGAGCGCTTGTCAGATCGCCGATCATGTCCTGCAACCACTGCACGAACTCGATCTGGAGCATCGGCTCCTGCTTGGTGATCTTGGCGCGCACATCCGCGATTATTTCTTCACCGCTACGCTCGCGGTCCCGCTTCAGCTTCACGGTGATATCGCCGGTGTTGGCTTCGGTGACTTGGGCGAGGCCAAGCTGCATGCCTGTCCGGCGGGAAGTACTTTCCACTTCAGGCGTCGTCCGCAAGATCCGCTCCACTTCGGTGACCACGCGGTTGGTTTCTTCCAAAGACGAACCCGCGGGCATAATGTAATCGAGGACAAATCCGCCCTCGTCCATTCCAGGCAGAAGGTCGGAGCCTAAGGACTTGTAACAAAAGTAAGAACCTACGATTAGCACGATGCTGAATAGCGCCATCAATACCGGGTGTTTGAGGCTGCCGCGCAGAGTGCGCTCATAAAACCGCATCGCGCGACTAGGCTCGCCGTCGTGACCGTGACCGCCGGCCTTCTCCTTGCCTTTGCTGCGGATGAAGAAGTGACTGAGCGTCGGCGTCCAGGTCAGAGCCAGCGCGAGAGAAGTGAGCAGCGCCATCCCGACCGTCACGGCCAGAGCCCGGAAGAACGTACCAGTGACGCCGGTGATCGAAATCAGCGGTAGGAACACCACGATCGGCGTGATGGTAGAGCCGATCAGCGGCGTGCGGATTTCGCGGATCGCGCTGCGGATCGCTTCGGCCCTGCTCTGGCCCGAATCGCGGTGCAGGACGATATTCTCCACCACTACGATGGCGTCATCAATGACCAGACCGACGGCTGCGGCCAGACCGCCCAACGTCATCAGGTTGAAACTTTCACCCAAAATGCGCAGCGCGGTGAAGGTGACTGCAATCGTCGCCGGAATCACCAGGCCGGCTACCAGCGAAGTGCCCCAGTCGCGTAGGAACAACACCATGATGAGCGATGCCAGGATCAGGCCGATGAGGATGGCATCCCGCACGCTCTTGATGGAATCCGTCACAATCTCGGACTGGTCATAAAAAGGACGCAGCTCGATGCCCTTCGGAAGAGTCTTCTGGATGACATCGATTTCCGAATGCACCGCGTTAGCCACCTGCACGCTGTTACTATCCGGCTGGCGATAAATGTTGAGCAAGACCGCGGGCTTCTGGTTCGCAGTCACGATTGTGTAAACAGGTTTGACCGAAGGGGCGACGGAAGCGACGTCGCCAATATGGATCGGAGCGCCCGCCGGGGTCGTCTTCACTACGATATTTGCAATCTCCTCCGGCGTACGGGCCTGCCCGCTCACCAGGCTGAGGACCAGTTGGTGATTGTTTTCGATCAGGCCCGGCGAATCGACAAGATTGCTCTTGCTGACCGCGTCGAGCAGGTTCTGGACAGTGGTGGCGGTGGCGATCAACTTGGCCGGGTCCGCGGTGATCTCGAATTCCGGCTCCTGCCCGCCTTGCACCACCACGGTGGAGACGCCAGTCATGCGGTTGAGTCGCGGCTTGATTTCATAACTAGCTATCTCCCAGATTTTGGTCTGCGGGATGGTGCTTGAAGTCAGGCTATAGCCCATGATCGGAAACGCGGCAAACGTGAGCCGGTTAGCAGTAATTTTCGCCGTCGCGGGAAGGGTCGCCTGAATGCGCGCCATGGCTGCATTGACATATTGCAGCGTTTGGAACATATCTACTGTCCAGGAAAAGTACAGATCGATCTCGGCGGTGCCGCGGCTGGTGATGGACACTACTCGCTCCAGACCCTGGACGCTGTTGACCGCCTCCTCAATCGGGCGCGTCACGATCACCAGCATCTGGTCGATCGGCGCGACGCCATTGTCCACTCCGACCACGATGCGCGGAAAATTGGTCTCCGGAAATACCGCGACGGGAATCGTGAGCGACAGATAAGCGCCCACCGCCACCATCGTCAGGATCACGA
>Ga0210405_10001065_pt1 | contig 33084 bp, 39 predicted proteins | sample IncBWH11MmetaG_FD_155492 | JGI IMG/M metagenome (GOLD analysis project Ga0210405, IMG submission 155492) | Forest soil microbial communities from Barre Woods Harvard Forest LTER site, Petersham, Massachusetts, United States - Inc-BW-H-11-M | ecosystem: Environmental > Terrestrial > Soil >...
TTGCCGCCCTCGAAATTTATGTCCGACCCGCCTTGGATATTGACGCCGTTCGCTGTGCTGCCTCCGACGCAAGCCCCGCCGTATCTTCCGGCAAATCTCACCCAAGAACCAGAAGAGTAGAATCGTACTGGATTGTTGCTCAGCGACGAGTCGAATAAAATACAGTCCCCACCGGGGCAACTATCGAATGTAATCTCGCCGGGGAAAATAGCGCCTGGCGTGCCTCCGTAGGTTCCGCCGCCGACACCCCATCCATTTCCAGCCGCGAGTGCCCCAATTTGATTGGTTTGCTGAACGACCATCGAATGCAGGCCGCCCTCGAAGGTTCCCGTGCCACCCATGAACAATCCGCCGACGTTGTAATCAACAATCAAGCCCACGGCGTTTACGTCGCCCACGCCAGCGGGAGCGGCGCTATACCACTCGAAATTTGTCAGGTAAACATCTTGAGCATGGTCGAGCGCGATGCCGAAAGAGCCGCTGCCAGCGGTGCCGTCGATTAAGTAATTCGAGGCTCTAAAGCCTAGCGTGTGCGTCGAGCTTCCGTCGCCAGTCACCCAAATTCCGCCGTGGAATCCATTGATGTGAAAGCGATTCATCACAAATTGGCTTGCGTAGGCGACCTTGACGGCTATGCTGGTGGTACTTGTCGATGTTTTCAGGAAGCAGCCATCCAAGCCACCAGATTGATTTACAGGAGAGAACGTCAGCATCACGCCAGTTGCAGGCGTCCAAGTGATGACTGTGCCATCGGGACCGCTGGGGCAGGAAATGGAAAGTGGGCGTGTAATAGTCGCTGCCGTCGCATCATTGTACGTTCCCGGCGCAATTTGAATTGCTCCGCAGTTGATGGACGCGCACACGGCGGGATTCGAGTTAATGGAGTTTATCCAGCCGCCGATGTCTGTCCCTGCCCAACCTTGCGGATTCGATGGCGAGATACACGCCACAGCGTTGACGATGGTGCAGTTGATTATCCCAATAAACGTAGGCGAACCACTAAACGTTCCTGTAATCGCTCCCGGTCCGGCGAGATTTGTAGCTGTTCCAGCCGTTCCTGCATTAAGATTCGGAACAAGTGTCGTACTTGCAATAATCAATGGTGGTGTTCCTGTCGGAACCGTTGATTGAAGCTGCGTTGCTGATGCAATATCGCCAGTGTTAGTAAGTCCGACGGGAAGGTCGTAGGTTATAAGTTTTCCAGTCGCACCGACGCTAGTAATAGAAACAGCGTACCTTCCTGGAGGAAGCCAAAAACCGTAGTTACCACGAGTATCTGCGTTTGTTGGATTTGACTGATTACATGTTACGTCAGTTGAACTTGAACACAGTCCGGCGATAGGAGTATTACAAGGAGTTCCTGTTCCGGTGGCGGAACAAACAGTAATAACCGCTCCTGGAACAGACTGCAAAAATCTTACGGTCCCTGCACTTGTTTGTTGAGTAACCTCCAACATCGCAACATCGTCCTTACGGACGTTCTGCGCGCAAAGCGGGGAGGCTATTGTTAACAAAATTAACGAAAGTAGTTTCTTTTTCATCAGTTTGGATTCCCCGTCACAACGTAATTCACCGCCAGTGAGTTGCGCATCAGTTTGGTGCTCCGGTTATCTGCACCAGCATTACCGCCGTGTCGCCCGCTACTGAGCTAGTAACTACGGCGCTCGATAAGCCCGGCACGCACTTCACGAAGCCGGTCAGCGCCCCTGTCCCGTTCCAAGTAGCTTGGCAATTCGGCGCTGCTACGTAAGAGCCTGTACCCGTGTAGGTGTAGGTGCAGGTTCCTGCAACCATCGTGCAGGTTCCGTTCTGCGGTGTCTTGCCACGGCAGGAGTTGACGAGCGATGACGATGACAAGATATTCCCGGCGTGGTCTAGTTCATATTTACCCGTGCGAGACTCAGCGGCGCTTAGAATCGTGCAACCGTTTCGCTGGTCTACGATATTGTTTGTCCCGCCGCTAGTCTGAATGCTCCTAATAATCGTATCTACGTTGATGTCTAGCGCATTACTTAGGAGAACGCCGGTCGTGGCAGTTCCAGAAACGCCGTCTATTTCTGTCCCGTTTGCTCCAAGCGGAGGTCTCGCACAAGGCGTTGCTACAGGGCACGAAGTATTAGTGCCGACACACACACCATTCGTCACGGTTTCCAAATCCAGATGGATAAGATGATTATTTCCACCGTTGACAAATATCCCACAGGTAGGAGTTGACCCGCCGCCCTTGCTTATCGAAACACCTTCCCAGCCGAATTGTGTGGTCCCATTATTCGCAACGACGAGTGGGATAGAAGCCGCAGTACCGCCAGAACCGGGATTCGATAACACGCGCTTACTTACGCCAGAGTTTTGTACGCCTGAGGATTCCCACTGAATGCCAATGCCGGAGTAATTGATAGCGGAAACGCCCTCCAGGTAATCCCCCTGCTGCCCGAAGAAGTTTTGCCACGGAACGCAAGTAGCTATATTACTGCAATCTCCGGTCACTTTCAAAATTGACTGGCCGAACTGAGCACCTGAAGGAGACCCATCGCCAGAAGGGTGTGGGCTGCAATCAATGACGTAAGCACTGCCGCCCGGAGCGCCCGTACCATTGTTAGCACCCCAAGCCAACGTCAGGCTGCCCGTAGCTGTGATTCCTCCTTGAGCAATAAATCCATACGTGCTGTTCGCTGGCGTGGGCTGCGTACCGGGAGAAAAGAACGCACACCCGGCAGCGGGGTCAAAACCAGAATGCGTCACGAAGTTGTCATGCCAGTTCGTGCCTGAGCCAGTGATGACTTCATTCGCGCCGGGAGTACCCATCGTCACCGTGCCCGTTGTGCATACTGTTCCGGTTGCGCAGGCGAATAGAGGCCCAGCAGCGATGACAGTTCCTTTACCTGTGCCAGCCCCGTCAACTAACCCTTCTGTGCTCCAGCCGTTCGGCGGCACGTTCGGGCCATACAAAGCAATGAGCTTGCCCCCAGGTAGCAGGACTCTGCCGGTTGTAGGGACAAGCGATGCAGCGGCGTAATAGTTCTGCGACAACTGGAGGTTCGTTAGCTTCCTCCCATCGCATATCCCCGCTTGAGGATTGATAGCTTTGGCCGCGATTTGGCAGTTCTGTAGCCGGATGGAGTCGTCTGCGCCGGAGAAGCAGGAAGCGTCGAGAGTAGTGGAGATGTTGTTTGGCAAACACGTAAACGTTCCAGAAATCAAAGAGCCAGGACCAGCTACAAGAGAAGAACCAGCTCCCACGCCGAGTATCGGAGCGGGCGGCGTCAAAGTTAAGGATACTGGAGACGATACCGAGATAGTAACGAGTTGACTAAAACACGGCCCTCCTGCATTGAAGCACACGTTAAAGAGCCAATGTGTGTTTTGCGGAGCTATGTTTGAATTCGCAGGTATAGAAATGGTCGCCGTCCCCGCTGAGAGCGTCCCACTTTGAGTCGCTAACGAACCCCCTCCAGAGAGTAAGACTGGAACAGGAGGAGGAACAATTCCTGAAGGTGGGAGGATAGACACAGTCCAAGGACCAGTCCAAAGAGTTGAATTTGTATCTTGAACTGTCAGATTTACAGTAGTCTGAGCTTGCGCTCCGGCTCCGAGCAAAGCGAAAAGAAGTCCGATGATGAAAAGACGTAAGACTGCACTTGCAACCGTCGCGCGGAGTGTAATCTGCGTCTTGGTCGCGGCTACTGAACCTGTGTACACATCAACAGCCCTGTCCTTGTAAAGTATCCAGTATCCCACGGGAAGTCTCCCAAGGTTGTGAGTTATTGTAAAATCTGTGTTCGGAGCAGCCGGAGCAACGACATTTGCCCAGACTCCGTCAATGTTATCCGCCTTGACACCGTCTCCAAAACCAAGGTGACTGTTTATCAAGGTCGTTAGATTGCGCCACGACTTTTGAAGCATCGTCGCGAAGCCCCAGAGTTCTTTCGGCTTCGGCGGTATAAAATCGAGACTAGGCGTAGCTTGCATTTCAGTTGTTATCCACTGTCCCGCCACGCTGTTCGCCTGCAATGTCGAATATCGGTGAAAGTTCAACAATGTCAAATAACGAACCCGCCGGAGCGGTCAGTGTGTATTGAATACGAAGGCCCGGAATCGGTACGCTAAAGATATACGTCAAATCGTCGTTGCTTCCAGTTCCTAGCGTGATGGTCTGCTGAACGTTCTGTCCCGCCTCGTTTATCAACGTCAGCGTCCAAGTGACACTACCAAGGTCCGTAAACACCAAACGAAACTTCTTATTTGTGTGTCGATGACGACGGTCTTTGAATATCAGCTTGCCTGACTTTACGGAGTATGAAACCTCGGAGCCAGCTTGACTAAAGTCAATATAACCGACGGTTCCGTCAACAAACGAAATGCCAATCTTGTCACCTTGGTCTGGGACGAACGTGTTTGTTTGAAGAGAAAAATCGCCCAAAGCGACAGGAACTTTGTTGAAAATCCAACGAGTCCAATTTTCCTCGTCGAAGTTGTAGACCCACAAAGGACATTGAGTTGGGTCGCCTACGTTCTTGACACACAAGAGATAGTATGCCATGAATGGCGACGCTCCAGGCGAGTGCGTCCTGTGGCTGCGCGTGTTCCCTAAAGGACCACTAATCTTCAAATCAGCCATAATCCTCTGACGAGCGCCAAGCCAACGCCTCTGTCCGATAGGAGCAGCGCCTATCGAGGAAAGCACCGTTTGATTAAATGTGTAGACGTTGTCCGGGCCGGCGAAGATCCCATTGTCGTAACCGCCGATATTGAGCTTCTGCAACGAGAATAACGCAGTCGGCCCAACATCGCCGCCCATGATTGGAACAAAAGCGAAGGGAGCAGCGCCTGTTCCTGTAGAGATTATCTGCAAGATGCCGTTTGGGTGGAACCCAAAGCCGTATTGCCCAAGCTTCAACAAACCATATCCAGGACCGAGGTCAACAAGCTCGTCGTTAATCCCGGCGCTGAAGCTCGTCCAGTCGGTTGGGTCGCCAGCCCCACTCCATTGATAGCGTTGCGGCTTCAATCCCGTCCCGATGACGTTGACGTCAACAGTCATTAAATGAACACCAATCTCCGCGATAGCAAAAGGCTCTTGAGAGTTCGCGCTCGATAGTGTGTAAACACCGGGAGCGGCTTGTGGGTCATAGAGATAGACTTGGTCGGAGTTGAATGGACCGCCGTTTGCAAAGCAAAGCTTCTGATTCAACACCGACCATGTGAATGGAATTGACCCATTGGTCAAAGGACCAAGAGCCGGTCCCGTCAACAGCGTCCAGGCGACGCCGCTCCAATCGTAGACGTGCCCCACATTGGTGAATGCAACCTGCCGTCGTAGACCAAGGGAGTCCCAAAAAGCTGCGAATGTCGTGATGTACTCACCAAAGATAAGACCGGGAGGCGCAGGAAGCGTCGTGTAGGTCGGTCTGTTCTGAGCCGTACCGAAACGGAAGGCGAGGTTTTGACAGTCGGCGAAGCCGTAATCTTCGATAAGCGAGATGGGAAGCTCTGACTGGATTCCACCGAAAGGTCCAGTCAGAGGACTCTCCTTCATTTCCTCCGTACCTAGCTGCTGACGGTCTGGACTGCTCGGACTCAAGCGTTTACTCCCTCGTTTGCGACGATCTGCACTACTCTATCATCGTAGAGCTTCAACATGCGAAAGTCCTTCTTGTTCGTCACTTCCAAAGGCTCCCCGATGTTGTCGCTGACCCAGTCGTGGATTTTGACAAGTTGCTTCATGTTTTCGTTAAACGACTCGGCCGTCCCACGAGCGGTCAAGATACGTACCTCTTTACCATCAGCAAGCCAGCGTTTCACGCGCTGAATCATCTTGGGGATAGGCTCGCCAATATCGTTGCTCCAGTTCGAGTAAGACGCGAGCGTCCCATCAAGATCGACCCCGATCCAGCCCTCGTCGTCGGAGTCAAGAGCTTTTAGTGTTCGATAGTCCTGAAGCATCGCTTCGCAAAGGTCCGTTCTAAACTGCAAGTCTGGGGCACGTAGTCGTGAGACTATCTCGTACGCACGAGCGAAAGCTTCGCCAATAGTGTCGCCACGACCGTTGACTGTTCCGACGATTCCAACCCCGTGCGAGCTTTGTATCTCGCCGTCCTCCAACATCACTCCGAAGGGGTAGAACCACTCCTTGTCCGCTTCGGTGAAACCTTGAATGCGCACGCCGCCTTCGTGCTTGAACTGCTCAGAGGGCCACGGTGGTAGACTCAGCCTAACGCCCCCAACAAAGCCCAGACTAAGAGTTTCGCTACTATCATCGCCACTAGCCAAATCGCTAACAAAACCACCGAAGTCAAAATCACAAAGACCATAAAGAAGCGAAGGAAACGCGTCGTAGCCGAATCTTGGGGTGAATTCAAGGGCATAGACACCTTCTTTATTCACAACAGCGTTGACGTCGATAGGCCCGACGTAAAGGTGTTTTCGCAACGTATCCGTTAACTTTAGTAATAGTTGCTTCACCAACGGGTCGTTGGCTGAGCAGGCCCAAACGACGTTGCCGGTGCAGCCCCCTGACGGTCCATGATCGCCGTTCAGGAACTGCTTTCGTTCGAGGGTGTGGTTAAACATTCCCTCGATCCACTCCTTACCGTTGAACCAACCTTCGGTGGAGATGGCAACACCTTCGACAAACTCTTGAATCGTGATGTCGATATCGCCAGAGCTATGCTCCTTCTCGAACTGTTTCAAAAACGAAAGTGCGTCCTCCGCGTCGTGCGCAACATAAGAAGGAACGACGCCGCTCAGCGAGCCTTCAGGCTTAATGACGACTTTCTCACCGTCACCAACCTTCTCAACTAGCTTCTCAGCGTCGCTCCAGCTTGCTGCATGTTCTGACTTTGGGATTTTTACGCCACTACTACCAAACACCTCCTCCGCGAGCTTACGGTCCTTCTCTAGCTTGTCAGCAAAACTGCTGCCAGAGAAAGTGCGAACGCCAGACTCTCGGAACTTGTCAAGAATCTGGCCGAATCCTGTTACGTCAGCGATAACCGTTTGACCGAAGGAATACTCGCTTGCAGGGTCGACAAGCCCCTGGCCTTGATGCTCGAAGGCGTCGTTAAATATCTTGATCTTGACTTCGTGACCCTCGGCTTTTAGCCGAAGCGCCAAGCCGACGCCATCGCCGCATTCGCTCAGTATGAGAAAGTTGCCCACTTTTTTCACGTCGTACTCGTCATATCCTCAGGAGTCGAGGTTGGAAGCTGAGTCTTGAAGTTGTCCTGAAAGTGACTAGGGTCAGGATGCTCAGTCCAACGCCCTCCCCACTCCAAGCCAAGAGTCTCGCCTATCGGACCTATCTTTTGCCAATCGGGATGACCTGGGTCCCACGACGGCTTATGCTCTCCAAGGATGGAGAGCGGAACGATGTCGATAGCCTTCGACTTACCTTCGGGGGGTTGAGGTAGATGCATCGAACGCTTCGTCCACGAAACTCCGTCCTTAATTTTTTGAAGCTGTTGTGGCTCTGTACGGATGATGTCGACAATCCTGCAAGGCACGCCAGCTTTTGCGCAGTTCAGCAAAAGCTGCTCAAAGAGAGGGCGTGCATGGCTGTCGGCGTCGTCAAACGAGTTTGTCATTAGTTAAGCTCTTGACATTGCTGAAACACTACTGAGCCGTCGCTACCAAACCAGACGGTGCATTTGGTAGCGTGAATGTGTCCGCGTAGGTCACGCTCGTAACCAGTGCTGTGTTGATTTTGATATACGGACCACCGCTCACAGACCCACGATAGACGTTGTATCCAGCGATAGCCGAGCCGCCGGTAGGAACCGTAGGCGGCGTCCAAGTCATATTAGCGATGTGTTGAGCTTGATTGAACGTCGCCGTCGCTTGGTTCGAGAATACGGACTCGAATCCATTCACATCTACGGCTGTCACGACGTAATAGTACACAGGTCCCGCAACCGCTGCCGTCGCGTAAATCAGTAACGATAACGCAAGAGTTGCCGATAGAACAAAGTATTTGAGCAAGTTCCGCTGCTTTTGCAAGAGGGTCATTATGAGGAACTCCTTTTTTCATACTTTTTGACTTGACAAGAAAGCTTTAAGCTGCTCTTCCTGAGCAGCAGTTATTCCCAAAACAGATTGAAGAGTCTCCTCAACAGGAGAATATTGTGGACCTCGAATAGGCTTTCCAGCTTTGATGCTCAAGTGCTTCTTGATTGCATTTTGAATCTGCATGGAACGACGAGATCCCATCAAAGGAAGGATTCTTTGTAGGACGTCAAGAGCCCTCGACCCACAAGCAAACCAAGTAAGACAATGAGTAGATGGAGAGAAACACAAACTCCCTCCAAACATTCTGTGAAGTTTCAAAAGAGGGTCTATTGAATGAGCCTGGCTTGCATGAGTAAGCAAAGCTCCTCGATTGTCGCACTGAAAGGCTCCTTCACCTTCAAGAAAGCCGGCAGCCCAAGCGATATCACAATCCATAGGTTGAATTACTGCATCGTCTGTTTTCTTCTTTTGAGCTGGGCTAAAACCTTTTGACATGATTCCTCACTTTACATGGATTCTGAGGGTTGTGTTTGCTGCAAGAGAGGCTACTATGAGGCCTTCAAAATAATTCTCTAGGTTGTAGGTTTGAATCTCACCCGGACCTACAGTCTGGAATTGAGCTAGAACGATGGACTTGTTGTTTCGGTCGCGGATATCGGCCATCAAAGCGCCGATTACAGAAGCGCCGGCTCCGGCTACTACCTCGATGAATTTGATGAACTCTTGATAGGGGTAAATAACCCCCGCCCCTGCTGTATCAATAAACCAAGGTCGTGCGCTGATGTCGTTGGCCATACTACCTCCCGTGAAGCGCGGCCCAAATAGCGATTAGGATTGCGCCGACAGCGAGAATCGAACTCCAAGTGCTGTGAGCTTGAGCCTTTGCTGCAACAGCCGTGGCTGCTCTCAAAGCCTCTGCAAGCGAAAGTGCCTTGTCAGCCGCCTTGACTTGCTCCTGCAAGCGAGCAATCTCGACTTTGAGGTCGCAATCTTCCACGAAGCTACCTCAGTTATAGTTGAACTCCAAATACATCTCAAAGCCCCAGAAGGTTACAGTTGTCGTAGCCGCGCCCGTGATAACATCCTCAATCCAAAGGTCGGCATCGTTGAGGTTTCGATAAATTTGCTGCGCTGCGGGAAGCGCGACGTTCGTGACGTAAGGGTTTGCTGCAAAAGCTGTCTGGAGGCCGTTCGCGGCGGAGGCAAGAACAGGAGTCGTTACCAAAGCGAGACCGTTGCCAAACACAGTTTGGTCAACACGAGTAGTATGAGCAGTTGCGTTTGCTACTCCGAGGGAGTAAATAACGTCATAGCTGTTGAGCTTAAAACCCTTGACTTTGAACGCCGTTCTGGGAGTAATAGGCTGCCCAGTCGCCATGCTTGCAAGTGCATCGGGACGTCCTTGATACTCCGCCGAGCCTGCAATACCGGCTCCGCCAAACTGCTCCTGCAAATCCTCACCGAAGCCCAAACGCCGCATGAGCATCTGCGTTACATTAACCGCAAACGTATTCGCTTGCGCGGCTGGAGTAGCGAGAACTATTCCCCACTGTCCAGCAGCGACACGAGTCACCGCAAGCGTTGCTCCTGTAAAGATGAGATCTCCGGCATTCGCACGAATACGACCGTCGGGGAACCCCATGTCTTGCTGATAACGAGATTTTGTGTGTGGCATATTCGTAAGCCTCCCGGCTTGAGTCTGTCTAGCGACAGCTAACTAATCGAGTAAAACTTTAAGGTGCCTCGGATGGAGGTCCGACCTCCCTAGCGAGCAGCCCCTACTCGACAAAGGAGTAAAACGAGGCACCTTTAAGCTCAATTAACAAACAGCGAAGCTACGACTCCGAAACGATAACCAACCCTGTCGGAGCCGCAGGAGCCACAGGCGGTGGTACGGGCTGCGACGGAGGCAGACCCAACGGCGAGCCGACTGGCGGGTCGAGTGTTTGCCAAGTCACGGAGCCGTCTTGTGTAGTTCCACCGATGGTCTGGTTGTAGGCGACGGTGTCCAATGATGTAACATCACCAACGATGGCTTCCTGATACGTCCCTGTCACGCAGTCGAAGAAGACGTCTCCAATGTCAATAGCCTTCCCACGACCGTTGATGATGAGGATGATTGGGATGAACATCGCAACATCGTTGGTGTCCATCGTGATGGCGCCTGTGAGTGCAAACAACTGACCGTCAATAGCCGCTCCAGTAACGAGTGTGATTGACGTTTTTGCAATCAAGACTCCGCTAAACGCAGAGCCGGTTCCAATCGTCGCGGCGCTTCCAACAAACCAATAGACATTGGCTGCTTGAGCGCCACCACGAAGTACGATAGCTCCCGCCATCGTCAATGCTGTTCCAATCTGAAGAATGAACACGGCGTCGGCGTTCCCACCTGCGTCGAGGATGACGTTGCCTGTGATGCCCAAGGAGTCTGGCGCGAAGTAGACACCCGGCTTGAGTGTCATACCACCGATGTTGACAGCCGTGCCGAGGTTCGTGACTGAACCATCAGGGTTCTTCGCCGCCATGCCTTTGTTGAAAGCCGCCAAAGCGTCAGCTTGAGCAGCGAGCGCGATGAAGTCGTTGATGTGTTCGGAGCCTGTGAAAAAGCCAGGTCCGCCAGGAATGTCGAAGCCGACAATCGAAGTGCCGGGAGCGACGCCGATATCGCCACGTACCTCCGACGGGCCGGTGTTGGTGAGCGTTGTCGCTGCCAAGGCGCCGAAGCCAGAGGCTCGACCGAGTGAGATTTTCGCCGCACCAGCAGGGAACGGGACGAAGACTGTCTCTACTTCGTTCGAGAACGGACTTTCCAAACCGCCAACGAAAGCTGCGACTCGATAGAAATACCGAGAGCCTGGAAGCACCGTCGTGTCTGTATACGACGGTTTGACGCCAGGAGCAAAAACGAGGGACGACGCGAGCGGAAGCGGCCCTTCACTGTTCGAAGAGGCCCCTCTGAACACGTCATAGGAAACATTTAGTTCTGTGTTTTCATTCCAATTCAGTGTGACTTGAGACATGTGTTTTACCTTTCATCGTCCGATGTGTTTACTGGCTCTTTCAAGATATCCGCCACTTGCATTTCAGTATCAGCCGACTGGCTTAAAGTCTCTTGAATCAAATAATCTCGATTGAAGCTAAGTGGGTTGTCCCAACACTTCGGGCAGACTAGCAACCCACGACGTAGGCCGGGCTGACGCCGGAGTTGGGAGACCCTGTAGTCCCATGAGCAGATATCGCATCTGTGCCACGGATCCCCCCTCACCCCAGAGTGTGCTTGATTTGGCATTTACGGCAACGTCATCGCTGTCCACGTAGTCGTCACGCACGTATACGGAGTCGAAGCCGCTCCTGTAAGCAGGAACAACCCCATAGGAGCCGCACACGCACTCGTCGGAGCGGCTGGTCCCCAGTAGTACGGCAAGACGTAAGGAAGTAGAACTTCCGTAAACGTCGTAACCGCAGTCCCGTTCGACGGCTCGGTGTACGTTGCTAGGTTGAGTGCTGAGTAAGTATTCGCCGTAGCGTAGGGTACAGCATACGTCCCTGACGCTGCGGTGCATGTAATTGTCTGCCCGACGTTGGCAAGAGCGACGACGGTTGCGCCTGTCTGTAAGTTGAAGGTGCAAGCAGTAGGAACGGTTCCCGTTGTAGTCCACTGAATAATGTGGGAAAGATACAACGAGTTTTCGAAGAACGGAACGTTCAGTGCTACCGCAGGAGACAGAAGCGCAAACGCAGTCGGAGCAGTTCCGGCCGAGAATGTCTGCGAAGTAAAGACCGCAGGACTGTTCAAAGAACAGCTCGCAGTCGCGCTTGAACTAAGCGCGCAGATAGCCGCTGTCGGAGTTTGCAACCCTTCAAGCCCCGCAGCGCCAGTCGTAGCACCAATCCACGGACGCCATCCAACGATGTTACCACCGCCTGCGGCTGCTACCGGAGGGAAGATTGTAAGCGTCGAGGTCGCGCCTGTAAGGGTGACTACAGCCGTAGCTGCGGTGTCAACCGAGCAGGGTGACTCCGTGCTCGTCGCCGAAAAGAACGTAACGCAAATACGGTACGTCCCTGCCGCGAGGGAGCCTCCAGTAGATGACGATATTGCGCCGGTCGCCGTGGCAGTCGAGTTGCCATTACCTACGACCACCGCAGGAGGAGCAGCTACAGCGAATACTGTAAAGCTCTGTGCGGCTCCGACGCTGGCCTGTCCGAACGCTGATGGGGCGACGAGTAGAGCGATAACTGCGAACAAAGTGAGTAGCTTTTTCATGTTCGTCTTTTCTCCTCTACGGTCCGTTTGAGCCAAAAGTTCCCTCCCACACCGTAGCCCCGACGGAGATACGCATGAAGGAAACTTGTTTGATTGAACGTGTGTCAAAGTCATCGGCGAAGTCCTCGTCAAGTTCGTGGCGCACGAAATACTTTAGTCGGTGCGCCATCTTGTCAGCAAGCACGAACCAAGCTGACTGACTCGTCAAGTAGTGGCAGACGAAGTATTGCAAGTCCTCTGCCAATACAGCGTTGATTTCGTTGTCAGCCGTATATGGCTTGTGGGGAGAGCCAAGTATTTCACGGGCTATCCACTTGAGTTCGGGCGGAATCACAACCGTGCGAGGCTTGATTGTAATCGGCAAGCCTTGCGAGTCGGGAAGGCGTTCGAAGAAGTTGACCATTAGCTGAATGGCGGTGAAGCTGAGGTCAACATCTACGAGCGGTCTGTTCGGATAAGTCCCGGCAGAGGCAATAATGTTTCCGATGCCTGGAGCCACTGACGTTGCAGCAGGTCCACCAAGTAGAGGGTGGGATGTATTGAAGAGCGACAAGCCGTCAGTAGTTGTAACTGTCGTAAAACCAAGGTTGAACACATTGAAGGACTGTTGTTCCTTGACAAAGTGTGCGCTCCTTGCCAGTGCCTTTGGCACTTGGTTGATGACGTTGTACTGGTCGTCCTCGTACAGCTCGAACGAGCATCGCACGCCAAGACCGTAGGTCAAGTGGAGATAGCGCTTCGAGCCGCCCTGAATAGCATCCGAGTACGAAATGGCTTCGCCCTCTGGCTTCTCCACCAACGGCGGTAAGCCGGCGAACTCAACTTCGTCCTCGTAGGCCATCTTCGAGGTCTCAACGTGGAAAATGTGTGAGTACTCCTCATCGCGTTGAAGGAGGTCCACCCAATGAAGGAATTCGTCGTGAAGGCCGGGCGCCATCAACTGCGCAAACTGCCCTCTAACCATTGTCATCTTAGGCCACCAGTTGAGCTGCGGCGGGCAGCACGATAAAGTAAACGCCTCGGTTAACAGGGTTTTGGTCGTTTGGGTCGATTCGGGTTATTTCAACAACAGCCGAAGCGCCAGTTTTGGTCTTGTCAACGTACCAGTGTCCATCCGCATCCAGCGTCAAGCCGTATTGCTTCGTAACGTCCGAAGCAAGAGCTTGCTGAGCCGGTCCGACTTGGCCGAGGAAAACGGTGTCAGCTACGCTAACTTCGAATCCTTGACGACCGTCACGGTACAACGGACGCGAGATGGAAACCGCCGCAGGCTGAAAGGGAACGGCCTGTCCGGTCGAGGGTTGTGGAGAGGGGTTCACAGCCGCGGTCGGTGTGACACCAAGCGCGGCTAGATTATTCCCAAACTCCTTGGAGAATCCTGCAATACCAAACGCCACCGTGACACCATCCCATGCCTTTACGCCCCCGTCTGCGGCAGCGAGTTGCACGGGAGTACCAGGGAGAAACGTCTGGCCAGCTTCTTCCGGTAGACGGCGGATGCGTGGTTGATTACCGCTTACCGTTTGAATACTGTGTATCTCTGCTGAAGCCACTAGGTACTCCTTTCTGTTAACTTTCGTAACAATAACGACGGGGGCACGTCGTTAAACTTGTTTTACTTCTCGGCCAGATTCACCGGACCTGAGTTGTCCGCGGTCTTGGAATCAACTTCGGCTAGAGCCGGAACGTAGCTCTTGATTTTGCCTTTCAAACGAGCGTTGTTCTCCAGGTCCGCAAGAGTGTTCTGCGGCTGGATACGACCGTCAGAACCTTGAGTGTCGCCTTCGATAGAGACACCCGGCCTTTTAACTCGAAGGCGAGCGTTCTGTTCATTCCACTTCAACGCACCGACGTAGTCCTCTCGTGGTATCTTGAGCAGAATGAGGTCGCCATACATGATACGACCGTCCCTGACAATCGACGGAGGACAAGGAAGCGCCGGTTTACCGTCCATCGGAATGGTTTCTACCTCTTCTGGCTTCGCCGGGATAAAACCCATCGCAATGAGTTGGTCGTAGCGTAGTCCTGATTCTTTCTCACCGACAGCGCGATTACCTAAGTAGATAGACATGTTTGGGTTTTTGTGTCTCAAGTTGACGAAGCTCGGCGCGCGAAGAGGCTTTGCCTCAATCTGGCTATAAGGCAACGCCACTTCGACCGAAGCTGGAGGCCTCGGCGGAAGTCCGGAGGGGTGCTGCGTCGGGGGTAGGTTCTTGGACGTAATTGTTGGATTAGGCGTTGACATATTGCATAGTCTTCTTTCTTTTGAGGTAGTTTTCGTAACTGACACCCATCTTGTCAGCTACGTGCTTTTCTTGATCCGTGAGTTGGTCAAGAGCCGGCTTGTCCTTGTTGTCGGTCGTGTTAACCGACGAAGCAACCGGCTCCATGAAGTTGTACTTCTTCTTTCGAATCTCGGGGTCACGAAGCTCATCAGCATGGATGCCTTTGAGGTAGTAGAAGATGCCAAGCCAAGCGTTGACGTTGCCAAGCTGAATCGTTTGGTACTTCTTGGCTTCGCCGTCGATTTCGCTGGTCCAGGCTTGAAACAATCGTCCGTCCATCGTTTTGTTACCGGACGACATATCCATGTTGTTGAGCTGCTGCTGCGCGAGCATACGCGCCGTCATAGCCGCGGTTTGGAGTGCGATGTTCGCGACAGGAGCTACGCGCTGACCGAAGGCTTTGTCAGGCTCTTCAACGAAGTTGGCAAGCTCTTCGTTGTTTTCCTTCCTCGGAGGAGTAACGTTCGCCTCCGCAGCAGCGAGCTTGGACTTCACTTCCTCAAACTTCGTTTTGATGTCCGTGACTTGCGACTCGCGCTCAGCGTCTTTGGCTTTGAGTGCTTCGACTTCCTTCGTAGCCTTGTCCGCGTCGTCCATCATCTTCAAGATATCGTCCTCGTTCTTGTCCTTGAAGCGGTCTGGAACCTTGTCTTTCTTCTTAGCGTTAATACTATCGAGCCAGCCCAACTGACACCACCTTTTCAGCAGGAGTTTCTTTAATTGGTTGGCACCTTCCGGCGATTACATCCTGCTCGTACCGCCGTAGGTCTTCTTTGATTCTCATCAAAACGTCGAGGATGCCAACACTCCCCTGCGCCCTGAATACGTCGATTTCCTTTTCACTATCCTTGAGCCTTCGTGTTTCCCTTGAGTGCAACTCCAAGAGCCAGCTACTGAACAGTCGACCCGCCGGCTCCTCCAACCATCTCAGAACCTCCGCCGAGTGTTCCAGTAGATGGTCCTTGGGGCTTAGTACCATTCGAACCTCCTTTATTCAAGATACGGATTTGCTCAGAAAGATACTCTCTTCTTTTGACAGAATCGGCCGACAAAAGTCTGGTGCTCTCCGAAATAAGCCGACAAAACTCAATAGCATATTCTACTTCTTGTTGCTTTACAATAACGAAATCTCTTATAGCCTCTAGAAAAGGAAGCGCAGCTCTTCCATGCCAAACGATAGTAAAGCACGGATTCTTTGTCTTGCTTACTTGATGAGGTCCGCAACATCCAGGAAATCTAAGTGCGACGAGAGTCAAAAGAACTTGGTCACACTGACTTAGATAAACGTGTAAACTCCTCGCCCCACTAGTAGATTCACAAGCAGAAGTAGATACACACCCTTCGCCGTCAAAGAATCCAGCAACCCATTGCGGAGTAATTCTTCCTAAAGTTTTGGTAATTCCGTCCACACCTTCATAATTGCTTTTCATTGAACGACTCCCGACGAAGGCTGTTCTTGAGGAAGCTGAGGTTGAAGTGGTTGTTTTCCCTGGTCTTTCATTGGATCAGGGACCAAACGATCTACCTCTTCATGTCCAAAATTCTTCAAGATTTTTTTCATGAGCAGATTGGACGCGACCACAACCTGAGCGAAGTACTCTTTGACTTGTGGCGGCGTCATCGCATTCTGCATCGCGCCGAGTAGCGTCGCTACTGTCTGATAGTGCCGGCCCATTATCTGACTAAGCATTACGTCGTTTTGTTTTTCTACCTCTTTGTTTACCGACGCAGTCGAGGAGTAGCAAGGTAGGCCGATTTCCTTCCTCGATATCATCTTGAGCGCTTCTGCGATGAGTAGGGCTTTGGCTCCGAAGAGCTTCATTCGAGCCTCTTGGAATTTGCTATCCGCTCCAAAGATGCCATATTGGTACGAGACAAGACGCATCAACCTGACGTGCGAATCGCGCATGTCGGAGACGTTGAGGTCTTTACGCGAGTTGCCTTCTTGCATGAGCGACAGCGTGCCCATCGCAGAGTAGATACCGCGCTTGGTCTGCGCGCCAGCACCCATTCCTTGCTGCGGTGGACTCACGCCGCTACGCCGTTCCGCGAGGTCCAGAAGCAAACGTAGTTCGTCGAGGTTGATTTGACTAACATCACCATGGGCAAGAGCTTCAATCTCTCCTTCATCGGCCGGCAGCATGGCTGAGGGGTAGATTCGATAGCCTTGGTGGAGCTTCGAGTCAGGGTGAACTCGCCACACTCGCGTATTGGCGATGGTTTGATTGTCTCGATAGCCGTTATAGGTTTCCGAGGCGCCTTCTTGAAACATCCAGAGAGTCTCAGCGAAGCCATAGCCAGGATACATATCATCGCGATGAGCCATACGAGCGCCAACGAACCATTCCTTCTCGAAATTGTCATAGACGACTCGTAAGAGCTTGTCGCTCTTTTCATGATACGTAGCTATCATACGAGGCGCGAACGTCTCGTCGCTGTAGCGCCAAGTGATATAGCACTCCCAAATGTCCCACTCTTTATGACCATACGAACCTGTCGTCTTGGCACCGAGGGTATCTTCCTTCTCTGTTTGCTCGTTCGTCGGGGAGGTTCGGTCAGGAAACTTCAAGACTTCCTCGACGGCAGTACGATCGTAGAGGTCCGCGAACTTGCGTTCCTCAATCTCATGCTCCTGCATGATACGCTTGTGACATTTAATATCCATGTCCTCCAAACGCTTCGCCATGATTGGGAAGTAAAAGCCGCTGAACGGAAGTTTCTCAGGCCGTGGGCCTTCGTAGATGGTCTTGTTGAGGAAATCGCGGGAGGAGCCTGTGCCGTCACCGCCTGGGATGAGGAAGTCGCGGGTCTTGTTCTCCCAAGGACACTTGTACGTGACCATCCCGTACTTAATGCACTCGTTAATACCCTCGCCGTAGATACGATAGAGGTCGAGTTCCTCTGGCTCCAAGCAGACATACTGCATATACTCTTCGTAGGCTTCCTTGAGCTTGTCTGACTCCGTCCCGAAGTCGCCTAAGACCTTGGCGTAGACGATAGGGTCGGTCTTAAATATCGCCGCCATGAGCTGTGCTGTGAGGGTGTCGGTGTGGATGGCGATAAGCGGGATGATAAGATTGGAAGCGTTCTGGAAGGGAAACTGACGAGTCTCTTCGCGCGGGCGCGACTCGTAAGCCGCCCGCCATTTCACTACTTTTTCCTCGTAGAGTTCCTTCATCGAACTCTTGAGTTCCAAGACGCGCTTCTTCAAATACGTACAGAGAGCAGTTTGCTTCTCTGCGGACAGCTTGGCGACGATGAGTTGTTCAGCCATTCTTCGGTTTCTTCGGCGTTGCGAGCCATCCTATAAAAAGAAGGACGGCTACAAGTACAAGACCGCGAATCACTTGTGGTGCTTCAAAGCTACAATACCCTGAATCGTGGCGATACTACCAGCAGCCGCGACGTTGAAAGGGAAGGGCAGGTACGGACTGGACGCCAAAGCAACCTGCCCCACTACACAAACTCCGTGAAACACACCATGCCAGAATCGAGACACAGACACCTCAAAACGTGAAGTTAATACCGACCGAGGGAATCTTCACGGTGCTGGTTCCCACTCCGTGAAGAAAGCGATAGCCGCACGTCAGTTGCATGTTGTTCGCGACCGGACGGCTAATGTAGATGCCAGCACCTTCGGCTACGCGGTTCACGCCAGGAGCCGTCACCTTGCCGCCGCTTGCTTGAAACGTCACGAGGTAGTTCGTAGTGTCGAAAGTCAACTTGGCTTTCAACGACGCCGGCAAGAACGAAGCAACTTCGCGCGTGTAGTTGAAATCGCCAAGATTGTACCTCGGCTGCGTCGAGTCCGTCGGGTTACTAATGCTTCCATACGACACCGAGATATTCGACGTAAGCTGAAAGCCCGCTCCCACAATCATGACCGCCTGCGTCCCACTCCCCGGTCCACCGTATCCCGCCGCGTTCGCCGAGATGACAAAATGCTGCGTCGGAGGAGTCGACGGCGCTGGAGTCGTCTGACCCATAACCAGAAAAGGCAACAGCAAGCTGAACAGCAACATCGCAAGACGTTTTCTCATTTACTTCTCCTTTTTGATTTTGACCTCAACGTGTTCACAACCGACGAGTTTCGTAAGCTTCAATCCTGTACAATGCATGACGTTCTCGCCAGCTTCGTAACGACACTCGCTTTTGGGCGTCAACTCGATTTCCGTCATACACTCACGAGCTACAACCAATTCTCCCCTCGCGACTTTGATGCGTTTGTGAGCCGGGCCACAACTGCAACAGAGTAGAGCGAGGAGAATCGAACAGCGAAGCCTCAAGGTGTCGTTTTGGCTCCTTGTGACGCAGCAACCGGACTCGGCAAAAGGTGCGACAGAACTACGACCGCAGCCGCGATGAAGGTCGAGAGCTTCGGATGCGACGCTACCGCAGTCTGAATCTGAACACCGAAGGTAGCCCACAGCGCCGTGATAGCCGCTAGGATTGAAGGCCACCATTTTGTCAAGAAAGCAATCATGACTTCTCCTTTTTGTGAGGTTTTAGTCCCGTACTGCTAACGCATATCGCCCAGGGGTTAATCCTCTTACCTTGCTTCTTCGCTTTGACCTTTCGTACGCAGTCGACTAATTTCTTTGGCACTCAATTCACCGGACTACTATAAGGCTGATTGACTCGATGCGCGCCTCGTTGATTTGCGAGAAGCGACTGGACGTAGTGCTCGTAACGCTGCGGAGTCTTAATCAACTGAGGCATGTACGCCAAGGCGTCGAGCAAGTCAACGAACCGTCCCTTTGGAAACGTCGTGTATTCTCCCAAGAATTCTTGATGTTTCCTCTGAGAGAAGAAGTGCCCACCCTCAAAGATAGGAGCCAAAACATTACGAATGCGCCATTCCTTCTTACGAGTCAGCTCGCCGTCTGGACCCTCGACTTCGCCTTTGAGTTCGAGGATAGTCAATGACTGACCCCTTGTTCTCGACATAGCTTGAATGTGATGTCCGATATAGCGTTGAGCCGCAATGGTTTCAAGCCCCATCTTCCTCAAACCCCACGTCCCTGCAAGCTCGAAGATTTTGCCATAAAACTCGTCGTAGCCGCTGGCTTTCAGGAAGTAATCGAGTAAGTAGTAATCACCGTCGGCCGAAAGTCCTACGACCGGGATGGCATGTCGACATCGCCCCATCCCCTGATTCCCAGAGTGATTAGGGTCAGCAGTCATTCCCAGTCGCAAATGCGCGACTGGGAAGTCCTTGCGGACTATTCCATCTTTGGCTTCGTGACGGATCATCCGCTTGAAGCCGTTCTTCTCGCTAGGTTCTTCGATAGTGAAGTGGTTAAGCCACTGCTCTTTGAAGTCGGCATTCTCAGGAGCGGCAGGGTTGTTTAGGAATTGGCAGGAGAAGTGGTAGGAGCCAAGACGACGACGCCAACGTTCAAGTTTTTCAAAGCCGAATTCTTCTGGAAATATCGGCGTGTCGGAAGGATGCTCTGGACAGCAACCGCCCAAAGCAGAGTGAGTCAACACCGTAAACTCGGGTTCATGCTCTCGAACGTGAGAGTTAAGGTCCGTATAGCCCCAACGATTTCCAACAACGAACTCGTCATTCTCAGAGTCGGCGGCTTTCTTCGAACCTCGGTCAGGCTCTTGCTCTTCAAAAGCACCTACAAGCAGACGGTGATAATCGACCGTCTTTTCCATCACGCTTATCGATTCGATAGCCTTACGACCGACAAGGTCGTCTTGCAGAATAAGACCGTCATAGTGCCTTGATTGAAGTGCTCCACCGACTCCTAAAAAGTCAAACGTCCCTTCACCATGAGAAGCCGCGCCAGGAGACCGTTTGTGACACAGCGAATAATTCGACCACGTACAGGAGGAATCGGGAAGAATCTCAGGAAAGAGAACCCTGAATATCGCGTTGGAACCGTAATGCCCACTGATACGAGTCCCCAACTTCGCAGCGTTGGTGATATTCTCGCAAACAAGAAGACTTCTTGAGTCGCGCTTGTGAACACGCTTCATGAACCGAATGAACTCGTCACCGTAACCTAACTGTCTAAACCTATCCTCGTCACGACTATCAAACGGAAGAGCACGCCACATAGGGAAGCCTTCCGAGCAAATCGTCGATTTGAAGTGGTCACGAGGGAGTTCGTAGACATCTTTTAAATGCTCTCGTTCCAAACTGATACACCACGGCTTGTGGAGTGTATCAGTAAGACGTCTACGACGCAACGTCGTTTTGATAAAGTAATAGAGCGATCCAAGAGAGTTTACTCTCATCTTAGCTAAACGGTCGGCGTGAGAGTCCGACTTTGGAATGTCAACTGGAGTAAATCGTTGCATTTAGTCTAGATTATTCAGACGCGATAGCTCCTGAATAATCTCCAACCTTCTTGTCATAACGTCTCTTGAAACCATCTGTCCAAATCTTCCTTGCGTAAGAGATATGTACTCGATGCCAAGTTCCACTACAGTCCTTTTTACAAGGACAAAGTCTTTGATGAATTCCAGTACAGGAAGTCCTTGAGCGTTACTCCAAATAAGTTGATGACGCTCACGTCCCTCGGTAGTAGTACAGTAGATTTTTGCAGGGAACTTCAAAGAGACTATCACTAAAGGAAGTGGGTTCTTCTGAGCAAGAGTCACACTAAGTTGAGGATAAATGTTGTGGGTAATATGACCGCAAACACACCCCTCACCATCGAAGAATCCACCTAGCCATTGAGGAGAGAAACGCGCAACGGATTCGAGGAACTTATCCGATTCGAGAGCCGGTAGTTTGTCTAATTCATGCAAGCTGTGTCAACGGGGGCTAACCTACTTGCGCTGAGTTCCTCCTGAGCCATGCGAGTTTGCGCTTCGACCCTTCTCGCCACTTCCTAGAACCTTTCCAGCCTCACGTATTTCGCCAGGACTGCGCTGCGCGAGGCGGCCGGCGGGAGGCTTGGCGGGGCAGGAGCAGAAGGCATGTTTGTTGTTCGTTTTGGCGCGCCGAGAGGCGAAGGTTGGAATGGTGTCGGCAGCGAAGCTGTTGGTAATGGGATAGTCGCGTGGCTGCGCCGACAGGCCGGTCGCGTCCTCGTCGGTGCGCTTGGGACGGTTGGCTTTGCCGAGCTTCATCTTCGAGCCTGCGTTTGGAGAGGTAAAGGAGCCGGCCATTAGTTCACCTTCGTTCCCTGTCCGTCGTAGTTTTTGGCGATAGCGTTGCCTTCGGCTGCGGCGGCTTCAATAACCTCGGCAGGGATGCCAGGAGCGACAGCTTCGTCGCTTGTCGAAGTGACAAGAGTACGATCGGGGTCACGGTCGAGTATCTCCTTTGCAGCCTGCATCGCAGCTTTCAAGTCACGTCGTTGAGTCACGGTATCCACCAGACAGCGCAAAGCGGCAGGAACGGCCTGTCGCATTGACTGATGTATTGCTTCAACTTTCCCCGCGAGGGCACGGTCCATTGCCGACAGGTGCCCATTCAGGTACGCGGCTTCCTCTTCGATGTACTCCGGTGTTGCCAGGATTTGAGCAAGCCCGGACGACGACATGCCGAGCATCTTCTGAATCTTAACGTCGCTGATTCCCGCCACCCTCCAACGAACAATCTGAGGAATCTTGATGTTCGTCTTGGCGTACGCTGTTGGTTTGAGGCCGGGCATTAGCGATTGACCTTCTCCCTGTTAATACGAAGCTGCTTATCTTCAAGCTCGCAGTTGTAGAGGTAATTCTGTAACTGCTTCAGCAAATTCTGTCTGGCCTTGGGCGGTAATAACGCAAGCGACCGAATCGGTCGATAGATAACGTAGTTAGGAACCGACCTGCGCATGCCGCCTCTCCACAAACCCATCGAGGCCCAGGAAGTGCTTGAGCCAGAGCCACCCTCGAAAGATGCGTCGCTCGACCACGAAGTTACGTCTTTGCCGTCGCCTTCAACCCGCCCTGAGCCGCGGCGGGGACGGCCACGGGGCCGGGGGCGGGGGTCTTCGACGCCTTAAACGCCGCGATGTCCGCCTGCGAGTGCGAATCGCAGAACACCTCGACTTTGCCCTGCCAGTCGTCCCGGTGCGAGCCTTGACCGCAGAGGGCACACCTTATCAAGTCGTTTGCCATTTGTCACTCCAGAGAAACGATACACTTCTGGTACGACGGTAACAATATTACCACAAGCCGCCCCGTTTGTCAAGAGTCGTTAAAAATGTTGTAAAGCCTTTATAAACAGTAACTTACGGACTTGCGTTCTGAAAATTTTTATGCTAGGCTATACTCTATGCTTATACTCAAAGACACTTACCAAGTCAGAAGACTCAAAGCCATCGAGAACCTCGGCGGCGCGTGTGTTGTTTGCGGTGAGTGTTGTGAGATGGTTCTTGAATTCGATCACAAAAACGACGATGGTCATTTAGACAAAGAGACCAATTCATATCTTATTGTATCGAAACTTGCCTTCGGCGATGGCCTCGACAGATTTCAACTACTCTGCGCAAATTGTCATAGAATCAAAACGAAGCTTCATAGAATTTTCAAGTCTTTTATATCTATCGAGAGAATCAGGGAAGTAAGAGCACGCTTCGTAAACAAATTGATGAAAGGACCACTCTGCCAAGTTGCGACGAAAAATAATTTTAGCAACGTCTTACTCCACCCAGACGGAACTCCAGCCACTCCTGAAGATCCAGTCATCATCGACGTCGACTTTACTACACCACGTCGTAACCGTTAACTTTCTTAACGATAGGGACGTTGTGAAAATCCCAGAAAATTTTTCGCGGAGGTAAGACTCCTACTCGTACTCGTTCTCGTTTTGAGGCCGCCCCCTGCCGCCGTCCCGACTCCGACGGCGAACACTATGTATGACAGTACGTAGTAGTAGGCTTGGTGCCGTGAGCGACTCGCTCGTGGTAGCCGATAGCAGGCGAGCACAGTAAACGTGGACTGCGTCCATGTCCTGTGAAGGATGCCCTATAACGGTGCTACAGAGTCGCTCACCACACCAATGAGCGTAACATAGACTACGATGTGCTGTCACTAAACGCGCTATCACTTAGGCTTCGTCTGTGTCGTAGCTATGTACTCTGTAAGTGTAGTCATGGCGTAAAACGCCAAGAGGAGAATGCTATGTCACAAAATGGAACTACAGTGGTAGGTCTAGACGCCAAGAGTGTCGAAGCGATGGCCGACAAGCAAATCGCTGCGAAACTTGACGCGTCTGACAAAGACACGACGCATCTACTTGTCGAACTGTCGCAAGAGTCGTACGACGCAATCAAAGAAGTCGTAGACCGAGCGACAGAACGCGGCTTGGAGTCCAGCTTCGACTACTGGCTCAAAGACGCAATCAAAAGCGGTTCGACGGGCAGGCTGCGAACGTGGAACGACCGTGACGTTGTTACGCTCTTCAAACAAGCGAGCGCTGGCAACGACAAGGCGAAAGCGAAGCTTCGTAAGATTCTCGACGGTTCTTCGAAGTAGTTGTCACAAACGTCGCAAGACGGAACGACACTACGAACACCGACGAAGTCTAGGCGATAGCGCGTTGAGTAGCGAAGCTAGTGAGTGTAGGATTGTGTTACTAGCCCATTAGGGTACATGGACCTCTCTGATTAGACAAGCGTAATATATTATTTTTCACGTCTATCAAAGAGAGGGACGTACCTACCCTATAAGCTAGCAGCACAGTTACACGCTAGCTACGCTAATCGTCTACATGACGGAGCAACGTCTTTGTGTTGTCTCTGCGAAACATGGACGCGCATCCAAAGCGATACGCTCGCGAGCCGTCGTGTAAACGCCTCAACGCGCTGTCGATGTATTCGTGTGAGGTATAATGTCACATCGAGCGAATGTCTCAAGGGTCTATAAAGACCTTGAGCTTTATACTATCGACGCTGAGACGAAGCTCAACAATCCTCTTCCACCGTCGATGAAGTATGAGCCGTCTCTAGCATGGGTTGAGTTCTTACTGCAAGTTCATCCTATCTTGTCCAAAGCGAACGAGTTCATCTGTTATCACAATAAGTTCAACTGGAGACCATGTACGCAATGTCGTAGGTCTCCTCAATACGCGCAATGGTGGAAGTCTAAGTACTGGAACAAAGTGCTTGCAGTATTGAGTACACTCAACCCTCAAAAATAGTACTAGGTACTATTACTAGTACTAAAGTACTATTGGTTTTAGCCATAAACTGTGCTAGCCTGTTCGCATGGGAACCTCACAACGAGACGCGCATAAAACTGTCCATGCTGCGGTGACTTATCATCTGCTACCACGTCTATCAGAAGCACAAATACAATGTGTTGACTGCAAAACTAAAATCGCGACGGTGTGGGAACACCGTAACTACTCGTACCCATTGTACGTTCGACCTGTTTGTGACAGCTGCAATCAAATCGCTGGTGCAGCTGAGAGTGATTACGTATCTCCGACAGATGAAGCTCTTACTGCTTTAATGCAAATGGGACATAGAATAAGAACAGACGACGTGCTAAGAGCTTTGAGGTTGTTTGCAGACTTGAATTTTATTCCAAGCAAGTACGTAATTCCAATAATGCTGGCTGCTCTTCGGGAGAGTTTGTAATGACAACACCATCGAAGTATGTTGGCATTCCCGGTGATGAATGTCAATGCGGCCGTCGTGCTACTATACGCCATTGTCCTCTATGCGGTTCGTCGCGCGTATATGCGCGTTCGAACCGCTTGCATCAGATGCTCGACGGAACAAAGAAGTTCGTTGAAGTAGAGTTCAGATGTCAAGCGTGTGGTCATCTCTTTATCGAAGAAGAGCGTGAGTTCTGTGAAGCTCCTCCAGTATCCGCTGTTCTCGCAAAGCAAAAGATTCAGGCTATTCACGAAGCGTCAAAGACGGGTGAGTATCTAAACCCAATCGAAGCTAAAATAGCAGTAGAGATAAACAAACTGCTCAAGTCTCCTACGCATTCAGAAGAGATGCGTCAAAAACTCATAACACAGCTTCGTGGAGCTTACTCAGACATGGTATTGACAGAGTCAGCACGGCTTAATATAACTCCGGAAGAGATAAGAAGCAAAGAGTCGATGGACTCTTTTGTCAATCGACATCTTGCAGAATTGGAACAGCAGATTGAGACACTTCATGCTCCTGTTCAAACAGATGACGAAGCTCCTGCTAACGTCATATCAGAGCAGGCCATTCGCAAAGAATGGGTATTACTTAAGTTCAAAGGACGTATTCCATGCCCCATCGAAGAATACGTCGAACGACGCCTGAAAGGGGAGGTGTTTTCGTGAGTCAAAGCCTCGAAGAGCTTGCAAAGCAACATAACGTCAGTGCGGCTGAACTGGAAGTTGCGCTCGCCAAGGTCTTAGCCCAAACTCCGACCAAGGTCCAAGACTATTGGCTTATCACTGACGCAAGCGATTCATTCCAGACGGTTATAGCTGAACGTGATATTGTTAAGCCATTCGGCTCGTCTGGAAATAAAACCGACGACCTTGTCATTCAGGCATACATTGACACGAGTCAACCTTGGTATTCTAAAATCAATCCGCAGTCTGACGTCGTGAAGCGTTGTACCGTAACGAAGTTAACTCACAACGAGTGGGTCGATTGGGTTCGTTCATGAAACAACTACTCGACGTCCTAATGCTATTCGACGCCATCTTCTCTATCGCATACCTAGCGACAGCTTCGCTATGCGATATTGCAGACAACGCTAGAAAATCGAAAAGAGGAGGTTTGTAAATGAATGTCGTTTTACTTGAAAAGACAAAACAACGCATACTAAGAACCCCAAAACGACTCAACATGAAGTATTGGGGAACTACAACGAAGTTTGCACGTCGAGATGGAGGCAAGCTCTTCGACCAACTCGAAGAGCCTGCTTGCCACACGCAAGCGTGCGTCGCTGGAGAGATACTTCTAGCCGCGAAGCTTGTCAAAATCGACCGTAAGAACGGTGGCATTATCGGTCTTGACGGAACCGAAGGTTGCTGCCTCGATATGAGACAGATGGCTACAGACGCCATTGGCGTTAACTACATCAAAGCAAGAAAGCTCTTCCAATTCAAATCGTGGGGTGCGGGATTCTCGGACGGATGGCCAACTTTGTTCGAGACCATGTATCACGAAGCCAAGACTCCACAAGAACGCGCCGAAGTTACCGCGAAGCGTATCGACCATTTCATCGCCACCAACGGTGCGGAGTAGCTTCGCTTTTACTTCGTACTTCGTAACTTGTTGCAAGTAAAGAACTTACGACTTGACAAGCTCCACAAGACTTTGCTACCCTTACAACGTAGCAAGACACAATCGTTACTTTCGTTAACGGTTGCGTCAAAACGCCCCAAAAGGGTTCCTAGTAGTTAAACTCAAAAGGAGAATGAAATGAGAGCAGACACAGCAACGAAGGTAGCCTACAGAGAAAGCCCCGACGGTGACTGGCGTATTACGTCGGAAACGGCTTTCAACGACAAGGTCACCAAGGCGACAGCCGAAAAGACCGCCCTTCCTGAACAACGGTCGAGTGGCACTTTCGGCTACAAATACGCCGAAACGGTCGACGAAGCTGTCGAGCTGAGCGGCGGACGTGGCGTTGGTGAGTACGAAGATGTCGAAGTGTTCCTCGCCGTGTTCAACTACGGCGCCGGACTGCGACAGCACGGCGCGGCCAAAGACATACTCCTAAGCGACAACTTCGAAGCTTGGGAGGGTGTCAAGGACGTCAGCTTCGCTATCGCGGAGAAGGTGGAGCGCTCCAAGATGTCGGTCGAAGAGAAGACGTTCTCGCTGCTCAAGAAAGCGGGATACAACATTACTCCCGACCAACTCAGAGCCGCGCTTGCGTCGATTCAACAGCCGGAGCAGGCCGCTTCCGCCTAACACGAGTTACCCCGACTATCGGACTCTTAGTCTTATGAGCTGAGAGTTTAGCAGGCGAATACGTAAACGCGCGTGCCGAAGGTAGTTGGGGTTCCATATTAACGCCGACGGGTGTCATAGCCACTCGTTATCTCCTTGCAAAGCGAGCGTATATCGGCGTTTACGCTCGCCTTTTTATTGAGACGCTCTCGAATCCCAACGGTCTGTACGACGGTCCAGCGATGCAGGACAATGCTCGCTCGAAGAGCGTCTCACTAAGGAGACAGCCCCATGCCAAGAGGTGTTTACAATCGCAAGTCAGCACCAAGAAAAGAACGTGTCACCAACACAGGCCGACGTGGTCTGCGTGAACCAGAACCATCGACCAGACTCGAACGCATCAAGACCGCTCTAAGCTCGCTCGACTTCGGTTTTACGGTGTTCTTCACCGACGAGCGTGGAGAGAGCATCAAGTATTACTCCGGCGCGGTAGTCCAAGAGGAAGCTCGGAGCTAAACGTGGCCATCAAGTGTCGTATCTGGTGGAACGAACAAGCTCAAGCCTACGCTGTCGTGAGCGGCTACTCGAAAGATGTAGTAGCCGCTCTCAAGACAGTAATACCCTCTGGCGACAGAGACTACGACCCAACGACCAAAACTTGGTTCGTTAAAGAGTCCTACGGCGAAGCCATTCGTAAGATAGCCGAGAGTGCCTTCGGTATCGGCTCCGTCTCATTCACAAGCCGCGCTGTGTCACAGCAAGCCTCACAGCGTACGTACACGTCGTCTAACACAGCGTCGATACAGCCGTCACAAGGCACTACGGAAGACGCAGTCGTCGCCTTTATGGGACTCGTACCGTACGACGCTGCGAAGCGTTCGTACCTGCTCGCTGCTCAAGCGTTGCATCCTGACAAGCCTGACGGCGATGGTGTCAAAATGGCACGACTCAATGAGCTTTGGAAGAGAGTCGAGAAGGAGTTCTATAAGCGATGATTATAGAGGTTAAAATATCCTCCCCCGAAAAGTGGTGTCCGGGAGCGAAGCACGACCTCTTGAATCGTCCCGAGATGCTCTCTTTCGTCGGCAAGGGTATTAGAATTGACACAAACTCAATGCGTCTTAACGACACAGATGGCGACGGAAAGTCATTCCGTGAGTGGAAAGTCATCGACGAAGATTTACACATTCTTGAGGAACTCGCAAACGTCGAGTTCTATGACCAAATCAATCGAATTTGCGAACACCTCATCGAGATAGGAGACTAAAGCTATGAACGACAAACTCGTCAAGCCCGACGAACAGTCGGGTATCTCACTGTCGAAAGGCAAACTCACTTCGCGTGGTTCGCCCTTTCAACAGCGCGTTAACGAAGCGAAGCGTAGCGAAGTTGACCCATCAACGATGCCGAACCGCATCTGCCTCATGCTTGACAAGTCATCTTCGATGTCAACGACAGAAACAAAGGGAGCACGTCGTATCGACCTACTCAAAGACGCGCTCTGCAACTTCGTTGGTCGATGTGACTTCAAAAACACAGCTATCGCTATCGAAACCTTCCCCGAAGGCTTTGAGCTACCTCTGTCAAGCAACCTGTCGGTGTTGCAGACGGCGGGCTTCGGTATCGAAGCGTCAGGCAACACACCGATGCGAGCGTGCGTCGAACGAAGTCTATCGAAGATACCAATGACACGAGGGGTTATCGTCAGCGATGGGGAGGCGACGGATTGGTACTCACGTCCCTGGCATGACGATGATGAAACGAGCGAGACTGCTGTTAAAGCAGACGAGCTTCTCAAGAAGTATAAAGAAGCAGGCATTCCAATCGACTGCGTCCACATCGCAAGCGATTCGGGCGGTGAGGCTCTCTTACGACGTATTGCCGAAGTGACAGGCGGTATCTACCTAAAGTTCACCGACGTCAGTGCGTTCGCAAACTCGTTTGGCTATCTGACGCCCGGCTTTCGAGCCACGCTCACCGACGGTAGGGTGTCGGCAAGGGACCTTGGAGCAAGAGAGGTATTGTGACTCTACCAAAGAAGGGACAAGGACCGAAGATACCGAACTGGGCTTTCTCTATCATGGAGAGACAGCTCGCTATTCCTCGGAGCTTCGTTCAACACGCCGGCTTGTATGTCCCTCGCGACGTTGTGCCTCGTTGGACAGCTCAATACGACACGGAGCAAGACGAGCCAGAACCTCCCAAAGAGGTTCCATACGAAGTAAACATGGTCGAAGCTCTCGTCGGATGGAAGGCTTGGAACTTCGACCTAGCCGAGCAGACACTAAAAACACGCGGTTACTCTTGGCCGAAGGACGCGCCGTTTGAGGCAAAGTGTGTCGAATATCGTATGGGCAAAGAAGTTGCCCACTGTAAACTCGTTCCCACCGAGGACCACTGTTGCGGTATCTATTCGAGCACTCGCGAAGATGCCAAGGAATTCCTCGACGAGGACGGTATTCTCGGAATGGTCTATGGTTGGGGACGTTACATTCGTGGTGACGTAGGCTGGCGTGCTCAGTTTGCGTATCCAAAGTTCTTCTTGATAAAGAACGAACAGGCGAATCTAATAGAATGGCTTCGACTCTACCACGTTCCTATCTACATCGAACAACCAACACTGATTTATAATCCAGAGGAGGACGGTTATGAACATCGGGGAACAGAAGAGGACTGGAATAGCGGAGCCACTGAAGAGTCCGCTTCCGCAGAAGAAGGAAGTACCAGTTACGAAGAGGGAACCGGTTCCGGTGAGGAGTAAGTGACAACCACGACCCAAGCCCGAACTCCCGAGCAAGACCTAGTCGTAATCTCGCTCATTCATAAAATCGCGAGTTTAGGACTGCAAGCCGACTTTTGCGACCCCATTAGCGTCGGCCCGATTGTCTCTGTCTACCGCTTCGCCCCGAAGGGGTCTACCAAAGTCTCTCACTTAGAGTCGCTAAGTCAAGACTTTGCTGTCGTTTTGGGAGCCGAAGATGTGATGGTAAAGAGGATGCCGGGCGAGTCCTCGGTAGGAGTCTTTGTACCAAACAAAGAACGCCAGTGGGTAAAATGGTTCAACCACTGTACACTCGACCCTACGAAGTATCACTTACCACTCGTACTCGGAATCGACCACCTCGGTCGACCCGTGGTCGAAGACCTTGCGATGTTGCCTCACCTGCTCGTTGCAGGCTCGACGATGGGTGGCAAGTCAACGTTGTTGAAAGCTCTTATAACAACGCTCATAATCAACTACAGTCCAAGCGACGTACAGCTCGTTCTTTGCGACATCAAAGAAGGAGTTGAGTTTACGAAGTTCCAAGGCGTTCCGCACTTGCGAAGCAACATAGCGACGTCAATAGACCTAGCTCACATTCGCTTCGACGAACTAATCGACGAAATGACACGGAGGTTAAAACTTCTTGCTCAAACCTCAACACACAACATTGCCGAGTACAACGCCGTCCGGCAGGGCGCGCCGACTCGCCTCCCTTACATTGCTGTCGTTGTGGACGAGATCGCAGATATGCTTTCTGATCGTAGAAAAATCGAAGAGGAAGAACCCTCACCAGATGGAAAACCTCGATATGCTCTTGCTGGCAAGATTGCCTCGGGAAAGCTATCAAAGCTCGCTGCGAAGGCTAGGGCTTCGGGGATTCATATTATCGTCGCGACTCAACGGCCAAGCGCAAGACTGTTGGAGGGAGACATTAAGTCGAACTTCCCTGCGCGACTTGCTTTCCGGCTGCCGAGTCAAACAGATAGTCGTGTCGTATTGGATACGGGAGGCGCGGAGCACCTCCTCGCAAGGGGCGACATGTTATTTATCAACCCCAACAAGCCAGGTCTTTCGCGCATTCACGCTCCACTTGCTTCGGCGCAGGATATCCAAGCGGCCCTCGAATTCGCAGCGCAAAGGAGGTAGTAAATGAGAGTAAAAGCTGAAGTTACAGGAATCAATCTCTACGGGAAAGGAGAAGGCGAGCCAAAACGTCGTGAAGTTTCTATCGAATGGGCAGAGCCAAAAACAGAAAACGACCCCTATCCAATTCATTACAGAATTCAATTCAACGACACCGACGGTGACCTCCAGCTTGGCGACACAGTTCTTGTGTCAATCGAGCGGATGGCTCGCGTTGCGAGTATTTGAGTACGCAAAGCTAAGTCGTTGTAAACAAAGCACTTAGCCACTTTCGCTTTTGTTGCGCTTTTTGGCGTAACTCGTTGATAACAAAGCAAATAAATGCCTTGACAAAAAAGTCGTTGGCGTGGCACAATAGCCGGGTTCGATGAACCCGCTTTATACAACCGTCACTGTTAGCGTACGACGTGACCTAGCAGCGAAGCTCAAGCAGTTGTACCCGAAATACGGCGCTGTTTCGAAGTTGTTGCAGACGGTGATTCAACAGATTGTCGATGGAAGATTGAAGATAAAATGAGGCTAAAATGTCAGAACCAAACGATGGTGGACTCCCTTCGTCAGAGGACCTCGACGCCGTAGCCGAGGAACAAGCGATAGCTGACGCAACCGTTACCAAAATTAACGATAGCGTCGCTTCGTCAATCGACTCCGCGAAGCTCTGCTCCTACTGTCACATCAACACCGCCCAACGAATCTGCTCCCACTGTGGTCAGGAGTTCTGCTCGCAGCACTACTGTCCCGTCCATGAAATGTCCACGCAAGTTGAGCCTCTGACCGAAGAGGACGGTACTGTCCACCAAGGACGGCGCATCCGCTTGATAGGCGAAGGCTGGCCGAACGACCTTCGCTTAGTCAAAGACTACACCGACGAAGAGCTTGAGTTTCAAATCTCAGGCTTGCAGCGTTTGCTCCAAGATGCAATCAAAACCGCTGACTACGCCCGTATCTCTATCGCAGCTAGGGAGTACGAACGCGACTACCGCAAACACAGTCGCTACGTCGCCGCGATGAAGCGTAGAGAGAAGCTCACTCAGGGAGCCGTTAGGCTGAACTCGAAAAAGCATCGAATGGATGCGTCGGCGAAGCCACTAACAATGGCTGAAACGCTTGCAAAGCAAATGAATTTGACTGTCGAACAAGCGACAGCTTTGCTCGGTGTGCTTGGAGCACAGAAAAAAGCGTGAAACGGGCGAGGAAACTTTAGGAGGCTCAACGTCGCTGCCATCGAAACGTAATGCTCTACTGGAAGCCGCGGAAGGAGCGCCATGACCACACCAAAGCCTGAGGGAGCGCCGCGATGCCCGCACTGTAAGGGCACGAGAGAGAACCCGATGCCACTGAGCAATGCCGGGTCACGCTGCTTTGAGCCATTCCACGACCCTGCGCAGCCAGCGACCACAGCAGGGAAGGCGAGCCGCGAGCAATCCGCTATGAATCGAGCGCACGCAATCGTCCGCATGTGGCTGGAGCTTGATGATGGGACGGAACAGGAACAGCGCGACCGGCTCGTTGAGGACATCGCAGACGCTATCATAGAAGCCCGTGCCCCCGCAGAGCCTTCTGACAGCGCGGCGCAACTCGAACAAGCCTATGACCAAGGTCAAGCCGATGCAGCGGAAGGAGGCAAGAGGTGACAACAATCACAGCCCCGACAGAGCGAAAGCCATTCTCGTTCTACAAAATCTTGCCGAACGGCAAATACGAATTCTTCGTCGACGCTTCGTTGCTCAAGAGCTTCTCGCATTGCGAGCGTTATTTCTACCTCAAACACGTAAAGAACCTTCGACAGAAGGGCTACGGCGTTACGATGCCCTTCCCGATGGCTATCGG
>Ga0210405_10001070_pt1 | contig 33013 bp, 31 predicted proteins | sample IncBWH11MmetaG_FD_155492 | JGI IMG/M metagenome (GOLD analysis project Ga0210405, IMG submission 155492) | Forest soil microbial communities from Barre Woods Harvard Forest LTER site, Petersham, Massachusetts, United States - Inc-BW-H-11-M | ecosystem: Environmental > Terrestrial > Soil >...
ACGAAGTTCAACCGAAAGCCGGATCCAATTGACGACAACCCCTTCAACAAGATTGTTCCGCCTGCAGACCTGCCCTACGTTGGCTGGACCGAACCCGGAGAGTGGTTCAACATTACGGTAAATGTGACAGAGACGGGAACATACGCAGCCGACTTCCTTTACACCTCAAATCGCGGGGGAACAATATCCGTCGATGTGAACGGAAAGGACGCGACGGGAGCTCTGCAGATCACGACAACGAATGACCCGGCAGATCCGCTGGCCTGGCGTCAATGGCACCATTGGAACCTGGCTTCGCAACTTTTCAAAGTTCCTCTCAGCAAAGGCAAGAACGTTCTCACCGTACACATATTGACGAACGGCAACATGAATCTGGCCTATTTCGACTTCAAACCGGTCCACGAATGAAGTGCAAGTTGCCAGTCAATTGGGCGGATGGCCCAGGCGAGTGCCCCACCCTCGGGTTGGGAGGGTGGGCACCCGCGCTTCGATTCCATTCTACTCTCCAGTGAATTACAAGAGCGGTATCCTAACCGACGATGCCTGCACTAAAACCAGAAAATCGGACCCCGTCCGGGCCACCCGCCATCATGCAAGACTTCAGCCTCGCCAACAATTCCGAACTCCTCCGCTTCGCCATCAAACAACGCGTAATCGAACAGCGCTGAGTTCTTGGCTGCCTGTGCCGTTCATCCGTGGGTGGCCTACCCTTTGCGCTTTTTGCAGAGGGTGGGCTCTTCATCCTCAGATCGACGGGCACCCCGCCTCTCTCTACTTTCACGGAAATTGTTGAAGTGATATCCTCTCATCGATTCCATGTCAACCAATTCCAAACCGTTCAACCCAGCCCACCCGCCTATTCGTCAGGCCTTGCACATCTTAGTGTGGTACGCGCTACTGACGGGTGCCGCATTTGGCCAGGCACAGAGTCAACCTGAAAAACTGGCTTATGGAGCTGATATGGCCAACGTGCCAGATGCCATTGCAAAGGTAAAATCAGGCGAATTTGGCAGGGGACACGTCGATCTCATTACCAGGGCGGGCGCGGTCGAGGCCATTCCCAGCTTAAAAGAACAGTTTGTCCGTGTTCAGGACCCGCTCTTAAAACCAAAAATTGCGGCTGCCCTAGTCAGACTCGGAGACAAGGACGACACCTATTGGGATTTCCTGGTGAAATTGGCAACCCCCCGCCTTGGAAAGCGATGCCCCTGATTTTATGAGACACGACTCGCAAGGAAAGTCCTTGCCTGGACCTTCACCGGAGTTTGAGGCATGGGTGAAGGCCCATAACTTGGACCCCACTGGATTGGGAGAGGACTCGTTCTATGTGCTTCCGGGTAAGGTGGCGTTTCTCGGCTGGAGCAGGGATCCAAGAGCGATCCCGTTGCTTCGACGCGCCCTCTTGTCTCCAAATTACCAGATCGAAATTGCGGCGGCCCTTGGACTGGCAGAAATTGGAGACAAAGATTCGATACCATTGATTATAGAGGCATGCAAAAGGGCCCCAGCAGATGCGGCAGCTGCAATCGCACAAGCGTTAGTCTATTTCGATGACCCTGCTGCCCAAAGGGCTGTTGACCAGTTTATTCCGAAGGACAGAGCAACGATATATCGAGATGCAAAGGCTCACGGAAAGAAGACGCCCTGGACTATCTATTGAGCATCTGACGAGAAGGTGTCACAACACTATAAATTGGTCACCATCCGGCCGGGTGCCCCAGGTTCCGGTGTTTGGTACCTGGGTCTTGGGGTGGAATTTTCTTCGCTTTGAACTGTTGGCTGTCGGCTGTCAATTTTCCCGTTTCTGCCTTTCCCGTTACCCTTTCGCCGCAAAATCGTCCCAGTACTACACAATACTGTTGATAAACTAGCTATAATTTGAGAAAATCCCTTATGTTCGCGTGGGGAGTTTTCTCTTTCCACCCTGCGCGTTTCCTCGCCTTCCCCGAAAATCTCCTAAGTCCAATTATTCCCGCACATGCGCGATTCTCTCGTAAGTCCAATCATTCCCGCACATACGGGATGCCCAGGGGTGGGGGGTGCACCGGTTTTCTTGTCCGACCAATTCGCCGCGCTTCTAAGCCTTTTGTTTCCCCTACATACCAAATTTCCGTTCGCAACTCCTTTGTTTCCCTTACATACGCAAAAACAGGGGGGTATACCCCCTGTGGAAAATGTCGGCGCGCCGACATTTTTGATTTTTCCCCTTATATTTTGAGGCTTTTGGGCCGATTACTTGGACAATGTCTGCTGCACGGTTCCCACGCGCCAGAAGTTCTGGCCGGTTTCCGGCAGCGTGTAGATGGGATCGTAATACTCGTAGCGGCGGTTCAACGCTTCGTGGTCATCGGCTTCGATGCCCGTGCGGTAATTCTTCGTCCAGTAGGAAATTCCCAGTTGCCGGTCGTATTCCTTCACCTGGTGTACCCAGCGCTTGCCGACAAACGGCACATCGCAAACGATACGCGGCGTGGCAAACCCCGGCAGGTAGCCCATGATGTCGTGCTGCAGTTGCTGCGCTTCATGGATCGCCAACCGCCAGTGCTCGGCATTGGGGATCATGTCGCACTGGTAAAAGTAATAAGGCATGATTTTGCCGTAATCGAGCAGCGCAAAACACAGCTCGAGCAACTCACTCGGGGACGTGTTTACGCCGCGAAGCAAAACGCCCTGATTGCGAACGTCCCGGTAGCCCATATCGAGCAGCGACTCCACCGCTTTTCGTACCAGCGGCGTAACCTGCCGGGCGCTGTTCACGTGCGTGTGCACGGCAATGTCTACGCCGCGCTCCCGCGCCTTCTTGGCCAGTCGCTCAAGACCGGCTTGTACTTCCGGCTGCAGAAAATGTTGAGGAATCGCGATCAGGCCCTTGGTCGCCAGGCGAATATCGCGAATGTTCGGAATGTCTATCAACTTGGAAACAAAATCCTCCAACGTCCCGATGGGCACATTGGCGATGTCGCCGCCGCTGACCACAACGTCGCGCACCGAAGGAGTCACCCGCAGATAGTCGAGCATCTGCTGGTAACGGTCCTTCTGAGGAATCTGAAATTTCAGCTTGATCACTTGCGGCACGTCGTTGCCGACCAAATCCATCCGCGTGCAATGGCCGCAATACTGGGGGCAAGTGGAAAGCATCTCCGCCAGCACTTTCGTCGGATACCGATGAGTCAATCCCTCCACCGCCCACATATCCGATTCGTGCAACGAATCGCGGCTCGCCTTCGGATGGCTCGGCCATTCCGGATGCCGGTCATCAAACGCCGGCAGCATGTAACGCCGCACCGGATCGTTCCAAAGATCCTTCTCATCCATGGTGTTCAGCATGTGCGGCGGCACCAGGATGGACATCGTGGCGCGCTCTCTAATGTCGCGTTCCAGGGAAGCCATCAGCGCATCCGGGATCAGCTCGCCAAACGCGTCTTTCAATTCCTTCAGGTTCTTCACCGTGTGGCGGCGCTGCCAGAGAGCGGTCTCCCACTCTTCCTTGGAAACGCCCTTATAGCCGGGCAAGCGGCGCCAATCCGGCTCCACAAATTCCCTCTTCAAGGGATAGCTAAACGGCTGTTCGCCGGCATGGACCCGGCCGGCCGGCTTCCAGGTGGGCCTCGCCGCTTTGGCCGCGGGCGTAGTGGTTTTCGTCTCGCTCATCACGTCGATCCAGTATCTGGGGAGTTTTGCCTAGTGGACGCCTTAGCAAGTCTTAACAACTTCTTTACATCTCAGGATAGCGTACGCAGCAATTTTCCGCCACCCCCCTCCGATCGCGCCTGAGTCGAATTTCGCGGGGATTTTCATTCGGGCACCGGACAAACCAGCCGCATCTCACCTACGCAAGCTCCGGCCTCAAACGCAACTTGGATTAGGTGGAGGGTGGGTCGGCATGTATAATCCCCCTAATTCTAGGGACGGGAAAGGTCTGCCAGTGTCTGACACTCCCTCCGCGCCAGGACAACTGACGGAACCTCCCAAAAACGAACCCCGCCTGGAATCCTGGGGCGAGATCGCCACTTATCTTCGTCGAGATATTCGTACAGTACAGCGTTGGGAACACCTGTACGGGCTGCCTGTACGGCGCCTGGTCATTGGCAAAATGGGCCAGGTATTTGCGTATCGCTCCGAACTCGACCGCTGGATGAAACAGCGACAGCCCGGCCCGAACGACGATCCCCCGAACAAGGATAAGGAGGCTTCTGATGGAAAGGTTGATCCTGCCGTTTCGGACGGGAGTGACGACCTGACGACGCCGAACGGAAAGTCCACAACGTGGAGATGGAAGGCCGCCATTTTAGGTTTGTTGCTTCTGGCCAGTTTGGGCTGGATCAATCCCGTACACGATTGGTTTCACGATGTGCTTTTCCCTCCGCAAGTAAAGATGCTTCTGTTTGTCCGCCCGTTCGCCAGCCTGCCGCCTGATCCCGACCAGCAGTTATTCGTGAAAGGTCTGAAGGACGAGATGATCATCCAGCTTGGGAAGGTCGATCCGAAACAATTGGGAGTTTTTGCCCCCACAACTTCCGACGCGGAAGGTGCCAAGTCCATCACCGAACTCCGCACCGGTTTGCATGCGGATTATGTTCTTGAGGGAAGCGTCAGGCGCGCCCTCGATCAGTTGCGAATCGATGCGGTGCTGATTGCCACGAGAGACGGCAGCCAGGTGTGGTCGAAATCGTACACGGGGGATGCCCGGAACATTCTTCAGCTTCAGGACAACGTGACCGAAGATGTCGCCGCGCAAATTCGCGGCGCTCTGCCGACTGACACCAAGGCCGAGCTCGGTGTTGGACGCGCGCAGCACGTAGATTCCAGGGCCTATGCGGCTTATCTGGAGGGCCGTGTCCACTGGTTTGACCGCGACCTTCTCCGAAGTAGAGACGCCTATGAGCGTGCGCTCAAGATTGAGCCCGAAAATTCTCCTGCGCGCGCCGGTCTTGCCATGATCTTCCTGCTCCTGGGGCAGTCTCCGAACGATGTCTTGCCTCCGTCCCAAACCGTTCCCTTGGCCCGGGAAGCAGCCCAGCAGGCGTTGCGGGGAGATGCGAAGAGCGCCGATGCTTATTGCGTATTGGGCAACATCGCGCAGAGCTATGACCACGACATGCCGGCGGCCGAACGTTTCTTCAAGAAGGCGATCGAACTGGACCCGGCGAATGTCACCGCCCACGAATGGTACGGCTATTTCCTGACAGTCAACAACCGTTTACCAGAGGCCCTCCGGCAGACCAAGCTGGCTCTCGAACTCGATCCTGCCTCTCCGTTGCTGCAAAACGTCCAGGGCGAAATCTACTACTACCAGCGTGACTTTGATGCCTCGATCCGCCAGGAACTGAAAACTTTGGAACTCAGTCCTGGTTTCCTTTATCCGAGGATTTGGCTCGCCTCTGCTTACCGTGAGAAGAAAATGTACCGGGAAGCCTTGAGCGAATTGGACTTAGCTCGAAAACACAGCAATGACAGTCCAGCCCTCCTGGGGCTTTATGGACATGCTCTGGCCATCGCTGGTGATAAGGCTGGCGCGCAACAAATGCTTGCCAAGCTAGAGCAGAGTGCGAACGCCCGCTATGTCCCCGCGCTCTATTTTGCCGCCGTCTATACCGGCCTGGGTGACAAGGAGCAGACCTTCCGCTGGCTCGAAAAAGCGTTTACGGAGCAAGATGACCGCCTGGTCTACCTGGCAGTTGACCAAATTGCGGACCCGCTTCGTGGCGATCCACGCTTTCAGCAGTTGATGAAACGCTCGGGCCTGAAGTGAAATCACTGCGCTAAAGCACTCCCCATTGTCGTTTTCCTGACACAATTCTGCCTGCCTGCGGCAGATTTCACCTACATTCCAGCCCTGCTGCCACGACATTCGACGACATTCCCTGCCATCTCCCCATTGACATCTCTCACCGCTTGAATGTCGTTCCCCGAAACTCGTAGCGTCGCTTCACCGGATACAGAAATCGAATCTCCGGATTCTGAAAGGAGAAGCAGCGATGTTAGTTTCAGCGCAAAACAAAGTAAAAAAAGTGGCGGTTCTGGTACTGGTCCTTTGGGGTTTGTGGATTCCACTTCTGCAAGCTCAGGAAAAGCCCGCGATCGTCGTCCAGTCGTTCACCACGGCGAACGGCGTGAGCTGGCCGTACGACATGCAAAGAATGACCTCGCAGACACTGGCCGAACTCCAAACCAAAGACGGCAAGAAATATGAAATCTCAGCCGAAGCTCCGTCGAGCCGTGCCCACTGCTACTTCCTTAGCGGCGAAGTATTGGGGTGGCATCCCGGGAACCGCGCAAAGCGCGTGCTTGTAGGCGTAGGTACAGGCCGCGAAACCGCGAAAATCCATTATTGGCTTACTGACGAAACCGGCAAGAAAGTTTTCGAGCATGAAGACACTATCCGCGCGGAATTCTGGGGGAATGAGTATGCGGATTCTGTTGGCCAGCTCGCCCATCCTTTCGCCGACAAGATCGCCGGCCGCCTGGCGCAAGCCAAATTGAATTAGGGCTCTACCGGAATCGCCGCTTTAGAAGGAGGTCTGCCATGGGCACGGCTTGGCACGGGATGTCTTTCACTCACGTAGTATTGACGCTCGCATGTTCAGTTCTTGTGGCTGAGCTGGTCGGCTATGCGCTGCATCGCCTGATGCATAGTGATCGCTTTCCGGCGTTGAGTCGCGCTCACTTGATCCATCACTTGCTCATGTATGGCCCCAAGCAGCCGATGCGCACGGCCGAATACAGTGACGCAACTTCCGGACGGGCATCCATTGGCAATGTTGGCCTGGAATGGCTAATTCCTTCGGGACTCATTCTCGGTATCTGCTGGTGCGCGCTATGGCTGCTGAGTGTTCCACTGGCATACCGTTTGATTTCCATGCTCACCCTGCTGGCTTGGCCGATTTTCATGTTCAGCTACCTGCATGACCGCATGCACATCCAGAATTTCTGGATGGAGCGAACGCCGGTTGTGAAATGGTGGTTTCGCAAGGCCCGGCGGCTTCACGACATTCATCACCGTTCGCTCGATTCGAACGGGCGCATGGACAAGAACTTCGGAATTGGTTTTTTTCTATTCGATCGTATTTTCCGCACCCTTGCGAAGCGCCATTGTCCCTTCAACTGGCACGGTTATCGCGCGGCAGTCCGCCGCCATCGCCTGGAACGCGAGCAGGACGACGACTTCTCGTCATTCCCCTCGGGCTTTCATGTCTGAGGATGCCGCTGATTTCAGAGTGGTCCGAGAAATCAACCACGTCACCGATCTTGCAGGAATTCACTAAGCAAGAGATGGAAGTGATGCACGCCGTTCTCCCGCTTCACCGAGTAGCGCCCGCGATCGTAGGTGGAAGATTGCAGCCCGCGCTGAACCGCTTCGCAGATGTGGATGTCTTCCTGCTGCACCGTCTCGCTGAAGCCGATGGCCTTTCTCACCCGGTCTTTCACTTTTTCGGAATGCGCATCGTGGAAATACCATTCAAAAATCGTCAGCGTCCGATCGTGCCCGAGCGGCACGATCACATTCGTCGAGATATTGTCCGGATAAATATTCAGCATCAGGTTCGGGAACACCCAAAAATAGAGCGCTTCCTTGCTTCCCGGCCCCGGCGCATAGACGCGTTCTCCGGGATCCCCCGGCTTCACCTCTTTGACCGGACCCAACTGCTGCGAGGAATAGCGAAACACTTCCGTCCGGTAACGCGGGTAATCGATCTCTTTCATCAAGCCAGGATGCACGATGGGGATGTGGTAGCCCTCAAGATAGTTATCCACGTAGACTTTCCAGTTGCAGTTCACGTAGTAATCGCGGCGTTCGGCCAGTTCAATCCCCTTGAAGTCGAAGCCAGCAGCTTGTTTGGGAATGTTTTCAAGGAAAGCGGAAAGAGCAGCTGCTTCAAGATCGAAATTGACAAAAATGAACTGCTCCCAGGTTTCGCAGCGCAATGGGACCATGCCCATCGTGGAACGGTCGAAAAGCTCCATACCGTCCACTTCCGGTGTGCCGATCAGCCGCCCGTCCAGCGTGTACGTCCACCCGTGATACGCACAGTTGAACACGTTTCGGCAACCCGATCCTTGCGCGATAGGGCCTGCGCGATGCCGGCATACATTGCTGAACGCCCGCAACGTCCCAGCATTGTCCCGAGCCACGACGACGGGTTCACCAACAACATTCACGGTGAAAAACGCCCCCGGATTGGCGATGGTGCGCTTTACGCCATCTACTTCTCCGCAAGCCTGGCTCAGCGTTCCCACCAGTTGCCAGGTGCGGCGAAAGATGCGTTCTTTCTCCAGGGCAAGGATGGTGGGATCGACGTAAAAGCGTGAGGGCAGAGTTTCCGCACACTCCACCCGCTCGTTCATCCCGAGGTTGATGGGTTTGGAGGTCATCGTCTCAGGCCAAGACGCGACCCGTTAGAATTTGCGCGTTTCCTGCCGCGACCAGCGTTCTACCACGATCTTCGATTCCGTATAGAACTCAACCGCGTCCTTGCCCTGCGCGTGCAGAATGCCGAAAAAGCTTTCCTTCCAACCACTGAATGGAAAAGAAGCCATCGGCGCCGCAACGCCAATATTGATGCCGATATTTCCCGCCGGCGCCTCGTAGCGGAATTTCCGCGCCGCCGCGCCGCTCGTTGTGAAAAGGGACGCCTGGTTGCCATACGGGCTCTTGCGGATAAATTCAATAGCTTCGTCAATGGTGTTGGCGTGAATCAAGCTCAACACCGGCCCGAATATCTCCGTATCCGCCAGCGAACTCGTAGCCGGCACGCCGTCGAGCACCGTCGGCTTCAGGAAATTTCCACTCTCATGGCTGGCCACTTTCGTACTGCGGCCGTCCACAACAGCCTTCGCGCCGTCTGACACTCCCTTCGCAATCAAACCTTCGATGCGCTGCTTGCTCGCGGGAGAAATGACCGGCCCCATTTGAACGCCGGCGTCGAGGCCAAACCCGACCTTGATCGAAGACGCCGCTTCGGCAATCGCATCGCGAAACGTCTTTTGCGCCTCGCCGATTGTCACCGCAACGGAAACCGCCAGGCAACGCTGCCCCGCGCAACCAAAAGCGGAGTCGCTGATAATCTGCTTCGCCAGATCCATATCCGCATCCGGCAACACGATCACGTGATTCTTCGCGCCGCCCTGGCACTGCATCCGCTTCCCCGCGGCCGCCGAGCGCTGGTAAACATGCTTCGCCACCGGCGTGGAACCGACAAAGCTGATCGCTCGCACCGCCGGATGGTCGCACAGCGCGTCCACAACATCCCTGCCGCCATTGACAATATTCACGACGCCTTTGGGAATGCCCGTCTTCTCGATAAGTTCCATCGTGCGCCGCACTGTCAACGGCACACGCTCGCTCGGCTTCAGCACAAAAGTATTTCCGCAGGCAATCGCATACGGTAGAAACCAGAATGGAATCATCGCCGGAAAATTGAACGGCACGATCGCCGAGACAACACCTAGCGGCTGCCGGATCAGTGTTTCATCCACGCCCGGAGTGATGTCTTCCAGGTTGTAGCCCTGCATCAGGATCGGAATGCCGCACGCGACTTCGACGTTCTCAATTCCGCGGCGCCATTCGGCTTTGGCTTCGGCAAAAGTCTTACCGTTTTCCAAAGTGATCAGCTTAGAAAGCTCATCGATGTGTTCTTCCAGCAGGTTTTTCAGTTTGAAAAGATATTGGATGCGCTCCCCAGCCGGCGTCCTGCGCCAAGCGGGAAAAGCAGCGGCAGCAGCCGCGACCACCGTATCAACCTCAGCCTTCGAAGAGAGCGGCGTGCGTCCGATCACTTCTCCCGTGGCCGGATTGGTGACGTTGGAATACTCCGAAGCCGAAGATTTATGCCAGGCGCCGCCGAAATAGTTCTGAACGTCGATCACCTGTGATGTGACAGGGGTACTCATGAGACTTCTCCGTGCCTCCGCCCGCGCGGTGGCGTGCGGCAGGGCTTGCGATATCAAGGATGGCGCTCGGACGAACCGGGCGAATGACACTTCAGTGTACCAAAGAATGCGGGGTTCAGGAGTGCGCGGGAGGCTCTATCGGCCCAGTGTTGCCAGCGCTTCGTACGCCGCACCGATCAGCGGCGCCGATTCGTTCAGCACGACAGACACCGGCACATTGCTCAGCATTTCCGCAAATTGCCATTTGTCCCTGAACGCTTTGAAAAAAGTGCCGTCCTGCATTTTCGGCAGAATCTTCACCGCAATCCCGCCGGCCACATAAACGCCGCCAAGCGCCAGCACCTTCAGCGCGAGATTCCCAGCCTCCGCTCCGTAAATCGCCGTCCATAGATCCAGCGTCTGCACACAAACAGGGCATTCCTTGGACAGGCCCGTCTTCGTGATAAATGGAGCAGGGTCGGCGTCGGGATCGTCAAAGATAGGATGCTTTACGCTGGACGAGAGAAATTCATGGATGGTACGAAACCCGCGGCCGGATAGAATCAACTCCCAACTAACCTGCGGGTATCGTTTGCGCATGAACTTCAGCAATTCGATCTGCTGGTCAGTGTGCGGCGCGAAATCCGAATGGCCGCCCTCACTGGGCACAAGGCGATATCGATTGCCATCCCAGAAAAGGATGGACTGGCCCAGGCCCGTGCCGGCACCCAGCAAAGCCCGCGTCGCTCCCTGCACCGGCGTGCCCTGGTTCAGCACCACAAAATCTTCCGCGGGGAGATGGTCGAGGCTGTGCCCCGTCGCGCCTAGATCATTCATCAGCGCAATGGCCTTGACCCCAAGTTCCTTCGACAGGCTGTCCGCGTCAATCACCCAGGGAAGGTTTGTGGCATGGATCCGGTTGTTGATCACCGGCCCGGCCACTCCAAAACCCGCGGCACGCACTTTTTCGTCGGTAAGATGCGGCGCGGCCTGCTGCGTGAATTCCTTGATGATCAGGTCAAACCTGGCGAAATCCTTGCTTGCGAATCGTTGCTTGAAAACGACATGCAGCTTCCCGCCTTTCTCAGCAAACAGCGCGATGTTGCATTTTGTGCCACCCACGTCGCCCGCAAGTATCACCGTACCTCCCCAAAATCTCTTCATTAAACCGTTTTAAGGGTTATACCACTGTCTGCCGTCGCGTTCCAGCAGATGGTCGGACTCTTTCGGGCCCCAGGCGCCTGCCGGGTACGTCGGCACTGTCCCCGTCCTTGCCGCGCTCCACACGTCCAGGATCGGATCCACAATCGACCATGCCGCCTCCACCGAATCACCGCGGTCGAAAAGCGTCGCGTCCCCGCGCAGGCAGTCATTCACGAGCGTCGCGTACGCGCTCCTCGACGTTCCGCCGAAGGCTTCGCGGTAGCTGAAATTCATTGTCACATTGCCGATGCTCATCTCCGTCCCCGGGCGCTTGGCGCCAAAGGAAACGGAGATTCCCTCGTCCGGCTGGATATTCAGCACCAACCGGTTGGGTTCCACTTCGCGCTCGCGGAATACAATATGCGGCGCGCAGCGGAACTGAATCATGATTTCCGTCGTGCGCTTCGCCAGACGCTTTCCCGTGCGCAGGTAAAACGGAACGCCGGCCCAGCGCCAGTTGTCGATCAAGACACGCAGAGCCACAAAGGTTTCCGTGCGCGAATTGGGATTCACACCCGGCTCATCGCGATAGCCGGCCAGTTTCTTGCCATCGTTGGTCGCCGGTGCATACTGGCCGCGCACCGCGGACTGCGCCACCATCTCCAGGTTATAGGGACGTATCGATTGCAGAATTTTCAGCTTTTCGTTGCGCACCGCCGTTGCGTCAAACGAAGCCGGCGGCTCAACTGCCATCAATGAGGTCAGTTGCAAAACGTGGCTCTGGATCATGTCTCGCAGCGCGCCTGCCGTTTCATAAAAGCCGCCGCGCCTTTCCACACCCAGGGTCTCGGCGGCCGTAATCTGGACGTGATCCACGTAATTGCGATTCCACAACGGCTCAAAGATGCCGTTCCCAAATCGCAACACCAACAGGTTCTGAACTGTATCCTTCCCAAGGTAGTGATCGATGCGGTAAACCTGTTTCTCTTCAAAAACGTTCAGCACGATCTTGTTCAATTCTTTTGCCGAGGCCAGGTCACGCCCAAACGGCTTTTCAATAATGATGCGCACCCAGGAATTTGGACTTGCCGCCCGCGCCAGTCCCGCGCGCCCCAACTGCTCCACAATGTCCCGATAAACTTCCGGCGGCGTGGAGAGATAGAACAACCGGTTTCCGCCCAGTTTCTTTTCCTTGTCAATTTCCGCCAGCCGCTTGGCGAGTTGCGCGTAAGAATTCAGGTCCCCATACTCGCCCGCCGAATAATAAAGGTTGGAAGAAAACTCATTCCATTTGGCCGGATCGATCGGCCCAACTTCGGAAATCGTCTTCGCTGCCTCCCCGATCGTGGTCCGGAAAGATTCATCGGTCATAGGAGTTCGCGCAAACCCAACGATAGCGTAGCGCTCTCCCAGGGAATTGTGCTGGGCAAGGTCGTACATCGCGGGGATCACTTTGCGCTTGGCCAGGTCGCCCGAAGCGCCAAACAAGATCACCGTACAGGGGTCGGCGGTTGTTCCATAGATCGAATTCGAGCGCTTTTCTTCCTCAGGCATGAGTTTCCTCCGTGATGTCTGGCCCTGCCATGCTCATTTGCATGGCTTTTCGACTATACCTCAACCCCAAGAGATTTCAGTTCGGATCGGGTTTGCGCAGCATTCTGGTGGTGAATCACGTGCATTCCCAATCGCCGCGGGTTCTCCAGATTCAGCGAGCGGTCATCGATAAACACGCACTCCTCAGGCGGTCGCTGGGATACCTCAAGCGCCATCCGGAAGATCTGCTCCTCCGGCTTCCGAGCGTGCAGATAGCAGGAGCTGAAGAAAACGTGAAACTCCTTGCGGAGTCCAAACGCCTCAATCCGGTAGTTGTTCAATTCCCGCGGCTCATTATTAATGGATGCGACGAAATACTTTTGGATACGTGCGACTGCACGAAGTACTTCCCGGGTCTCCGGATACTCCTTTGACTGGGCAAAGATGAACGCCGTATATTCCTCGCGTGTGAATGCACGCGCCCTGTAAAACAGCGTCCTGTCCAGATACTGGTCGAGGGTTATCTGCCCCGCATCGAACGCGGGAAACGACAGGTCATGCCGCTCCCGATACTCATCCCAGTCCAAGTGAAAAGTCTTGGCGGCTTCCAGGCGGGAATTATGGTCCCACCCATTCGTCAGAATAACCCCGCCGATGTCCCAAAAGACGGTGGTGATGTTTGCCAATGAAGCGCCTCCAGGAAAGCCCTTGAGAAATATCAGATGAAAGGCCAGGAAGAAAGTCAAAAAAAACCTTCGAGGGTTCAATCACCCTGAGGTCCGGCCCAGCACAAATTGCAAGTGGGAAATAACCTCGGCCAACTCGCTGCCTCGAGCTTGCAACAACCTACCAGCTGGCGGACAATAGCTGCTTCGGGGGAAACCAAAATGGCAGACGATTCTTGCGCACCTACGCCCGCTCCCAGCGAGCCCATAAAGCCCGGGACACGCATGGTTCATTGCGTGAAGTTTGGCAAAGAGATGCCGGGCTTGGATCGCGTACCCTGGCGGGGAGAAATCGGCAAACGCGTCTATGAAAACGTCTCCAAGGAAGCCTGGAAATTGTGGGTTGAGTATTCCAAAATGCTGATGAACGAATATCGCCTGAACCCCATCGACCCGAATTCCCAGAAAATCATGGAAGAGCAGATGGAGCAATTTTTCTTCGGCGATGGCGCCAAGCTCCCCGAAGGCTACGTTCCACCCAAAGCCAAAGGCTGAAGCTAAACCTTTCCTGTTACCGGATGCTCCACGGGAAGTCGCGGCGTAAGCTTGAAATTCAATTTTTCATGGCCTGCGCGAAGTGCGTTTTCAACCATTGCCTGTGTTTCGCCTCGCGCAAACAGAAACCCCAGGTAACTTGATCCCTCCGGCCATGCCGCAATGTAGTCGTGCCACCGCGCGGTAATCTCCAGTTCGGTCACGCCTGGCACACGTCGCGCATCTTCCGCTCCCTCCACCTTTTCCAGGATTCCGCTTTGGGGAACGGGAATCATCAGGACGCCCGAAGCCGTCGCTTCCCGCGGCGCATCCCAACCGGGCAGATCCAGCGCATGCCGCAACAACAATTCCTCCAAACCGATTGGTTCGGGTTCATTTTCCAGCTGAAACCGCAACGCCCGCGCGCATAGCCCGCCGATCGGCCGCGCCGCTACCTCGATCGGCCACACTCCGCGCTCGTTCAGGCGAAATTCTCCATGCACTGGTCCGTGCGCAAGGCCCAGCGCCCGCGTCGCATCCGTGAAACTCTTTTTGATTAATTCCTGTTCTCGCGCGGGTAAGCGCGAAGGCGTGATGTAAATGGTTTCCTCAAAGTACGGCCCTTCCAGCGGATCCGGCTTGTCGAAAATCGCCAGCACCCGCAGTTCTCCGTCCTTCAGCAATCCTTCCACCGCCACTTCCGTGCCCGGCAGGTACTCTTCCACAATCATCCGGTCCAGATTCGGTTCCCGTGTCGCTTGAATTTCCGCGGAATCCAGCAATCGCTTCAATCGGCTGGCGCCCGCAAGAAATTCTTCACGATTATTCACCCGAACAACTCCCTGGCTTGCCGAAAGCGAGATTGGTTTCAACACGCAGGGATAAGTAATGCCCATCAGCGCGGGCTCGGGAATTGCCTGCAACGCCACGCTTCGAAACCACGGCGTTGGCAAGCCGGCGTCGCGGAAGACTTCCCGCATACGCAATTTGCTCCGGCAAGCCTCCACGCTCGCCGGGTGATTGTGCCGAATCCCCAGCCCTCTCGCGACATAAGCCGCGGCAAGCGTTGGCCGGTCTCCCAAGGCCAGCACGCCGTCCACAGGTTGCCCAGCCTGTGCCTGCATCACGGAGTAGGTCGCTTCTTCCGGCGCTTCAAATCGCACTGGCACGGCGCGGTCGTGCCACGGGTCGTCCAACTGGTGGCACCGGTCGGTTACAAACACCAAGTCGACACCCAACTTCTTCGCGGCCGCATCAAACGCGCGCGTCTGGTAGCCGAGCTTCGCCGTAAACAAAAGGATTCTTGGCTGAACCGTCGGGGAGTTCATTCCGCAACTTTCATAGAAAAGATTCCGCCTGCCTGACCGCTTCCTTCGCTCTTGCGATGGGGACCAACTGGTCCCGCGTGGGCTCCGCTCAACAGTACCAAGGCTCGTTCAAGTACGGCACACCTGTCGCAGCAGCAGGTACCAGCAAATCCTTCTCTTCGATGCGCCGCTCTGCCGCATGGTTCGCGGCGCGCCAGATTTTTTCAAAAATCGCGGCGCGGCTCAATTTCAATTTCTCGGCCGACGACACGATGTCCTGCAATTCTTCGCAGAGCCGGTCAATTCCTGGAACGCTGTGCTCCCAGGGATGAATCAAGGACTTCGCATCAAATGGCCCGATTCCGTCGCGAATTTCTTCAATCTCCAGGAGCCGTGAACCCGCTGTGACCAGCAACCGAATCGCTAGCTGGATCGGCGCAACCGCCCCGATCAATTCAAAGCGCCGGAGTTGCTCCAGCAGGTCGAGATAATTTTCGAAGGTAGTCCACGGTGTGAACGGCACAAAGGTCGGCTGCAGCGCGATCCCCGCTTGCCGGCACTCTTCCACCACACTGAAAAAATCTTCTCGGGTATGGCCTTTTTGCAGTTTCTCCAGAATCCGATCGTCGAGGGATTCCACCGCCGAAACAATGAAAAGACAACCTGTGTCGCGCAGTGTTTTCAGCAGCACCGTGTTCTCTCGCAGGTGCTCCACTTTGATCGTTACGTCATAGGTGAGCGCTGGAAACTCCCGGCGCAATGCTTCGACCAGTGGCACGGCGTGGCCCACTCCATTGAAGAAATCTGGGTCGCCGAACGTAATGTGTTGTGCGCCCGCCTCCACCTGCTGGCGTATGTCCGAGAGAACCACTTCCCGATCCACGATTCGGAACACGCCGTCGTATACCGGCACAATCGGGCAGTGACGGCACAGGTGCTTGCACCCGCGCGACGCTTCCGTATAACCGACCAGCCGGTGCTCCCCCTCCGGCATCACCAAATGCGCATAATTTTTGAGCGCAGGAAGGTCCGAGCGATCGGGCGTCACGAACCGAAGCCGCGCCAGCGAAACATTCGAATCGAGCGGATGAATCTGTGGAAACGCAGACAGCCCGGAAAGGTGCTCCGCTAAATCCACCAGCGCCTGCTCAAACTCGCCGCCAAAGAGGCTCTCGACTCCGGCAGCATGCAAACTTTCCGCGGCTAGCGACGCATACAAACCATACGCGCACAGATGCGTGTGAGGATTGCTCCTCCGAATCGGTTCCAGCAGTTCCAACGTCAGCCGCGTTGCCGTGTGCATCGGCACGTAAAACGCAATCAACCCCGCTTCGCGGACCGCCTGCTCGCTCAACGCCTGCCGCGATAAATCGAGGCACGTCACCGCATGCCCACGCTTGCGCAGCCACGCCGCCGGCGAAGCCAGCCCAAACGGCTGCCGTCCCAGCTCGTATGTCGAAATCAGCAGAATCTTCACAACGCCTCATTATAGCCTCTCCGCGCCGAGTCGCGATTTCGGTTATCATGGAAGGCTCAAGCCATCTGGAAAGGACCGCCGGTATGACCATCTCCGCTGCCAATTCCTTCGGTACCCGGGACAAGCTGAACGTTGGCGCGCAATCCTTCGAAATTCATCGCCTCGAAGTTCTCGAAACGAAGGGAATCAGCCACCTCGCCAAGCTTCCGTTCTCTCTGCGTATCCTCCTCGAAAATCTTCTTCGCTGTGAAGACGGACGCTTCGTCCGCAAAGACGACATTGCTGCCCTAGCCAAATGGACTCCCAACGGCCCGCAAAAAGAAATTGCCTTCATGCCCGCGCGCGTCCTTCTCCAGGATTTCACCGGCGTTCCCGCGGTTGTCGATCTCGCCGCCATGCGCGAAGCCGTTCAGAAAATGGGGGGCAATCCCAAGCGCATCAATCCGCTCTTCCCCGCGGAACTCGTCATCGACCACTCCGTTCAGGTGGATAGTTTCGGTAGCGCCAACTCCTTCGGCCTGAACGCCGAACTCGAATTTCAGCGCAACGTCGAGCGCTACGCCTTCCTGCGCTGGGGCGCGAAAGCCTTCCGCAATTTCAAAGTTGTTCCGCCCGACACCGGCATCTGCCACCAGGTAAACATCGAATACCTCGCGCGCGTCGTTTGCGCCATGCCCAACGGCAATCGCCTGGAAGCCTATCCCGATTCGCTCGTTGGCACCGATTCGCACACCACTATGGTCAATTCCCTCGGCGTTTTCGGCTGGGGCGTCGGCGGCATCGAAGCCGAAGCGGCTATGCTCGGCCAGCCTCTCTCGATGCTTGTTCCCGAAGTCGTCGGCTTCAAGCTGCACGGCCGCTTGCCGGAAGGTACCACCGCGACGGACCTCGTCCTCACAGTCACAGAGATGCTGCGCAAGAAAGGCGTCGTCGGCAAGTTTGTGGAATTCTACGGCTCCGGTCTTTCCACGTTGAGCGTCCCCGACCGCGCAACAATCGCCAACATGGCTCCCGAATACGGCGCCACCATGGGCTTTTTTCCGGTAGACAACGAAACACTCGCCTATCTCCACTTCACATCCCGCTCACACGAACAGATCGCTCTTGTCGAAGCCTACAGCAAGGAGCAAATGCTGTTCCGTACCGACTCTACCCCCGAGCCGGTGTTCAGCGATAAGCTGGAACTCGACCTCGCCAGTGTCGAGCCCACCGTCGCTGGACCAAAGCGTCCCCAGGATCGCGTCGCGCTAAAAAATGCCAAAGCTTCCTTCGTCAAAGTTGTGGAAGGCGCTTCCGCGAAACACGTGCACGTCAAAAACAACGGCGACACGTTTGATCTCTCGAGCGGCGCCGTCGTGATCGCCGCCATCACCAGCTGCACAAACACATCCAATCCTTCGCTGATGCTCGGCGCAGGCCTCCTGGCCAAGAAAGCGGTCGAGCGCGGCCTCGACATCAAGCCCTGGGTAAAAACCAGCCTCGCTCCCGGCTCAAAAGTAGTCACCGACTACCTGCTCGCCGCGGGCCTTACGCAATATCTCGACAAATTGAAATTCAATCTCGTCGGCTATGGCTGCACCACTTGCATCGGAAACAGCGGCCCGCTGCCGGATTCCATCGGCTCGGCCATCAAGGAAAATAATCTCTTAGCCGTTGCGGTGCTCAGCGGCAATCGCAATTTTGAAGGCCGCATCCACCCGCTCGTGCGCGCAAACTATCTCGCTTCCCCGCCGCTGGTCGTCGCATACGCGCTCGCCGGCCGCATGGACCTCGATCTCACCACCGAGCCGCTTGGCACCGACAAAGCCGGAAAGCCCGTCTATCTGCGCGAAATCTGGCCCACACCGCAGGAAGTCGAATCCACCGTTCGCGCTGCGGTCTCCACCGAGCAATATCGCAAGCAGTACAGCGAGGTCTTCGAAGGCGACGCCCGATGGAAAGCGATGCCCGTTCCCGAGGGCGATCTCTACCAATGGGAACAGAACTCAACCTACATAAAGTTGCCGCCATATTTCGAAAACATGCCCAAGATGCCCGGCCCGCTCGCCGACATTCGCGGCGCACGCGTCCTGGCCATCCTCGGCGACAGCGTCACCACGGACCACATTTCTCCCGCCGGCTCGATCGCCGTTGATTCGCCAGCCGGAAAATATCTCGTCGCCAAAGGTGTGAAGCCCCACGAATTCAATTCCTACGGCGCGCGCCGCGGCAATCACGAAGTCATGATGCGCGGCACCTTCGCCAACATCCGCCTGCGCAATCAACTCGCTCCCGGGACCGAAGGCAGTTGGACGCTTCACCTGCCCGACGGTGAAAAAATGTACATCTACGATGCCGCCGTCAAATACCGGGAAGACGGCGTGCCGCTCTTCGTCATTGCTGGAAAAGAATACGGTTCGGGCTCTTCACGCGATTGGGCTGCCAAAGGCACGCGCCTCCTCGGAGTCCGCGCCGTGTTAGCCGAAAGCTACGAACGCATCCACCGTAGCAATCTGGTTGGCATGGGTGTGCTGCCGCTGGAATTCAAGGCCGGCGAAAATCGCGAATCCCTCGGCCTGACCGGCCAGGAAGTCTTTGACGTCGAAGGTGTGGCTTCCCTATCCCCACGAAAACAGGTGACGGTAAGAGCCAAAGCTCCGGACGGCAGCGTAAAAACAATCACCGCGCTCGTCCGCGTGGACACGCCCGAAGAAGTCTCCTACTACCAGCATGGCGGAATCCTCCAATACGTCCTCCGCCAAATGCTTGAGTAAGAATGTAGCGGCCACCTCCAGGTGGCCACGAGTGCGCCGACCTCCATGCCGGTAGACATCGCATTCATAACTGTCAACTACAACACGTTGGAATGCGTGCAGAGTTTGGCCAACTTCTTCAGCGGCCTGGACGTTCCATTTAGCTTCACGTTGACCGTTGTGGACAATAACTCCACAGATGGCTCCCAGCAATTCCTGCGGTCCCGCCCAGAAATCAACTATCTCCAAACTGGCGAAAATCTGGGCTACGGGCGTGGCATCAACCGGGGAGTGGCCGCGACCGCCAGTAAATATGTTTGCGTCACAAACACGGACGTAATCCTCAACCGTGACGCGCTGATCAATCTTTGGCGTTTCCTGGAAGAACGGCCCGACGCCGGCGTCTGCGCGCCGCGAATCACCTATGAGGATGGGCGAGACCAGGGAATGGTGTTCAAGGCCTCCCTTTTTTCAAATTATGCCAACTGGTTTGCCAAGCTGCTGGCGAGTTACGAGAAACAGAGAATTGCGAGAGCGACCACGCCGCTGAGAGTCGAGGGCGTGATGGGCGCCTTTTTTCTGATCCGGAGATCCGTGATTCCACTACCGGCGCTCTTCGACGAGGACTTTTTCTTTTTCTACGAGGATACCGCGCTGGCTCACACCTTGAAGAATAACGGCGTACCGTGCTTCATCGTTCCCGGCGCCACCATTATCCATCTCGGCGGAAAATCCCGGTCAACAAATTCCATTTCGTCCTTCTACGAAAGCAAATATCTTTACCTGAAAAAGTTCTACGGGCCGCTGCACGCCAAAGCCATCTATTTCACCGATCGCGCCCGCATCCTGCGCAAATGGTCGCTCTATTCTCTGTTTTCGCGGTTCACCGCTTCCGAACGGATCAAGGAAAAGCAGCGCTACTACAAGATAGCCTGGGACACCTCTCGTCTTAAGTGAAACGGCCACTTCAGGGGTGGTCCGTGGTATCAGGAATTTGCCGCGGAAACTCGTTTGAGGAATACCAGGAAAATCACGCCGCCTATCACTGAGATCGCGCTGGCGACCTGCGCGTTGGAAAGCCCGAGAATCCACGGCGGATTGATGCGGATAATCTCCACCAGGAACCGCGCCACACCAGTCAGGATCAGGTAATAGCAGAAAATTTCGCCAGAACGTCGAGGGTCCTTCAAAATCCGCGCGCCCAATCGCCACAGCAGCCAACCGATCGCGCTCCAGATCAGGAGTTCATACAACGGCGCGGGATGCACGCGCTCTGTCGTCGGCACCACCCCGTTCGGAAAACTCATCCCCCACGGCAGCGACGTCGGCTTTCCATAATCGCCATCGCCCGAAAGAAAGCAACCGATACGCCCGATCGCGTAGCCAAACGAAGCCGCCGGCGAACACGCATCCAAAAATTCCCGTACCGGCAACTTCGCGCGCCATCCCATCACCAGCAGCGCCCCAAACCCACCCAAAAACCCGCCAAACCACGCGAAACCATAGCGGCTCAATAATAAAGGTAGAGGATTGGCGAAAAATTCCGCCGGAGTCTCCAGCAGGTGGTAAAGCTTTGCGCCCAGTATGCCAAGAAGTCCGGCGACCGTGATCATCGTGAACGCGTCGGCGTTCATCCCGCGCCGGTCGAAATCCGCCTGCAACACGTACGCTGCTGTAATCAACGCGAGCGCCACCATCAAACCGAATGTCGGAAGTTGTAAAGGGCCAAGGTGAAGGTATGGAATCATTCGAACTGCGCCGCAAAGGCGTCTTCGAAAGTATACACGACGCGCATCAAGCAACCGCTTTCGCCCGGCGATGCAGCAGCAGGCCGATCGCCAGCCACGCTCCCAGCGCGATCCACTCCGCCCCGGTAAAATGCCCCGGAACCGCAGGCACCAGTTTCATCAAGATTAGTAGGGCGGAAACAGCCATCCCTAACGCGGCGACCGCGCGCAATCCAGCGCGGGACTCGACGATAAAAAACGAAATGCAAGCCGCAAACCACCCCAGCGCCGCCGCCATGGAGCCAACCTCCGTCACCGGCACCAGCAGCGAATCCCCTAGCAACAACCCAACCAGTGTTCCCCCAGCCACCGTGAAGATCGCCACCGTCGGCGTCAGGTTGACCGCATGAATCTTCGCAAACGCCGGCGCAATGGTCCCCCGCCGCCCGTACGCAAACAACAACCGCGAAGATGCCACAAAATTCCCGTTGAACACCTGAAACAACGCCACCAGTGAAATCCCCAGGATCAGCCGTACCAGCCACACCGAACGCGTTCCCTGCTCAAACGCAATCGCGGTAGCAAATCTCTTGCCCAGCAACACCTGCCACGGAGCGATATACGAAACCGCGCCGATGGCCAGCACGTAAAATCCCGCACCCACCAGCAAGGCCATCGCGATGGCCGTGAAAAAATTCCCGGGTGGAAAGCCCGGATGAGCTTCTTCCGCAACCTTGGGCACGGATTCAAATCCAGTCACAAAATACGGCACGATCTGCAGTGTCAATAAAATCGACACGAGCGGCGAGTGGCTGAACACCGGTTTGAAATTAGCGGGAGCGCCCCCGTGCGCGCTAATCAGCACGAGCAGCAGAAATACCGCCAGCACCGAAGAAGTCGCCCAATTCTGAAACACCGCGCTGGCCCGAATCCCGCGATAATTAAGGTAGGAAAGAAATGCCGTGAGCCCGATCCCCACGAGCAACCGCGGCAAAAATACCGGCTGGCCCGCCACGCGATAAAGCTCCATCGTATCGAGCTGCGGAAAAATATACGCCGCCAGTTTGCCCAGCGCCACCGCTTCCCACGGGCACACGATGAAATAGGCCAGCAGCATCATCCAGCCCGTCAGGTAGCTCACCAACGGCGGAAACACCTGCGCGGTGTACGCTGCCTCTCCCGCCGCGTCCGGCAATCGCCTCACCCATTGGCCGTAAACATACCCAATGGGCAAAAGCAAAATCCCGCCGGTTAGAAAACCGATCATCGCGCCCAACGGGCCGCCCCGGCCAAGCCAGTCGTCCATCAGGATGACCCAGCCGGTGCCGATCATCGTCCCAAAGCCCAGCGCAAAATAATTCCACAAGCTGAGCTTGCGCGCGAGGCCGGTCATCTAAAATACGCACAACAGTTCGTATAGGAGATTCGCAGCCAGCAGCGAGGTGATTCCGCCGTTATCGTAAGGCGGCGAAACTTCCACCAAATCGCAGCCGACAATCTTCAATCCGCGCAGCGCCCGCATCAGTTCCAGCATCTGCGCGCTCGTGAATCCGCCAATTTGCGGCGTTCCCGTGCCCGGGGCATACGCCGGGTCCACACAATCAATGTCCAGCGTGAGGTACACCGGCTTGCCGCGAAATGCGTGCAGGTGCTCGCGGAGCACCTTGATCCCACCCTCGTGAAATTCCTCCGCGGTAATCATGCTCACCTTGTGCTTCCGAGCAAAATCAAAATCGTCCGCGCCGTATACTTGCCCGCGCAAGCCCACCTGCAAAAAACTACGCTCGCGTATCAATCCCTCCTCAATCGCCCGGCGAAAAGGCGTGCCATGCGAAAGCTTGCAGCCAAAATACTCGTCCCAGAGATCGTTGTGCGCGTCGAATTGAATCACCGCCACCGGACCGAATTTTTTGGCTGTGCTTCGCAAGAGTGGCAAGCTCAACGAATGATCACCCCCGACGGCCGCGCACCGCGTGCTCGCTTGCATCAGGGGCTCCATGTGTTTCTCAACACGACGGAACGTGTCCTCAATGGATAATGGATTCACAGGAAAGTCGCCGAAGTCCGCGATGCGATACTTCTCAAACGGATTGATCTGCAGCACCGGGTTCCAAGGACGAATCAACACCGATTGGTCGCGCACCTGCCTCGGCCCAAATCTCGCTCCCGGCCGGTACGTCGTCCCCCCGTCAAACGGAATCCCCACCAGCGCAATGTCCAGTTCCTCCGGGTCGCTAATGTGCGGCAGCCGCATGAACGTGGAGATCCCGCCTGGACGTGCGTGTTGCAGAGCGTCCAGCGGAGCAGGGTGCTGTAATTTATGTTTCTTTGGATGATCTTTCATCGAGCGGTATGCTATGGGGCGCCGGAGAACAAGTCAACGAGTGAAACGAGTTCTGAACTCCTGGAGCTGGCAATTACTCCGTGGAACCCGGATGCTCTTCACCGTCGAGCGCCTATCTCTTAAGGGCAATTGCTGGGAGCAGGCAGCCCGGAAAATCGTGCCTTGATCCAACTAAGCTGCTCGCTGACCGAGTTTCCCAATACCGCGCTTTCATTGAGACCGGGGTATTTTACAAACAGCACACGATCTTTCTGCTGGCACAGTTGGTCCACGGCCCTTGCAGTGAGCGCCGCCGGCACCGCAGTGTCGGCCTCCCCGCTGATTACCAGCAGTGGACTATGCGCAGGCCTCCCGCCAAGCCTGTTCCTTTCCCAGAATTTCTTGATGTTGAGGTTGTTCTCCCAGCCGGGTTTTAGCATTTCGTTCGCGACCACTCGCGGGCCTGACCCTGCTTCACAGGCATGGCTGAAGTATTGGTAAAGCGGAATCGCCTTCTCGGCCAGCATCTCCTCAATCCGAAACGCTGGGTAAACCGTCTTTATCCCCTGCGCCAGAAACACCAGCATGGAGTGCTCGGGCTCGTTGGCAAACCGCTCAAACATTTCCTCCGGTTCCGCGACCCCTGCAATGCTGACAGACCCCAGGAAATTGGGATCGCCCATTTCGCCAACAGCTTCCGCCACTCCTACAGCTACACTCGCTCCCTGAGAATATCCCGCCACCACCCATTTTTTCCCGAGTTGCGGCAAAGCTGCACGCGCCGCCGGAATCGAAAAAATCAAATCCATGGCGTTCGACCGGGTATCGAAGGCTGCATGAAGAAAGTTTGTGCCTAGTCCCGCGTAGTCGGAGGCAACGACAGCGTATCCCAGGCTTGCATACATCGAGAGCAGCGGCCCTTCATTCAGGTTCTTCAGCAACGACGGCGCGCATTGCCGGGCCGACCCGGCGAAATCATGCGCCCAGGCAATGACCGGCCAGCCCCCCGCTGGCGGCGTGCCGTCCGGCACAAGCACCACGCCCGATACGGCTACATCTTTCCCCTGCGCAGAAAGAGAATGATACAGAATGCGAAATGTGGAAGCTTCGTAGGACAGGTGGTAATCGTAAGCCTGCTCCGACCGGATCAATTCGCCTGGTTTGCCGGCAGCCAGCGGCTCCGGCGTTTCATAGAACTCGCCCAATGGAAGCGTGCGCGGCGCATGATGGCTCTTCAGCGGTGGTGGCGGCGCTTGATCCTGAGCCGACACGGCAACGCCCGTGAGCGAGACGGCTGCCCAAAGGGCTCCCAAGAAGATTCCTCTCCGGCTGAAATCCAAGCTGGAAAGGCGGCGAGGCGGGAAAGTTTTCATCCATCTTCGAATGTACATGACACCGGGGCGGTGCGCGCGGTTATCTCCGCGGCTCGCTACCAGTTGGAGTTGGATCCAGCTGCGTTGTCTGCGCGTTTAAACTGATTCCGTTTGGAATACATAATTGCGGCAATCACCAGCCACATCAGCGTCGGAGGAATAATCAGCACCAGGATCCCGCTGCGCAGCGCCTCGATCATTCGGGAGCCGGAAGAAGCGGCCTGCGTGTAACAGAGCGCGCAGCTTTGCGAAAAAGCTGGCGGAGCGAGAACCGCCAGAACCAGCCCCACCGTGGCGATAGCCACCATGCGGAATGTCTTCTCGAACTTCATCTGTGTTCCCTTCCATCCAAGCCATAGTTTACTTTGCGTACGGCGCACCCATCAAAACACGGAAGCTGTCGGTCCAGCCATAATTAATTGTAGCCAGAACAAAGAGGGTAAAGACAGCGACGAACAGAATCAGGCTCCGCTTTTCCGCCGCCAGCCCCATAAAAAAGAGAACCCCCAGTAACGCGCCGGTGAATGCGAGTATCAGCATTATCGGAAGCAGGTGAGCTCCGCCGGCGTTACCGGCGGCGACAGCCACTTCGATCCCCGTGATTGCCAGCATGCAGAGGTAAACCACGATGTATTTGCCAAGTCCGCCTTGTTCGCCAGCTGTGCTCATAATCAGATTTCCTTTCCGCGACTCAATTTTCCTGGCTTGCGCATCTCAGCTTGCGATATCCATCAGATAGACCAGAGGCACGACGAACATCCACACGATATTGATGAATTGCCAGAACAGATGGCAGTTTTCAATATGCGCCGCCCCATAGCGTCCGCTCTTGTAGCCCAGGCTGATGATCAGGAGAGCAATCAGCGCCGCGATCACGTGCAAGAGTTCCATGCCGGTCACGCTGAAATACGCACCCCCAAACAAGCCGGTGCCCCAGGGATTCGCCGAAAACGTCACACCCTGGCCAATCATTCCGAACCATTCACGAATGTGAAGGATCGCGAAGAGCACCCCCAACGCAAGGGTCACCGTCGTCCAGCGGAAAGCTCCCGCCCGGTCTCCCGCCCGCGCTGCCCGCACCGCCATCAACATGATCAGGCTGCTGGTTACCAGGATGACCGTCATCACCAGCACGCTGATGATTGTTGACGAGTGGTACGGCCTCGGCCAGTTTGGCGTCGCATTCCGCAAGAATCCGTACGCCACCAGACACGCCGCAAACGTCATGATGTCGGAGATGATGAACAGCCACATCGCCAGCTTGATCGCGGGAATCGCAAACGGCGAGGGCTCCATCGCGGGTGCATGGTGTCCGCCCAAAGCTACGTCAGAATGACTCACGGCGCCTCCTATGGTCGAACTCGTTAAATTCTCATCCACAACAGCAGGAACAGGTAGATCCACAGCACGCCCATGAAATGCCAGTAGATCGAAGTTGCATTCAGCGTGCTCCGCCGCAGCGTCCCCAGGCCGAGCTTACGGATGACGCGGCCCAGTCCGGCCAAGCCACCCATCACATGCAGTGCATGCAAGGCGGTGAACACATAAAAAAACGAACTGTTCGGGTTGGTCGCCAGGTACAGCCCCTGAGACCTCAATTGCAGCCACGCCATGTACTGCCCAACCACGAATAACAACCCGAGCCCCAAGGTCGTGCACAGCCACAGCTTCGAGCTCGCCGCTTGGCTACTCAGACCTCCCATGTAAACGGCGATGCGACGCCGCGCCACCTCCAGGGTGACGCTGCTCGCCACCAGGAGCATCGTGCTCAGGAAAAGTATCGACGGCAATGTGATGTGCCGCCAATCGTTCGACGACCCCTGCCGAACAATCAGGGCGCTGGTAAACGCGGCAAACGACATGCAGATCGCCGCAATGCCCACCCAGATGGCGCTGCTCGCGGGCGGCGGAGAGTATTCTTCCATCGTCCGGAGATTCCCATCCGCCGGCACCAGATTCTGCCAGCCGCCATTGCCGGTGCTTCCGTTTCCTGGCCTTTCCGGCTGCTCCAGTTCTTCAGCTTTCGGAGGTGGTAGTGTGGTCGCCATCTTTTCTACACCGTTCCTCTCGTGCGTCCGCTGTGTCCGCGATCAATCGCCGTCCCCGCCGGGCAAAGCCTGCTCGGGTGAATTCTGCATGATGTAGTCCGCACCCGACGCCGTCTTCACACCGTACTGCTCCGCATCGTGATAGACGACCGGGTCTTTGCCGCCAAAATTGTTCCAGGGTGGCGGCGAAGACATAATCCACTCGAGCGAGGTGCCTTCCCAAGGATTCGGTGGCGCCGGCTTTCCGCGGAACCTGCTGTTGATGAAGTTGTAAAGGAAAATCAACTGCACCGCGCCGGTGAAGAGCGCCGCGACGGATATGAACTGGTGCAGCGGGATGAGCGGCTTAAGGTAATCGTCCGTGAACGCTGCATACCGCCGCACGTTGCCCGCCCACCCGAGATAATGGAACGGCATGAAGATGCAATACGTCCCCACAAACGTCAGCCAGAAGTGAATCTTCCCCAACGTCTCATCCATCATTCGCCCGTACATCTTTGGGAACCAGAAATACGTTCCGGAGAAGATCCCGAACATGGCCGCCACGCCCATGACCATGTGGAAGTGACCCACCACAAAGTATGTGGCGTGCAGCATGATATCGATCGAGGGTTGCGCCAGGAAAAAGCCGCTGACCCCGCCGCTGACGAACATCGAAATGAACCCCAGCGCAAAAAGCGAGGGCGTATTGATCCGCAGTTGCGAACCGTACAGACTCCCGATCCAGATCAGCACCACAATTGTGGAGGGAATGGTGATCATCAATGTGGGGAACGAGAACACCAGCGAAGAGAACGGATTCATCCCGCTGACAAACATGTGGTGCCCGTAAACCATGTAGCTCAAAAACGCCAGCGCCCACATCGAATACAGAATCGCCTTCATGCTCAACATCGGACGCCGCATATTGGTGACCAGGACATGGGAAACAATCCCCATACCCGGCACGATGGCGATATACACCTCGGGATGCCCGAAGAACCAGAACAGATGCTGCCACAAAAGTGTGGACCCGCCGGAATGCGGTATCAGCTGATCGTTAATTACCAGGCCCGACGGAATAAAGAAGCTCGTCCCCGCCACATGATCCAGAATCAGCAGAATGCACGCCGGCATCAGCACGGCAAACGCAGTTAGCCCCATGCAGGATGTGATGAACCACGCCCACGCGCTGACCGGCAAGCGGCTCAAGGTCATTCCCTTGCACCGCATATCCAGCACCGTGGAGATGAAATTTAACGCGCCCAACAATTGTCCGACGCAGAAAATGGCCAGCGCCGTTGCCCAGATTGCCTGCCCTGCGCCTTGTCCGGGCCCTGCCGCCTTTCCGATCGCGCTCAGCGGAGCGTAAGAAGTCCAGCCAGCCAGCGGCGGACCGTCACTCACGAAGAAGGCGCTTACCAGGACCAGGAAGCCCGTCAACGTAACCCAGAAAGACATCATGTTGAAATGCGGAAACGGCATATCTTCCGCGCCCGTCTGAATCGGCAGAAAATAATTTCCAAACGCGGCGAACGGCGCCGTGGTCAGCACGAAGAAGACCATGATCGTCGCATGCATGGTCATCAATTGCAGGTAATACTCCGGGGTCATCACTCCGCCGGGAGCGCCGTTTGGAGAGAGCGTCTGCAGTCCCGGAATCGCCGCATTGGTCCAGCCAAGATGAATGCGCATTAGCCACGACAGCACCATGCCAACTACCACCGCTACCAATGCCAGGTGGTAATACTGGATGCCGATCACCTTGTGGTCCGTACTGAAAACATGCTTCCGAATGAACGTCGTCGGAGGGCCATGATGCGCTGCAGGGGCTGCTGATACTTCGTGCATTTGTTCACCTCACCCGAAAATAAAAGTCACCGCCGGAGCTTGCTCGCATCTGACCTGACGTGCCTTTCTACTGCGCGGCTGCTTGCTTTTTTTGCCAATCATCAAAGTCCGCTTGCGACATTACTTCCAGGTACGCGCGCATGTTGTAATGGCCCAGCCCGCACAACTGCGAGCAGACAATTTCGTACTTTCCGACCTGCGTGGCCGTGAAATGCAGCGATAAATCCAGTCCCGGCACGAAATCCTGATGGATCCGCAACGCCGGCACATAAAAAGAATGACTCACGTCCTTCGCATGCATCAGCAGATGCACTTCCTTGTTTACCGGAATCGCCATCTCAGCGGTGACCACGTCGTCCCGGGACTCCACGTCATGTTCCGGATCCAATCCGAACAGATTCTGGTTGCCCTCATTGATCATTTCGGGATGAATTGGACCAAACTTGCCATCCGGCCCGGGATACCGGAAATAGAAAGCAAACTGCCCGGCTTGTACCTGAATCGGCATGGCATCTGCTTTGGGCGGGGTGAAATATACTGTCGCCCACGCCTTCGTGCCGAACGCCCCCAGCGCCAGCACTTCCGCTCCGACCAATACAAGCGCCGCGCCCACCAACCCCTTGGCTCCGCCTGGAAAAGTTTTCCTCTTTCCGCCTCCTTTTGATCCAGCAAACTGCCAGATGAATATGGCCAGCAAAATCTGCGCGGCAAGGAACGACACACCCGCCTCGATCATGGTGTCATCCCTCTGGCTGTCGATCAGGTGCCCATGGGTCGAAATATCCGCGGGCGGCTCCCAGGTGTGCATCACCACCGGAATTGCCGAGGCAATCGCGATCACAATGATAGTTACCGCAAGAAATTTGCCCATAGCTCTCCACCTTTGCCCGTTCAAAGGGCAATCTACCGCATTGGGTGCACTTGCCCGATACCGCTGACCATTGGAAAAGAACTACCAAGCCCTACATCAATAGGGCTTGGCCTTGAAAACAAAGTTGACTGTCTTGGTTTCACTGCCCGTGATGGTCACATCCTGGGATTGGTCCCCGTAGGATTCGTGCCACGCCGTAACCGTGTACTTGCCAGGAGGCAGATTCGCCAGGCTAAACGCCCCGCCGTCACCCGTTAGGGCATAGTGCGAATTCTTCATCACCGCGAAGTTTCCATGCATCCACGGATGCACGTTGCACTTCACGGGAATAAACTCCGCCTTGTCATACTTCTCGCTGATCGGCGGCGTTCCCGGCGGCTGCGACTTGTTCCACTCGCGGTTCAACTTCGGCAGCGGGTGGATGTTGTGCGAGGTCTGGTCGTCGTTGATGATCTTAATTTCCTGATTGACCTGGAACGCAAGAACGTGTGGGATATAACGGCAGCCTTTCTGAGTAAACACCGCCGCTGAGGACGGGGCCGCATCATCGGGCGCTCCCGCGGAAATGTACACAACCACATTCTCCAAGCTGTTCCCCCCACCGGCCACGACTGACTCAACCACAGGGGGCGTGGTATACATCTTCGCGCAAGACGGTTCTTTGGACATATCAATCGGCTTCATCTTGGCTGGCGTACCTTCATAGGTCACTTTCCCGCTGACAGTGCCCCCGGCAGGTCCCGCCAACGCCACAGCCGAAGCTGCCAGCATCACCGCTCCCGCCATCACTACGTGCTTCATACTCATTCGAATCCTCCTCCCGAAGTTGGAACGCTAAATTACGGTTTCACTCCGGAGCCGGTGTAGGTGTTTTGCACCTTCTTGGCGTTTACAATTTCCGCGCCTTCCTTGGTGCTCAGCCACAAAGTCAGCTCGGGGCTCTTGTTGTTGTATTGCAATGTGCGCAGGAAATGCACCAGATCCCACGCGTCTTCCGGCTTGATCACGTCGGCGAACGAAGGCATCGGCGTGCCGTCCAGACCGGTCATGAAGATTTTGTAGAGATCCTGGTTCGTCTTCCCGCATTTCGAACGGTTGTCGGAAGTAAAGTTGTAGGGTCGGATCGGCTGGTCGTTGCTGTCGGTTAGTGTGGACGCCGAGGGCCCATCGCCGCGGCCTTCCTGGCCGTGGCACTTCCAGCATTCCAGTTTCTGGAATAGTTCGCTGCCGTGCTTGATGCTGGCCACGGACAGCGCAGGCTCCGCCGGAACCTGGATTGCATCCCCGGGCTTTTCGGTTTTCCAACGCGGCGAGAACGTCTTGATGAATGCCACCAGGTCGGCTCGCTGCTGATCCGTCAGCGCCGACCAGATCGGCATGTTCGAGAAATTGATCCCCCGGCCCAGGGTGTTAAATAGATCCTGGTCCAAAGGCAGCGTACCCGTGGGCGTTGAGCGGCACTTGAACGTTGCGGCCACAAAGTTGCGCGGCAGGATGTTCAGGTACGGGGCATTCTCGCCGTCGCCGTTGCCGCGGGCTCCATGACATCCCCAGCAATAGCGATAGTAAAGTTGCCTGCCCGCTTCCGAGTGCCCGGTCCATTTCCCTGCGTGGGATTCCATTTGCTGCGCCCCCGCAAGCGCCGGCAGAGCGGCTGCGAGGACAACGATCACGGCAATTCGTGCAAAATTGATCCTCCGCATATGTTCTCCCTTAGAAATCAAAGTCCATGCCAAACAACAAGCTGCTGCTCACGAGGTCGGTATTGGTCACAGGAGATGCGCCGCGCTGCCGGATGATGGCGTACTCCCCGTGGTATGCAAAACCCGCGCGACTGGAAATGAACGGGTAGTACCGCACACCAAACGTCAGCACGTCGGTGTTGCCCAGGTTGGAAGGATTTGTCGAGAACACTTGCTGCGACATCCGCACCAATTCGTAACGGTTGATGAAAATGAGCTGCGGATTGAGGTTGTAGTGGCTCTCAAAGAGGCCGCCATTCCAGACAGGAGCATGCGCACCGGCTGGCGGTATAGGCGCCGTGTTGGTCAGGGCCGTAGTCGTAGCCAAAGTCTTGTCATCCCGGCTATGGAAGAACATTGTGGTGATATCAAACTTCTTGATGTACCACATGCCGATCAGGCCGTAGCGTTGAAAGCCCTTGTTTCCGATTCCCGTGCCGGGCAAGCCGACGCCGCCACTGGTGTATTGGAAGAACGTTGGTGCCTCGCCCAGGTAGGCGAATCCGCCAACGCGCTGCAACCCCAAGCTGCCAAGCTCAAAAGCCTGGCTGGCCGCAAAAAAGCCGTCATAGCCGCGGCTTGTTGGCAGACCCGGAGATCCATCGTTCGAACTCAGGAGTGAGGCTGAGATGCGCGTCCGGTCATTCTTGGAGTGCCCCAACCATTCAATGCCCACTTGGTTGTCGCCGATGCCAAACGCATACGAGGATTCGGGTGCTCCAGGGGTAATGAAAGGCTGAAAATGGTAGTTGGTGTAGACGCCGGAAATGCCCGTCAGGGTTAAAATCCGCTTCTCCGACAGCAGGTTATCCAGCTCGAACTTTCCCAACTTAATGTTGAGCCACGAGCTCCCCGCGATGTTATCCAGGCGCGCCCAAACTGCCTCAAAGTGAAATGCTCCGGTGTTATCCGAAGATGGCAGGACGTAAAACGAGAAGTCCTTCGCAAGAGTTCCCGCGGTATGAAAATCCAATCCGCTCCAGTCAAAGCCATGCGTCGTAACTTGCGCTTCGCCTGATGCCGTCTGGTCCACCGCTACTTTGTTCGTGCTCTCGCGGTGCCACTGCGGCGTAATGCGGAATGTTACCGGCCAGTACGCCGGGCTCTGGAAGATGGGGGCATCGCGGTCGTTCCCCATCTGGTATCCGTTGTCTTTGAACTGCTGCCCAAACGGGCTCAACTTCGGCCACGCCTCATGGCATGAGGAACATGGCATGCCGTATTTTCTTGCGAATGCGGGAAGGGCGCTGGCCGGACTGACTGTCGAGAAGAAAATTCCGAGGACCGCTGCAACATACAAAAGAGTTTTTGCCGGACGGCTCGCAATCCGGCTCACCCCACTACCACCCCTGACATCCATACTGCCTCCTCAATTACGTTCGGTGAAACGCTGAGTAGACAACGCGATCGGGTCGCGTTCAGTTTGGGTGAAGGGTATTTGGAATGAGTGCTTCAGGCAAAACAGTTCGCTGGCGCTCCACAGCGCCAACTCCCACATTCGGCCGATCCGCTCCAAACCAACTTCCGAAAACCGCACCTCGCCTCTCCGTCAAGAGAGCTGGGCGCGACCTTCAGTCCCTGAACCGTTGCGGATGCTACTCCTTCTCATTCCAAGAATGCAAGAGATTTCTTACAATCATTTGAAAAATATTTTACAAATACAGTTCTGGTACCGCGCTGTTACGTCTCCGCCACCTCTCGTCCATTTTCTGTGGATTTGACACAACCCCGGCGTTGGGGGTAACACAGTACGCAGATTAAAAATGTGGAATGGAATTAAACTTCGGCGCACCCCGGCTTCTCGGCCCACCGCCCCCGTTCGAATCGCATCATTTTTG
>Ga0210405_10001072_pt1 | contig 32953 bp, 26 predicted proteins | sample IncBWH11MmetaG_FD_155492 | JGI IMG/M metagenome (GOLD analysis project Ga0210405, IMG submission 155492) | Forest soil microbial communities from Barre Woods Harvard Forest LTER site, Petersham, Massachusetts, United States - Inc-BW-H-11-M | ecosystem: Environmental > Terrestrial > Soil >...
ATGACGCGGTGTATCGCGAAGGCCGCCGCCGGACGAGCCGAGAATTTGCCGTTTTTCTTCGCGCCAATGGCCTCGATGAAAGCCGGTTCGGATGGAGCATCAAGAAAGCGCTGGGGAGCGCGGTAAAACGCAACCGCATTCGCCGGCGAATCCGCGAAATCGTAAGACTGCACCGACAGGAGATTTCTCCAGGATGGGACATAGTGATTCATCCGCGCACGTCAGTGGCTACGGCGGAGTTTGCGGCGGTGACGAGCGAGTTGCTGAAGCTTCTGCCGAAGCGCGCAGCGGTAAATTGACGCAAGACCTTCTTCGGGGGACGCTCCGTTCGGCCGGGAAATGGGTTTTGCTGCTGCTTGTTCGCCTTTATCAGGTTTTTCTTTCGCCGTTTTTTGGCGGCGCCTGCAAGTTTTACCCTTCCTGTTCGAGATATGGATATGAAGCGATTGCGAAACATGGGGCTTGGAGTGGAAGTGTGCTGGCTGTGAAGCGATTGCTGCGCTGCCGGCCGTTTACGAAGGGCGGATTTGATCCGGTGCCGGATGTTGTCGATGAGGCGGATGAGAGGGAACTTCAGGGGCTAAAGCCCCATTGCACTCGGATCGTAAATGTCGCGGCTGAAGCCGCGACCTACAAAGATCAGGGCAGGCCCTTCGCGAACGACGTCCAGCGTAAACACTTTGCAAACGGCACTCAGGGCAAGCGGGGGTTCGCGCAGTGACGGAAATGAACGATCAGATTCGGGCGATCGTTTTTATTCTGCTCGCGCTTCTGATTCTTTTTACGTGGGGACATTTCTTCAAGCCGCCTGCTCCGGTTCCTGCGCCGACAGGGTCGGCGATTTCACAAAGCGGCCCGAGCTCCGCTCCGTCGGGACAGCCTGCGGCAGATAGCCTTCGAGCGACCGCGGCAGCTGCCGAGAAAAAGCTTGTGTCAGCCGCCGCTATTCAAGCGGCAGAAGAAAAAACTATTGCGGTAGAAAGCCCGCTGTATCGCGTGGAGTTTTCGAATCGCGGGGGCGTGGTGCGGAGTTGGAAGCTCAAGAAATATCTCACCGACCAGAAACCGCCGCGGCCGTTGGATCTTGTGAACGCAGATGCTGCGAAGCAATTGGGCTGGCCTTTTTCGCTGGTTTCTACCGACAAACAACTGGAAGCGCAGGCCAATTCTGCGCTGTATGAGGTGACGCCCGCCGCGACGAGCGCAAGCACGGACTTGCAGGCGCCTGCCGATGTGACGTTCCACTGGAGCGATGGCCACGCGGACGTGGTGAAGAAACTTTCCTTCACGCCGGATTACGAGCTGACGGTGGAGTGCGCGGTGACTGTGGACGGCAAGCCGGTTCCGGCTGCCATTGCGTGGCGCGGCGGATTCGGCGACAAAGAGGTTTATAACGCTGCGCAACTCGTCACTGTCTTCTACAAACAGAACGACAAGCTCAATCTGCTGCAGTACAAGAAGCTCGGCGTATCGGGAAATCAGGCGGAGCCCGCGGTGCTCAGCGGGCCGCTCGAATATTTGGGCGTCGAGGATCAGTTCTTCACCGCTACCTTCATTCCGGACGGAACCAACCTTTCACTGTGGCACTGGATGCAGAATCACGACGTACTTGTGGAGGGAAAGACCGTCGGTGAACCGGAAGCGGAAATGGCGGCGGGAACCACGGAGCCGGCTCCGCTAAAGGCGCGCGTATTCGTTGGACCGAAGGACTTGACGCTGCTGAGCAAGATGAAACCTCCGCTCGAGGATTTGGTGCAGTTCGGGTGGACCGGGATTATCGCCAAGCCGATTTTCGAGATTCTGAAATGGATTTACCGATTTGTTCCGAACTATGGCTGGGCGATCGTGATTTTGACGCTCATCATCAACATGGCGATATTCCCGTTGAAGATGAAGAGTTGGCGTTCGATGCAGAAAATGCAGAAAGTGGCGCCGGAAGTCCGCCAGATCCAGGACCGCTACAAGAAATATTCGATGAGCGACCCGCGCAAGAAAAAGATGAACGAAGAAGTAATGGCGGTTTACTCGCGCGAGGGCATTAATCCGATGGGAAGCTGCATTCCGATGCTTTTCCAGATGCCGATCTGGTGGGCACTTTGGCGCGTGCTGAACGGAGCGATTGAATTGCGGCATGCGCCGTGGATTGGCTGGATTCACGATCTATCCGCGAAAGATCCCTATTATATTTTGCCGATTGCGATGACAATCACGATGTATCTGACGACGAAGATGACGCCGCAGACGACGGCCGATCCTTCGCAACAGAAAATGATGCAATTCATGCCGCTCTTTATGGGCGTGATTTTCTTCCGGTTGTCGAGCGGGCTGAATCTGTATATGTTTACCAGCAACCTTGTTGGCATGGGGCAGCAGTATTATCTGAATCGCACGGAGCCCCTGCCGTCGAGAAGCAAATTCAAGAAGAAAAACGAATGAACGAAGAGCGAGGGCGCAGTCCGGCCGGTAGACGGCCTCCGATGAAAGAGAAGCCGCGCGAGGAAGCGCATTTTGACCGGGCGCGCGCGCTGGAAGAGCTGAAGCGTTACCTCGATGTGTGCGAGCGCGGGATGGGGCTGGAACTCGAGTACGAGATTTCTTCGGGCGGTACGGGCGCGCAAGGTGATGGCGGTTCGCAGCCTGGAGATGTGGTGGTGGCGTTTCGCGGCGCGGATGAAGCATTGCTGCTTGAACACAACGCCGAGCTGCTACTGGCGCTCGAGCATGTAGGACATCGCTGGCTGCGGCTCGATCCACGGCTGCACGATCACGTGCGCTTCGATTGCGGAGATTATCGAACGACGCGGCTCGAAGAGCTGAAATTATCGGCGCGGGTAGCGGCGCAGCGCGTGCGCGAAACGGGGCAACCATTCCGATTCAACCCGATGTCGTCGCGGGACCGGCGACTGATTCACCTGGAATTGAATGGCGCGGCCGGAGTGCGGACGATGAGTGAAGGCTCCGGGGATCATCGACAGCTTGTGATTTATCCTGCGAATAATACGAGCAAGAGATAGTTTCGACGCTTCGTCGTTTCCCGCCACAGAGGCACTAGGACGCAGAGAAAAAATTGGGGAAATCTACACCTCTACCGTGTAGCCCTTTTTCCCTACGTTGAAAGCTTGCGTAGCGCCGAGACGATCGCTGCGGCCGGCGCATTCGTGGATGTGGCCGCAGAAAAGATAGAGCGGCTGCACACGATCGACCCATTCGCGGAGCGTGGGGCTGCCTGCGTGTTTTCCGGCGGCAAATTCGTCGAGGCGAGTGCCTTGCGGCGGAAAGTGGACGACGAGATAGAGAGGCTTCAGGTGGTCGAATGCCGCTAGAGCTTTCGCGATTTCGTCTTCTGAATACTCTCCGGGGGTGTTGAAGGGCGTGATGTTGCTGTAGCCAAGGCCGGCCCATTGCGTGGTGCCAAGTTCGGATTTCAGCGGGCGGATCTGGCGATGAAAGTCGAAGAATCCGAAGCGTTGGCAAAAGCTGCGCGTATCGTCGTGGCTTTCGTGATTTCCGGGCAGGACCCACACTTTTTCGCCGAGCGGTTTCATGATTTCGCCGCAGCGGTCGAGGTCTTTGCCAAATGTGGAGAGATCGCCGGCGGCAATATATATGTCAGCGGGTTGCGCGATTAGCTTTTCGAGGGCACGCGTATCGCCGTGGATATCGCTGAAGATCAAAATCTTCACGGCGCCACCCCGTGATGGGGAATGCGCGTTAAATTTTCCATGAACATTCCGTTCTGTTCCCAGCCTTCCTCCACCACTCTACCACCGGAATCAAATACGACGACGTAGGTGAAGGGTTGCGGGCGTCGGCGCTTCGGATTTACGAAGCGATTTTCGCCGAATTCGACGATGTGCAAGCCTTCTTCCGAGGCGCTGCGAATCACTGGAAAGCGCGCGAAGCCCCAGTACGTTTTTACTTCGGGAAGCTGCAATGCGACGTTTGTGTATTGGTCAGGTGGCGAATCGGCGGCGAAGGTGAATGGTTGCGGATGAAGATGGCGAAGGTCGAAGCGTGATTGGTAGACGCCGTTCGTCGAGCGAATTACGCCGCCCCAACTCAGCCACGATGGTGGAAGCGGGAGCGCTCCCATGCGCTCGACTTCGATATGGTTTTCGGCCGCGAAGTTTTTTACCTGGGCCATCACGAGGTGATGCGCAGTCCAGCAGAGGGCGATGTAGAAGAACATCGCGTAGGTTCCTGCGCGAGACCACGATGAACGCTTCAGGCGAAAACCCCAATCGCCGCGCGCGGGAAGAAAAAACAACGCGCCGATAATCAGAATTGCGAGGATAAGCACCCAGACGTGGAACGGGTAACCCACTCCGCTTGCCAGAACCCAACTCGCGATGGCGGCCAGCGTGAAGAGAATCCACATCTTCACGGCGCGCACGCGGCTTTCGGCGCGGTCGCTATAAATCCAGGCGATTATCTGTGGCAATAGCACAATCGATGTGAACGCGAGATCGATGATGAAGAGAACATCCCAGGTAACGCGTTGTTGCGAGACGGGCGTGAGCATGCGCGTGCCGAACGACGTCATGCCGTCGAGAAGAATGTGGCTGGCGATGCCGACGCCATAAATTAACGTGAGCATGCCCCAGGAGGGTGCGTCGATTTTCAAGCGGCGCGCGGCCCAGCGCGTGAGCCAGGCGAGGATGGCTGCGAAAAACGGAAAGCCGACGAAAGAGTGAGTGACGCCGCGATGATATTTGATGATTGCGAGCGGGTCGCGAGAGATTGCGTCGGCGACCGTATCGATATCCGGGAAGACCGCGCCGAGCGTCGCGGCAAAAATCGCGACGCGACCATTGCGGTCAGAGAAATAGCCTTTGCCTAGAAGCGCGCCGGTGATGCCGTGGGTTACGGGGTCCATGAACGATTCGGAGGGGCGAGATTGTACACGATTGGGCGAGGGCTCAAAAAATCTCGATGAGCGGACGGCGCTTCGGGACCACCTCGCCGATGATTCGAGCGGGAATGCCTCGCCGTTCCATCGCCGTGCGCGCGGAGTTTGCGGCGTCGGGCGCCAGAGCGACGAGTAAGCCCCCGGACGTTTGCGGATCGAATAGCAACGCGCGGAATTCGTCGGCGACGCCATCAGCGAATTCGACGCAGCTTTCCACGAATTCGCGATTATTCTTCATTCCGCCCGAAAAAAAGCCGGCGCGAGATGCTTCAATTGCACCAAACAGGTATTCAATGCGTTCATGGTCAATTTTCAGCGATACTCCGCTGCCGATTGCCATTTCGCGCGCATGGCCGAGGACGCCAAAGCCAGTGACGTCCGTTACGGCGTGAATTGGCCCTTCGGATTTTGCCGTGTCGTCGATTTCGTGCAGCGCCTCGGCGGCCTCCCGGTTCAGTCGAGTCATCGATGCGGTAGACGCAGCGACCCAGGACGCCTCCGCCTTGCCTTGCTTCAGAGCTGTCGAGATGACCCCCGTTCCCACCGGCTTGGTGAAAAGGAGTACGTCACCCGGCTTGGCGCCGACGTTCTTCCAAATCCGATTTGGGTTGATCACGCCGGTCACGGCATAGCCGAATTTCAATTCGTCGTCGCGGATCGAATGGCCGCCGACGACCGTACAGTTCGCTTCCGTCATTTTCGCGAGGCCGCCCCGAAGGATTTCTTCGAGAATTTCGGGTGGGCTTGCGGTAGGGAAAGCGACCATCGTTAGAGCCGAGATTGGTCGGCCACCCATTGCGTAGATGTCGCTGAGAGCATTCGCCGCCGTCACCTGACCGAACAGGCCGGGGTCGTCAACGATCGGGGTGAAAAAATCGACGGTCTGAACGATGGCGAGGTCGTCGGTGAGGCGATAGACGGCGGCATCGTCGCTGGTTTCGAAGCCAACAATCACGTTCGGATCCGCTTGCCTGGGAAGCCGCTTGAGGACCGCATCGAGGATGCTAGGGCTCAGTTTGGCCGCACAGCCGGCGGCTTTCGCTGTCGTGGTCAATCGAACTGCTTCCGTCACTTCGGCCTCCCGGATCGCGACCTCCAATTATAGCGCCTTGTCGCGCGACCTTTGGAGCAGAAGTCAGCTGGAGGGAAGTCGAGTTTTCAGCGGAAAAATCGAGGGGAACGAGGGCTATTACGCTTGCGCTGCTGCCGAGCGGATAGGGATAGTAATCGTCTTCGGCGTTTCGGTCTTGGCCTGCGGTATCGCGAGCATGTGGCAGCGGCCGTCGAAAACTGCTCCTGGTTCGATGATCAGGCAGGGGGTATGAACCTCGCCTATCACAATCGCGCCCGTCTGAATTTCGACTCTCGCGCGGGCGTTGATAATCCCATCGAATCGACCGCCGATGGTGACGGCGTTGCCCTCTATCGTGCCCTCCATAGAAGAGTGCTCGCCGAGGATAAGGGTACCTGAGGAGACAAGCGTCCCCTTTACTGCGGCATCGAGACGAAAGGTTCCGGCAACCTCGAGCTTGCCATCGAAGCGGACACCTTTTTCGAGGAAGCCGGTCCATTCGCCGGAGTCTTGCGATTTTCGATCAAACCACGAGAGAGCCAAGTCTTTACTCCTACTCATGCAGCGTTATTTTGCAATGAGCTGATCGTAGAGCCTTGTCAGGTCACTATCGTTATAGTATTCAAAGATAAGTCTACCAGGATGCCCGGCTAAACCTGGGTGAACGGAAACGCGTGTGCCGTAAGTGCGCTGTAGCTCTTCGATGGCTGCCTTAAGGTTTGCGTCGAGCTGAGCGGGCGCGCGCTCGACTTTCGGCTTGGAGAGTCGACCGGCGAGACGCTCGACCTGGCGAACCGTCATTCCGCCACGGGCGATCCGGCGGGAAAGCTCGAGCCGTTCCTGTGTACTGGCAATCGCGAGCAGTGCGCGGCCGTGGCCGGCGGTCAGCTGCCCATCCTCCAGGAGATCTTGAATTGGTTTCTCGAGTTTCAGCAGCCGGACGGAATTCGCGATCGTGGCGCGGTCTTTTCCCGTGCGTTCGGCGACCTTCTCCTGCGTAAGGTTAAATTCTTCCGTAAGACGCTGGAAGGCGCGGGCTTGTTCGATCGGATTTAGGTCCTCACGCTGGAGATTTTCGACCAGAGTCATCTCGAGCGCCATCTCTTCCGGCACATCGCGTACTACGACTGGAACACGCTGAATCGCGGCGCGTTGGGCAGCCCGCCAACGGCGTTCTCCTGCGATTAGTTGGTAGCGATTGTTGATTCGACGTACGACGAGCGGTTGCACAATTCCGCTCGAAATAATAGACCGCGCGAGCTCTTCTAGAGTTTCCTCTCGAAACCGCGTTCGCGGTTGATAGGGGCTCGGATCGATGAGGTCGATGTCGACGTGATAGAGCCCATCACTCTGTGGGCTCGTCGGCGTGCCTGTGGGTATGCTCGTCACCGACGGTGCTTGTGGCACCGGCTGATTCAACATTGCCGGTGCTGTCGCCGCCGCTGCCCCCGACCCCACTGGAACCGGCGCCGGCACCTGCGGCGGCAGCTGCTGTTGCTGTTGCTGCGGTTCCGGTTCCCGAATCAGTGCGCCCAGTCCCCTGCCCAGAGCGTTTCTCGGCATTGGCGATAACCTCCTTGGCTAGTTGTATATAGCTTTCAGCACCTTTACTATGTATGTCGTAGAAAATCACGGGCTTTCCGTGGCTTGGTGCCTCGGCTAGCCGGACATTTCTTGGAATCACGGATTCGAAGACTTGGGAGCCGAAGAAGCTTCTCAGATCGGCCGCGACTTGCTTTGACAGAGTTGTGCGGTCGTCGTACATGGTCAACAGGATGCCCTCGATCGCGAGGGATGGGTTGATCGTGCGACGTAGGCGCATGAGCGTATCCAAGAGTTCTGATACGCCTTCCAGCGCGAGGTATTCGCATTGGATGGGGACGAGAACCGAGTCGGCTGCAGCCAAGGCATTGAGGGTCAAGAGATCGAGAGCTGGGGGAGAATCGATGAGAATGAACTCGTATCTATCGCGTACCTGCTGAAGTACCGATTTTAGGCGAAACTCGCGTTCATCGGCGGATACGAGCTCGACCGCTGCGCCGGCGAGATTTTTGTCTGAAGGGACGATGTCGAGGGACTCGACTTGGGTGTGAAGGATTATGCGTTCGAGAGGCTCGTTGAGGATCAGTGGTTGGTAGAGTGTTCTTCTGGAGGGATCTTTTGGGTAGCCCAACGCGCTCGTCGTATTGCTTTGGGGATCACAGTCAATTACGAGTGTTCGTTTCTCCGCTACTGCCAGCGAAGCGCCCAGATTGACGGCGGTGGTGGTCTTTCCGACGCCGCCTTTTTGGTTTGAGATAGCGATTGTCCGCGCCAACAACTCCCCCAGTCGAAATCGAAGGCGAATTTACAGAAAGTCTTGTCCAGATGCAATATGTTTCACGTGAAACAAATACGAAGGTCGTCATCACGCGCGACTGTTCCACGTGGAACAAGGAACATGAACGATAGAAAGTCAGTTTGTAGGAGAACCCAGAAGGATGGACCGTCGCTCTGCGCCGGGAATCTTCTGGGGCATTCCCCACTTGAAGCGTGGATCAGCAGCGAGTTTACGCGCGTCCTCATCTCCGACCCATAGAATCAATATCCCGAGTGGCGTGAGCTCCTTGCAGGCCCATTCAAGGAGCTCATCAAACTGACCTAAAGCACGAGCTGTTGCGACATCGAGGCGTTCATCCAAGAGCTGAAAATCCTCCATGCGACCCCGGAACGCCTCCGCGTTGTGAATCTCTAGACTTCGAATTACTTCGTTGAGAAACGCAAATTTCTTTGTGTTTGGCTCGATTAATGTGACCTCAAGGGAAGACCGCGCCATCGCAAGTGGGATTCCCGGGAAACCGGCGCCCGAGCCAACGTCGGCGAGCCGACTTTTTTCCACAGGGAGCATACCAAGCGCAAGCAGACTTTCGCCAAAATGAAACCTTAGAATCTCTTCGACCTTGGTTATGGTCGTGAGGGAGATGCTTCGATTCCACTTCAGCAACAATTCAATGTAAGTTTTGATCTGCTCGACTACTTTAATCGAGGGAACAATTCCGTAGGGCTCAAGCGCCTTACTGATCCTTGCGCTCGTGAGAGAGGTCATTCGCCACTCGTCCCAGAGCTCACTTTTGAGTGCCCTTGTGAGGCCGCCGCTCCAGTCAAAGCCATCGCCAAGGCCGCAAATATCCGACGTGGTGCCAGAAGGCCGATTGTGAGGTCGGCGACAAAATGGGCGATGACGGTTGGGACGAGAGAGCCGGTCCAAGCGCGCACGCCTGCGAAGAGGACGCCCACCCCAAACGTCGAGACTAGGCCTCGCTTGCCTTGGTATAGATGCGCAACTGAGAAGAGTAAAGAGGATCCGACGATACCGACGGACAACGAGCCGGACCAAGCTTTGAAGGCATATTGCACAAACCCGCGGTATATAAGCTCCTCGCAGATAGCAACAGTGCAGACGAGAACGGTGAAGCAGACACGCTCCTTCCCGTCCCGGGGGAATACCTTCAGGGCTATCTGAATAGTTTCGCCAGTCAACCCTCCGGGATCGGACTTGAGCCTTCGAAGACTGATGAGTTGAAGCGCGAGGATGGTGTTACATAAAACTACAGTTATAGTAATAACGGTAGGTGTTGCAGAAAAGCCGAGGCCCAACTGCTCGGGGCGAATCGCATGGCGGCTCACTCGCCAGAGGATTACAGCAGCGAAAAGCCATTGGAGCACAATGGTGGAAGCATAAAGGGAAAGTCGATCTGACTTTGATGTGTCCCGAAGCTCCAGCAAAACGCGAACGCGCCGCCGTCCCAGGGCAGGCACGATAATGGCGAGGATGAAGAGAATCAGCGCGAAATCCCAGTACAAATCTGGACCACCTCAAATTGGGTTGCTGCGCAACATCTTGCCTGAAGTGTGGCGCAGGATTGTACATCGACGCAAATGGGAGGATCGCCGGGAATTGAAAATTTTATGGACGGTCATAAACGAATTGAGGCTTCGTGTTGACACTGAAGGAGCGGACGCCGTATGGTTCTTGTTCGGAAAATCTCTGTGATGATTTAGCGTGACGAACTCAATGAAAATTCTTGTTATCGGTAGCGGCGGACGCGAGCATGCCCTCGTATGGAAGCTCGCGCAATCGGCAGCCGTCGAAAAAATCTGGTGTGCGCCGGGAAACGGCGGGATCGCGAACGACGCGGAATGCTTTCCACTCGAGTTAGGGGATGTGCGAGCTGCGGCCGATCTTGCTGCGAAGCTGGGCGCCGACTTGACCATTGTGGGACCGGAGATCCCGTTGGTTGACGGCATCGCTGACGAATTCGCCTCGCGGGGCCTTGCGCTTCTTGGGCCGTTGAAGGCCGCCGCGAGGCTCGAAGGCAGTAAGATTTTTGCAAAGAAATTCCTGGAGCGGCACGGCATTCCCACGGCTGCAGTGTATGGAATTTATGAGCAGGCTGTCGATGCTTACACTGACCTTTGTTCTGTGGATTGGCCTCTCGTAATCAAGGCGGACGGATTGGCCGCAGGTAAGGGCGTTCTGTTGACATCGTCGCCTGATGAAGCGACTGCTTTTATAGATCGAGTGATGGAGCGCAAAGAATTTGGTGAGGCTGGCCGGCGAGTGCTTCTGGAAGAAGGGCTTCAGGGTGAGGAACTTTCGTTCATCATTTTGACCGACGGCAAGAATTTTGTGCGTATGGCGCCGACGCGCGATTACAAACGTGCGTATGATGGGGACCGAGGTCCAAACACCGGAGGCATGGGAGCGTATTCTACGGATGACCTTTTGTCGCCGGAACTCGAGAGGAAGATTGTAGACACAATCGTTCGGCCGACGCTGTCTGGCCTTGAGAAAGACGCGATGCCATACCGCGGATTTTTGTATTTCGGGCTGATGTTGACGCCGCTGGGACCGAAAGTGCTTGAGTTCAATTGCCGGCTTGGCGATCCGGAAACGCAGGCAATCATGATGCGCGCAGATTTCGATTTCGCAGAGGCTTGCATGGCTGCTGCGCGTGACGAACTTGTTGGGATTCAGGCAACTTGGGCACCTGCGGTAAGCGTTTGTGTTGTGCTGGCTTCGAAAGGCTATCCGGAGAAGCCGGACGTAGGCCAGGAGATTTCGGGACTCGATTCGGGTGGTCGAGTTGGTTCTGGGGTGGTCGTCTTCCATGCCGGTGTGCGTCGTGAAGACTCCAAATACTACACTGGTGGTGGCAGGGTTCTGAGCATAGCGACGGCAGGAAAAGATCTATCTTTCTGTCGCTCCGCCGTGTACGCCTACTGTAGTAGTATCGTATTTGATGGCCGCCAATTTCGAAATGACATCGCATTTACGGATTCTACCAAGGACTAAGGAAGCCGTAGAGGCGCACAATGCCTGAAGTAACGAACCTTTTTCTGTGCCTCGTGCACCGTTTCCCGATGAAAGAAATTGAGGAGGCGGAGGCCGTTCAGAACAAGGGACTAAAGGGTTGTATTCACGGACGGCCGAACAGCAAACGGCAGGTTTCGCTTATGGACGTTGAGACCCTGCAGAGACTGGGCGTTCCACCCGGTGCTGTGAAAGAGAACGTGACGACTCGCGGGTTGCATTTTCAGCGGTTGAGGCCAGGTCAGCACTTGCGTATTGGCGGCAGCTTACTGGAGATAACGTTGCCGTGCGACCCCTGCTCGAGGATGGATGAAATCCGTGAAGGGCTGCAGGAAGAGCTGCGCGGGCAGCGCGGTTGGCTTTGCCGCGTCGTGGAGAGTGGGACAATTCGACGTGGTGACCGGATCGAGGTATTGGCTGTTGTCCCGGAAGTTGCGCAACAGGAGATTTGAGGGTGACGGCTGGCGACGGAGCTCATGGCGCAGTGGTTGGAATTCTGATGGGGTCGGACACAGACTTGCCGGTGATGGGCGAAGCCGGCAAAACGCTCGAGAAATTCGGCATCCAGTATGAGATGGAAGTGGTATCGGCTCATCGGACGCCAGCGCGGGCCCACGAATATGCGACGACGGCAGCGGGACGAGGGGTAAAGGTGCTAATCGTCGGCGCGGGAGCTGCGGCACATCTCGCGGGCGTGATTGCGGCGAATACGACCCTGCCCGTAATTGGGGTTCCACTAGGGTCGAGTGCGCTCAACGGCCTAGACGCGCTACTCGCCACTGTGCAGATGCCCGGCGGAATTCCGGTGGCGACGATGGCGATCGATAAAGCAGGGGCGGTGAACGCGGCGATTTTTGCTGCTGAGATTCTCGGGTTGACCGACAAGGAAATTGCGCACCGACTGGTGACTCACAAGGAAGATCTAGTTCGCGGAGTGGCAGCAAAGAACGCAAAGCTTCAGGAACAATTGAGGCGAAAGAAGTAGTCGTTACTTGCCGTTACTTTCTTCTCGAATCCAAGCCCCGTGAACCAGCATTGAATCAATTTCCGGACGGCTTAAGGAGCGTTGGCGCATCGGCTGGGCGTTCCTTTTGCTGCAGCGCAGGCTTTGGCTCGTTGGGCGGCTGCAATATCCACGCGAAGCCGGTTTGAAAACCAATCGCGGCCACTGTCTCGCGGGCGTTTGGCGGGGAAATAGCGTTGAGTGCTGCGCGGAGAAACTGCGTTGCGTCCGCGGGTGCGAGTTTGTTGCTGATGCCCTTGAGAAGCATGGAAGCTACAGAGGCCATGACAGGATCGGAATTGGAAAGTTTTTCGAGACGGGGGTCTTTTTGCTGCAGCATTTCAAGTAGGGTGGGTGTCGTCACGCTGGGAGGATAGTCAAATTCGAGCAGCGTGTGCGGCTGATTTTTTTCGGGAGGCCAGTCCTGAACGAAACGAGGCCGCGGTACTCGCGTTTCCCAAAAGTCGCCGCGCTGGGGAAATTGCTCAATCGAATAGTTAACGTGCCATACTTCAGGGCCATATCCCTGGACGAAATCAGCTATCACTAGTTGGACGAGCGGCTCGCCTTGAGGCAGCTCCATCTTCGCGTGAAGGTTTTTTACGACTTCGTTTAGCCGGTCGCCCAGCCCCTCGCCGACGAACTCAATATCTGTCGCTTCATTGCCCTCCACGCCTGCCTGTAGCCGAGGCCCCTGCGGTTTCACGTGCCCGTGAACGCGTGGAAGATCGTGGTCCAGTCGAGCGATCTGAACTTTCGATGATGGCGAAAACCAGTCGACGGCGCCCAGAATTACGCCGGCGCGTTCGCCGGAAAGCGGCACCGGAATGGGCGGATGTGTCTGAGCTTCGAAAGGGTTTTCGACAGTGGCGATTAAGATGGTGTCTTTGACGACTGCAACCACAACACGCCCGGCAGCGAGGTTAGCGATTACTTCTTCGCCCGGCTGATCGGATGGGTTTTGTGCCAGAACTCGAGGCTCGTGGGAGAACCAGAGGATAACGGCGATACCTGCGAGAAGTGCGAGCGCGAATATTCGGCATAGCGAAGGGATAGCCGCACGGCGGAACCGGAGCGACACGACGGTTAGTCTCCTGAGACTGATGCGATTTCCTTACGCGCGATGGCTTGCACGGCGGTAATGGCGATGACCTTCGCGATATCATCCGAGGAGCAGCCGCGCGACAGATCGTTTGCCGGACGTGCAAGACCCTGGAGAATTGGGCCGAGAGCTTCGGCGCCAGCTAGACGTTCGACAAGTTTGTAGGCGATGTTGCCGCAGTCGAGATCCGGGAAGATCAAAACATTAGCGCGGCCAGCGACGGGCGAGCCGGGAGCCTTGCTTGCGCCTATCGCCGCCACGAGAGCGGCGTCGGCTTGGAGTTCTCCGTCAATTGCGAGTTCCGGTTGACGGGCTTTGGCGATGCGCAAAGCTTCGCGGACCTTTTCGATGTGGGAATGCGCCGCCGAACCTTTAGTTGAAAATGAAAGCAGGGCTACGCGTGGCTCCGTTTCGAGGAAAGCACGCGCATTTTCGGCTGTGGCTAGGGCAATTTCCGCAAGCTCTTGCGCGGTGGGATCAGGAACCACGGCACAATCGGCAAAAAGCAGCGCGCCCTTTTCACCAAAGGCGGCGCGATTACGTTCCGGTGCTAACATCATGAAGAAGCTCGATACTACGCGCGCATCCGGGGCCAGGCCGATCGAATGCAGCGCCGCGCGGACTGTATCCGAAGTGGAGTTTGTGGCCCCGCCAACGGTCGAGTCGGCATCACCCGCCGCGACACTAAGCGCCGCGAAATAGAGCGGCTTGCGTGCAAATTCTTGAGCTTCTTCGTGGGTGACGCCGCGAGCGTGCCGGCGCTCCAAATAGATTTCTGCGTACGCGTTAACACGGGGACTCGACAACGGATCGAGAACCTCGATGCCGTCGAGCTTTAGACCCGCTCTATCGGCGGCTGCGCGAATGATCTTCGTTCGCCCTAGAAGCGTCATTTGCGCATAGCGCTCTGCCGTCACTTGAGCGGCGGCGCGGACGACGCGCTCGTCTTCGCCCTCCGGCAGGACGATCCGCTGGGGATAAGCCCGCGCTTTGCTCTTGAGCCTGTCGAGCACTTCCATTTAAGTGAACTTATCACAGATTAGAGGGCGATAGGATGCGCGACGAGTGTGTTCAATCACGATGTGAACGAGCTTCGCTGCCCTATTTTCTGTAAGTTCTAGTAAAATTAGTGCCTCGAAAGGTTCGATGGAAATGGGCATTTTCAAAGCAATTACGGGCGGATTGAGATCTCCAGATCGAATCCGGCACAACGGAAAGCGGCTATCGGAGATTCTCGATGCGCATGCGAAATTTGTGCACGGCGACGAGACAGGTGTTCGCGCCGACCTCGCTGGCGCGGATTTGTCTCGCGCGGACCTGCACAAAATGAATCTCGCCTACGTAAATCTTCAAGAGGCGAACCTGACCCGTGCCAATCTTCGCGAGGCCAAGCTCGCATCCGTCGATTTCAGCAAAGCCAAACTGGTTCGCGCTGACCTCCGCAAGGCGGACCTCACGGAAGCGAATCTCACCGGAGCAGATCTTTCGGAAGCGCAAGTGGGCGGGGCGGAGCTCTTTCGCGCGGATCTGCGCAATGCAAATCTGCGCCGTGCAAATTTTGGAGCCACGAATTTCCGTCAAGCCGAAGTAAGCGGTGCGAATTTCGAAGGCGCAATTCTACAAACGACAATCTTGCGTGAAACGAACCTCGACGGCGTCGATCTTTCCGGCGTCGACCTAACGACCACGCTTCTGCCCCCTGGTTATAAGCGCTCCAGCGCGGCTAGCGATTAGGGGTTTCCACGTCCGTGCAACTGAAGCGAACCGATACAATACGGGCTCCCTGGATTGAAGTGGAAGATTACCGCTTGCCCGTGGGCTGGGTTGGACGGGAGCAAGTGGCTTCTCGCGCGCGCGGATACTGTGCGGCCTTGGAGAAAGGTCAGGTCGTTTTGTTTCGAGCGCTCCCTTTTCATTTCCCAGTTGAAGACCAGGAATTTCTTCTCGCGCAGCAGTGGACCGAGCTACGGCTTCACAAGAACGTGTCCTATCGGCCGTCAGAGGATAGCCTGCGCGGCGTTTCAGGTGATTCGCGAACGATTGAACGAATCCACACGATCATGCGCAACTACAGCGCGCAGGTGATTGAGTTCCTGACGAAATTCCTGGCGCCATACGCGACAAAATGGAATCTCGACTTCTCCAGTTTCCGCCCAATCGAGGAAGAGGGCCGGGACCTCCCCATCCACAAGCGAAACGACCTTCTGCATGTGGACGCCTTTCCGAGCCGGCCGACCCGTGGCGGAAGGATCCTGCGAGTTTTTACGAATCTCAACCCCAAGCGGGCGCGTGTTTGGAACACGACAGAAGGCTTTGAATCGCTTGCGCGGCAATATGCAAACGAAGCGGGACTGCGACAAATTGCCGACGGCGACACCGTGATCAGCCGCACCGTGCAAACGTGGGGTGAGAAGCTCGGCTTTCGCGGCATGGGCAGAACGCCCTACGACATGTTTATGCTGCGTTTCCACGACTATCTAAAAGAGAACGCAAGATTTCAGGAAACCTGCCCGAAAGTCCGGCTGGAATTTCCGCCCCTCGCTACATGGCTCGTGTTTACGGACTGTGTTGCGCACGCGGTAATTTCCGGTCAGTACGCGATCGAACAGACCCTTCTAATTCCTCCGCAAGCACTCGTCGCTCCGAATGCCGCACCCTTCCGGATTCTGGAAGATTTGGCCGGGCGTTCCCTGGTAACGTAACCAAACCTCGCTGCGTTGATTACGGATTTTTTTAGAACTAGGGGTTGACTTAGTACTGTTCTCGGATTATTAATCTGTTTTTCCAATCGGGTTAACCCAGCCCCACTCGAATCAGCCTACAAGAAATGCATCTTTTTTTGAGGAGGGGTCTGTCTTGCAAACCATCGCCAAGTTTGTCACTGGTTTTCCGCGTCGTCTTCGTTCCAAAAGCGTCCATTTTTCAGCCCGGCTGCGGCAGACATTGGCCATCGTCGTGGCGTTCACATTCATTTTTACGCCTACCGGAGGGTCTGTTTTAGCGGTCCCAGTGGAAGCGAGGTCGTTGCCCGCAGCGGGTCCTGATAGTCCTGGTGCGAATGGCGGGTGCGAACTGAACTCGGCGAGGGGGCAGATCCAACACGTAATATATATCCAATTCGACAACGTCCACTTCACTCGCGACAATCCAAACGTCCCGTCCGATTTGGAACAGATGCCCAATCTGCTTAATTTCATTACGAATAACGGGGTGCTGTTGACCAATCACCACACCCCACTGAAGTCGCATACGGCGGACGACATCATCACGTCCGAGACCGGCGTGTACCCGGACAAGCATGGCATGCCGATCTCAAACGCATTCGGCTGGTTCAATCCGCCAGGCAGCAAGTTCTTCGATGGATTTGCCTCATCTTTTCAATACTGGACCGACATCGTGAATCTGAAGACTGACCCACGGTTCTTCATGCTTACGCGGGATGGGAAAAATGCTCCCGCCCCATGGGTTCCCTGGACACGAGCTGGCTGCAACGTCGGCGCGGTCTCGATCGCCAACATGGAGCTCGAAAATGTCTTCGGCGATATCAATACCGTTTTCGGGCCCAATTCGCCGGAGGCAATGGAGGTGGCGGCCCAAGAGGCTGCGGGTAACACCGACCCGGCGGTCGCCGATTTCGAGGGAATCGCGATCCATTGCGCAGCGGGTACCCCGTTGTGCTCAGCTGCGAATCGTGGCAGACCGGATGTGCTTAGCCAAGAGCCCGGCGGTTATGCCGGATTCGATGCGCTCTTTGGGCATAAGTATGTCGCACCGCAGATCAGCCCGGGCGGGCCGCTTACAGACCTTGACGGCAACCCGATGACCGATGCCGATACGCCTCCAAACCCAGGATTCCCGGGTTTCGGCGGCATTTCCGCCGCGCAGACTCTCTCCTACGTGGCTGCTATGCAAGAGCACGGTGTTCCTGTCACGTACGCGTATATATCGGACGCGCATGACAATCACGAAGTAGGCGTGCCCCCGGACAATGCCTATGGGCCGGTGGAATGCCAGACGGACCCTGAACAGGGTGGTGCCCTTGGTTCCGGAGATCAGTGCTACCACGAGCAGCTCAAGGCTTATAACAGAGCGTTCGGCAAGTTTTTCGCGCGCCTTGCGGCAGACGGTATCAACCAGAACAACACTCTTTTCGTCATCACCGCCGACGAAGGTGACCACCAGGCAGCTGGTCCACCAACTCCGGCGAACTGCGATGGCGTGACTATCTTTTGCTCATACAGCAAACTTGGCGAAATCGACTCGAACCTGGCGGACTTGCTTGCCAAGCAGGATCCCAACACCGCTAACACGCCGTTCGATATCCAGTTCGATATGGTCCCTGTCTTCTATATTGACGGCAACCCGGCCGTTGGTAGCCCTCTCGCTCGTGAATTTGAACGCGACGCAGCAGCACTGACCGCGGTGAGCCCGATCACGGGTAACGTTGACAAGCTCACGGCAGCGCTGGCCGACCCAGTTGAATTAAAACTGCTCCACATGGTAACGGGAGATCCTCAGCGGACGCCGACCTTCGTAATGTTCGGCGACCCCGACTATTTCTTCGGACTCAGCGGACCCGATGCTGTGGAAGATCCAGGATTCGTGTGGAACCACGGCGGGATACAGAAGGAAATCGTCACAACATTTCTGGGGCTAGTTGGACCGGGTATCGAGGCAACCGGGATCGATGATTCGGTGTGGTCCGATCACGTCGACATTCGCCCAACCATGCTTGTTTTGACCGGTCTCAAAGACGACTACCAGGATGACGGCCGCGCGCTGGTGGAAGAGTTTAACGATTGGGCGCTGCCAAAAGGTGTCAGCGCAAGCGGAAAAAGCGGAGGTAGCGGTGATGGCGATAGGCGCGGGGGGCAAGATAACGAGTTCGTCGAACTCGCCCGCGCCTACAAGCAGATCAACGCACCCAATGCCGAGCTTGGCCGAACCAGCCTGCGCATTTCCACGAAAGCGCTGGCATCGGGAAGTCCAGGAAATGACTCAAAGTACATCGAGCTCGAGAACGCGCTGTCAAACATTACACTCGCGCGCGATGTGCTAGCCGCCCAAATGCTGCAGATATTGCAGGATGCTGAATTCAATGGTAAGCCCGTTCCGCCGGGACGTGCAGAGTTGCTTACGTTCCAAGCACAGGTGCTATTGGATTTGGTTCATGCGCTCGATGGCGACGGGGGCGGCGACCGATAACTCGCCTAGTCGACCGTTGGTTATGACGAAGACCGGGGCCCGGAGACCCTAAATCTGGGCTCCCGTTTTTTTTGAGTTTATTTGCCCGCTGCAAAATCGGCAGGATCGGCGCCGTAGCCGTAACCGCCACGGGGCGGATTGGCGCGGCGGCGGGTCTCAATGCCGAGGCGTTTGATTTTCTGGTTCAACGTAGAAAGCGGAATCTGGAAGCGTTCGGCTGCCTCCGTCTGGTTCCAGTTGGTGCGCTCAAGCATGTCGACGATGATGCGCCGCTCTACTTCTTCGAGAATTTCAAAGAGCGACGGGGCCGGCGCTGTGGTACGACCACCTACTTCGCCCGGTAGCGGCGGCAGAAACTCAGCAAGTTGCAGGCGGACACCTTTTACGATCTCGCGCGTGCGAACATTTTCAGGCAACAGATCGACGTCGACTCCTTCTTGTGTGGAGAGTACTACTGCACGCTCGACGACGTTTTCGAGTTCGCGGACGTTACCTGGCCAGTCGTAATCCATCAATAGCTTCATCGCCCCGTGCGAGAACTGGCGTGCCGGCTTGCCGTTCTCATGGCAGAACTGTTCGAGGAAACGATCGATGAGCAGCGGAATGTCTTCCTTGCGATCGCGCAAGGGCGGAAGCTGGACCGAGATCACGTTCAAGCGGTGATACAGATCGTCGCGGAAGCGTCCTTCGCGGACGAGTTTGGTTAGGTCTTCATTTGACGCGGTTAGGATGCGGACGTCGACCTTGATGGTGTCGGTGCCGCCCAGGCGCATGAATTCGCGTTCTTGAATCACGCGCAGTAGCTTGGCCTGCGTTTCGGGGCCGATGGTGGAAATTTCGTCGAAGAAAATCGTACCCTGATCGGCAACTTCGAAGAGGCCCTTCTTGGAGGCGACGGCGCTGGTAAACGCGCCTTTCACGTGGCCGAAAAGCTGCGATTCGAGCAGGTCGACAGGAATCGAGCCGGTATTGACAGGAATGAAAGCCCTATCCGCGCGAGTGGACGCAGAATGAATCGCTTTGGCGATTAATTCCTTACCGGTGCCGCTTTCGCCGTAGATCAGAACTGTGGAACGCGATGGCGCGACCTGAGTGATCAAGTCAAAGACGGCGAGCATTTTTTCGCTCTTGCCGATAATGCTGGGGAAATTGTAGCGCTGCTTCAGTGCACGCTTCAGCTGGACGTTCTCTTCCCGAAGCCTGCGGCCTTCGATGGCAACGGAAACTTGTGCAATCAGCTCGTCATTCGACCATGGCTTGGTGATGAAATCCTGTGCGCCGCCCTTGAAGGCTGCGCGAGCCATGTCAATCGAACCAAACGCGGTAATCAGAATGATCGAGAGATTCGGATCGCGGCGACGAATCTCGCGGAGCAGCTCGAGGCCATTGCGATCGGGCAGGCTCACGTCGAGTAGCATCAAGTCAAACGGGCGATCTTCGAGCCTCTGCAATCCGGCTTCGCCGGTATCTGCGGGCGTGACTTCGAAACCCTCGGACGTGAGAAGGGCTTCAAGGCCCTCTCGAATTTCGATTTCGTCGTCTACGACGAGTATGGATCCCTTAGGCATGGACAGGTTTTCTTGCTACGGGAAATTCGAGCCGGAAAGATGTTCCTTTTCCTGGCGTGGAGCGCACGTCAACCTTTCCCGCATGCTCCTTTATGATGCCGTAGCTCACCGAAAGACCCAAGCCGGTGCCCCGTCCGGAGGCCTTTGTTGTGAAAAATGGATCGAAAATGCGATGGAGGTGCTCTGGCGGGATGCCTGCTCCCGTGTCGGTAACTTCAACCTCAACCGAACCGTTGTGGGCCCCCGTACGGACTTCCAACATGCCGCCACTCGGCATCGCATCCCGCGCGTTCATAAACAGATTCAAAAACACCTGTTGTAAGCGCGTGATGGAGCCCAGCACTGCCGGCAATTCCTGCGTGTAATTTTTAATTACTTTCACTTGCGCTGTCTTGAAGGGATGTTGCACCAGCGTCAGTGTTTCCTCAAGGACGTTGTTCACATCCACTTCAACGAACTCGGCTGCGCCGGTGCGCGAGAAATTGAGCAAGTTGTTGACGATTTCGCTGGCGCGGAAGGTCTGTTTGACGATGCGTTCGATCGTTTTCTGGCGCGGATCGTCGGAGGGAATCTGCTTTGCGAGCATCTGGATGTAGTTCGAAATCACCGCGAGTGGTGTATTTACTTCGTGCGCGACGCCGGCCGCGAGCAACCCGAGTGAAGTAAGCTTCTCGGTTTGCACCATCTGCTCTTCGAGACGCACGCGCTGTGTTATGTCGTCCAGCAGAATCAGGCGCCCGAGCCGCGCGCCATTCTTGCCGACCAGTGGGGCGATCGAAGCGTTGACTACTAACTGGCCCCCAGCGCGCGTGTTTAGCCGGAATTTGTAGATTCCGGAAACGTGGTTGCCTGCTGCACGCGCGGCAATTTCCGCGGCCAGATCCGAAGGCAGCACTTCCTGCAGGCGTTTGCGAATCGCGTCCTGCCGCGGCGTTCCGAGCAAACCTTCGAGTTGCGGATTCCACGATTCGATGCGGTCTTCCAGGTCGACCGTGAGCACTCCGATGTTGAGCGACTCAACGATGTTTTCGCTGAAGTCCTTGAGCCGCTCTACCTGCATGGCCTTTTGTTCGAGCGATTGATAGAGACGCGCATTCTCGATAGCGATCGCGATATAGCCGGCAATCGTCGAGAGAAGCTCGAGATCGTCCGTCGAGAGATAGTCGCCATCAACCGTCTTCCCCAGGCCGAGAACTGCGACGGTGCGCTCGCGGAAGCGGCAAGCGATGAAGTAATTCAGTTCCAGTTCCTCAAGTGTGCGGCGAACCGATTCAGACTCCTGCACGGCAGCGCGGGCCGATTCGAAGAAGCTACAGCCCCGCTCGAGTCCCGGCCGCGAAGGGTTAAGAAAACTGAGATCGAGCGAGCCTTCCGGTCGCACGCCCATGGAGCGCGAAAGAACGAATTTCGACGGATTTGCTGGATCCTCGAGAAAAATCGCCAGCCGATCGACAAGCAACGTTTGAGATACACGGTCGAGAACAGACCCAACCAACGGCTCGAGCCGGACCTCATTCGTCAGCGCAGTACCAAATTCGATTAGCGTGCGGCGATAATCCAGGCGATCGCGATAGAAGAATCGATCGAGCCGCGCCTGCACCCAATCTCTCAGGGGCTGGAACAAAAATGCGGCGACGACAATCGCGATCACGCTTCCCGCTGGCCCCGCCGTCAGGGTCGTATGGAACGCCTCACCGATTAATGCCACTGCCGCAAAATAAATAGCCACCACGCCAGCAGTTGCGAACGTATAAGCAAGTCCGCGTTTGAAAATAATATCCACGTCCATCAGGCGATAGCGGATGATGGCGTACCCGAAGCAGAGCGGAATCAGCGCCAGAGAACATGCCGATGCTTTCATCCACGACGCTGGAACGATGCCTAAGACGTACGGCACGATGTACAGCAGTAGAAATGGAATCGTGCCGGCAAACGTGCCTCCCGTGACCCACTTCAGCTGTTGCCGAAGGATAGCAGTGGGGGCGCGGCGGTAACTCATCAAGAAAATCACCGCAGCGATCAGGAAATAAATTCCCAGATTAGCTTGCTCTACTTTGTCGAGCCAGTAACGCGTACTCACGGCAGGCAGGAAATCGAGTGTGCCGCTGGCGATGAAAACGTGCAGCGTCAAAAGAGCTGCGGGAATCGCATACGTGAGAGCAAGCTTCGGCCAGATCCAGCCGCGACGCTCCGGAAACACGAGAGCGAAATGAACTAGAAGGGCGGGCTGCAGAAGCAACGCGACGACATTGGCCCAATATATCGTTTCGTCGAATGAATTCAGCTTTCCGCTGTAGTGAAAACTGTAAAGAATGAAAGAAACGAGGCAGAAGATATAAAAGTGAATCGCGCGGGGCGCGTTCCAGCGGCGAGCAAAAATGAACAGCCCGATAAATAAGTAGAGCAGAGCAGTAAATCGAAGGTAATTCTCGATCGAGGAGGGATTTTCCTGCGGCGCAGTTACGAGCGGCGTCTCAAACGTTGCGCCGTCGCGGCGCATTCCGTATCGAACTTCAGCCCAAGGGCCAACCCGGAACAAAACGCGGGTCACATCCGTTGCGCGACGAATTGAGAAGCCACGAACAGACTGCACGTAATCGCCCTGTTTGATTCCGGCTCTCGAAGCGGGCGAGTCTGCCACCACGTGCCACGCTACCACGCCTTGCGGGCTATCCATCCAGGTGACGCCGTCATCCGGCAGGATATAGCGGGAGCGCTGCTGATAGTTGAGGACGGCAAAAATGACGGCCGCAAGCGTGAGGATCGCCAGGACCACCGCACCGAGCCGCATTCGAAGGCCGTCGTTCACGCACCTACACCCTTACCCTTCTGCGATTTATGTCAGCACGTGGATTTCCACAAATCACAGAATTCATATCCGGGAAGTGTCTACTTTTGTTCATATTAGGAGGTACTAAGACTACCCATGTGACAAAACTTCTGTTTATGGGATACGCCTTCCCAATTTCGGTAGAGCCGGATAAGCGCCTAAAACTGAACGCTCAGCCCTCCGCGGAAGTAGCGATAGGAGGGCACAAGGACCACCCGACCGTCTCCCGTTGAGACTGGCACGTATCCTTGTGCTAGGAGGTTTCCGAAGTCGGCCAATGCTTCCATGTGCCCCGGAAAGAAACTGGGAAGTTGCTGGCGTATTTCCATATTGAGATAGGGATCGAGATGGAACAACGACTCGCCGTATGGATCGAGGTGAGAGACAGCCTGTCCCCCAATCCATTTGTATCCGACGGAAACTTTCGCTCCTACGTGGGGTACGCTCACGGAGACTCGTCCTGCGAGGCTCTGGCGATACCGAGTTACGAGTTGATCGCGCAATTGGCCTTCAAAAGCATCGTCAGCGGGCGCGAGCACCCCGGCGTAATCGTAGACGATTGTGGTGTCGAGGTTGTCATTCCAACGATGGTGGAATGATGCGCGCGCGCCAGTCGAGCTAGTTCTTCCGCCGTCGTAAGCGAATACGTCCGAGAAATAATCCTGAAGGTAATCGGGACCCGAAACGGGTCCGCGTCCGAACACCGCAGTGTGGCTCGAGTTGTCGTGGAACACGGCAGCGCTGACGCTCGAACCGTTCCCCAAGGCATGCTCCACCGAGATCTCAGCGTGCAGATTGTTTTCAAAAACCGGCCGGCCATTGCGAAGAAGCAATGTCGGAAAAGCGTCGAGAGCGTTCATAGCCGACTGCAGTCCGGCTTGTGAACCGTCCGACGTCTGCTGCTGTTGCCAGGTGCTCATCGCAGCGAGTGCGGCCAGTTGCCAAGAAGACGAAAGTTGAAAAGCAATCTCGCCTCGCGGACGCAAGGCCATCGTGGATTCTCGAAGTCCGGCAGCAACGTAGTCACTGCCATAGCGAAGGCTCACACGGTCACTCAACGCCAATTGATTATCGTGAGACATTCGAACGCCGCGAAAAATGGGGCCGCCGGCGCCGAGTTCGGATTCACGAACTACCACACTTGTAACCGGCCCATCTCCAATCTTCCCTGAAGGAACCCATTCCGCGACCAATCCTCCGGCAGGTGAGCCGCCCTCATAGCTGAACTGGCCAGCCACGTAAAGCCGGCCGCGCTCGCCTACGGCCACGTCATAAGCGAAAGCGGTCGCCGGGGAACTCGCAAGATTTGAAATCGAGCCTGGGTGGTCGGAGCCGGAAGTTATGTCAAAGCGTCCATGGATTGCCTGCGTTTGGGCAACCTCATTTTGATTCGGAATTCCATCGACCATGACGGTTCCATCCTGCCAACGCAAAATCGACCGCGTGGCCGATGAACTGCGAAGCACCCAGATCCATTCGTCTGAGGCCAATTGCTCGGCGGGCTGCTTACGCAGTTTCTCGAAAGAGGTCAGCACTGATCCAAGAACGATTTCGAGCAGAGTGGTCTGTTGGTCACTTACTTGGATATGTTGCTGAATTGACGGCAAGAAGCCAGCAAGGGTGACCTTCACCGAATACATTCCCGGCGCCAAGGTAGCGGTAGCGAAACGGCCGCGATCGTTGGTGAGAAGTTCGGTAGGCGAGAAACTCAGAAGACTTTCCGCCGAAATCGAGACAGTGGCGCCCATCTGCGGCGTTCCCTTAGGATCCATCACAATGCCCGAGATTTTTCCGGAGTTTGGCGCAGCCGCCAAAGGCAGTGCCCACAGCGCAAGTAACCCGAACCCCAGGCCCAAGACGCGAATCGATCCAAGATTCACGGACACCTCACTTCCCCTGAGGACCCGCCGGAGGGGCAGCGGCCTTCACGGTGAATTCTGAAACCGGCGTAATCGTTTGTTTGGCGAGATTATCAGTCACGGCCACTTCTAGCTTGTATTTGCCGGGGCCGAACGAACCTAGCGTCACCACGTTCTGAAGCGTCATTTCCTCGCCGTGTTCAGGAATCTGGTCGGCGGTCAAATCGAATTTCTTCAGCGGCTCGGTCTCTTTGTCTTTCAACACACGGAATTGGACTGAAACGTCCGCCTTGTGCGTTTTTTCGTCCACCTTCAGATTGTAGATCTGCAGGAAAACACCCATCGTTTCAGACGGTAGAAATGCGGAATCCATTTTGGGCCGAACCTTTACGTCGCCCAACACAAACTGGCCAAGGCCTATGTCCTTGGCGGAAACTCGCTGAATCTGATCGGCGATGATAAGAGAACTCGCCGAAAGTTTGTCTTCCTCAAATCGCGGCACGGCCAGGCGCGTGTTGACGACGCCGACGTTGTTGCTGTTCACGTCCTTCAGCACGATATCGAGACGGTAAAGACCCGGGCGGAGCGGAATCGCCTTTTGATAAATCGACGACGTACTCAACGACTGTTGCAACAGCGCGGCCGGCACATCTCGATGGACCGTGTCCTCAAATGTCTGGACGGGACGCCCGCTGAGCGTCGTGATCCGGGCGAATAGATTCACTGTCGCCGAATCAACTCCCTCTTTTTCCGCGAAGCTCAATTGCCTCGTCGGGATCTGTACAGTGATCGGCACCAACACCGTGTCCGACGTAATTCGCAGAAAGTCGAACCGGTAATCAAACTTTACTTGGTCTTTTACGACCCGCGACGTAACCACCGCTTCCAGGTCTTTAAACTTAACTGGCGGCGGTCGCTGGATATTAGCGTTCAGCTCAAGGCGTGTGAATTCGTTTTGGCGCTCAGTCGGCCCCCCGGGTCCGTATGCCGTGTGAGTGCCGTCCGTATTGTTAAAGCGAGCCGTCTTGCTCGACAGACCCATGGATTCCATTTGCGTCAAGCCAGCGCCAGGGACATAGGTAAGAGCGTCTTTCTCGCTTGGATCCATGGTCAGGTGGAATTCGCCTGTCATGGTCGGGTCAACAAATTCGATGTTCACGTCCTCCCCTATCCCCTCGAGATAACGGTAGCGCCAGTCTTCGAAGGGATAAGTGGACGTGCTGCCGCCGCCCTCATTGGAAGGACGGTCGTAGCTGCCGCCGCTCGGATGGGAATCAATCTCATCGGGCGGACCCCACATTATGTAAATTCGTCCCCGGTCCGTTTTCCATCCTGGGATGCCAGAGGCATAGTGCTCGTTGGTGTATGCAATGCGCCGGTAGTGTTCTTCTTTGAAGGTGTTCTCTGCCGAATCGGGGTCGGGGTTGCGGCGCTGCCAGAATTGCTCAATGAATTGCTCGCGCTCCTCATTGGTCGTAAGGTGCACGAAAGCGCTGCGTTCTTCGGGGGAGATGATGTAGACGACGTCTTCGTTAAGCCACTTCTTATACTGTGAGTCGAGTTCCTTGAAGAGGTCTTTGTCGCTTTTTGTCTTCTGCTTGGCCGCCTGCTTCGCCGATTTCTGGTCGGTCTGATTCTTGGTAGAGTCCTGCGCAAAAACGCTTGGCGCATATGCCAAGCCCCCGGCTAAGATCCCAAAAACAAATCGTTTGATCCCCCGGCCCATCGGCACCTCTTAGACGCCCCAAAACCCCAAAAGTCTAACCTGTCCCCTAGTACAGGTCAACGGCGGAAACCCTTTGAGGGTTGGAATAGCTAGCCCAGCCATAGGTTGCCCGCGATTTGAATTAAACCTAACGTTCCCCTACCGCTACCACGGGCAACCATGATTGAGTCCCTATTTGGATTTGGTTGTCGGCCCAGGGCGGCAGCCGGGCGGTTTCCTTCCAAGCCGTTTGGATTTAGAATGGGTGTTCCTGATTGTAAGGAGTTGTGTGCAGGGCACTCATAACTAGAGTGCCTGCCTGTCCTAAACCGCGTCTCGGCGTCTAAACAGGGAAACATTCTAAACTGCCGGGGCGTAGTATGGGATGAGAGATTGGCAAACGGCTTCCGTTTTCGCCTCATGGGTCGTACTCATTAAATCATAGAGGTTGCTCTCATGAAGACGTGGAAGAAAGTGGCGATTGGTGCGGGCTTTCTTGTCGCCGCCGGGATCTCGTATGGAATCATCTCGTACGAGTTAAATAAGGGCGTTGTGACGGTGCAAAGCGGCCGGGTGGTCCGGCAGGACCTCACGTCCATCGTCACCGCCTCGGGCGAGATTCGGCCAAAGAACTACACCAACGTGATGGGCGAGGGATTCGGGAAAATCACGGAAATCACCGTGAGGGAAGGCGACCACGTCAAAAAGGGTGACGTTCTACTGCATCTCGAGAATATTCAGCCCGGCGCCGACGTACAAGCCCAGATCGCAAGCATCAGCGCCGCTGAGGCGGGAATGAGAGTGGCCGACGCGAACTACCAGTCGGCGATTGCGACGTCGGCACAACGCACATCCGATCTCGAAAAGGCCAAATTCGATTGGGAACGGTCACAGCAGCTCTACAAAGAGCAGCTCATTTCCAAACAGGATTACGATGCAACGAGGGCCGTTTACAACGGCGCGACCGCTGCACTCAATGCCAGCCAGGCGCAGGTGGAGCAAACGCGCGCGGCTCGTGAGCAGGCGCGTTCGACCGCGGCACAGAGCCGCGCGGTCCTGACCCACACGCAGGACGTTTTGCGCAAGACGACCTATACGGCACCTATCGACGGCATCGTGAGCTATATCGCCGTGCGCGTGGGCGAGAACGTGGTGCCTGGCATTCAGAATGCCGAGGGCAGCTTTCTCATGACGATTTCAGACATGAGCATCGTTACCTCCGAAGTGAAAGTGGATGAGACGGACATTACCAACGTGCGCGAGGGCCAGGCGGCGGAGGTCACAATCGACGCTGTGCCCGGCAAAGTATTCAAAGGCCGTGTGAGTCAGGTAGGCGAGCTGGCGATTCTTCGAACGTCCGGGCAAGCGGCCACTACGCAGACGACCGCCAATACGCAGGAGGCGCGCGATTTCAAAGTGGTGGTAACGATTGAAGACGCGCCAGCTTCGATCCGTCCTGGCCTTTCTACGACGGCGAAGATTCAGACTGCTCAAAAGCAGGCAGTGCTGACCATTCCGATTCAGGCGATCGCAGTTCGCTCGCAGAAGGAACTCGACGAGCAAAAACAAGGCAAGAGTAACAACGTCACCCTCGCGGCCTCAAAGCCGGCCGGCAAAGGCTCGCCAGAAGATATCACCGGAGTTTTCGTCTTGCGCGGCAAGAAGGCGGAATTCGTTCAGGTAAAGACAGGAATTAGCGGCGTCACGGACATCGAAGTAACCAGCGGCTTGCAGGAAGGCGAAGAAATTGTGATCGGCAGCTACAAGGCCCTGCGAACTCTGAAACCGGGAGCGAGCATCAAAGTGGATAACACGGTGCCGAAGCGCGAAGAGTTAACGAGTTAGAGCGCCGGTTCAAATCCAAGGAGCTCGTAAGAATGGCTGTCGAACAAGCCGGCGTCCTGCAAAGCTACCGCGAAGATCTGATCACCTCAGGAATCGTCATTCAGGTGGAAGACCTCTGGAAAACCTATGAAATGGGCGCGGAGAAGTTGCATGCCTTACGGGGCGTAAACCTGGAGATCAAGAAGGGTGAGTACGTCGCGATCATGGGTCCCTCCGGCTCAGGCAAGTCCACGCTAATGAATCTGATTGGATGTCTTGATTCGCCTACGAAGGGAAAATACTGGCTGGCGGGTAAGCTCGTTAGTGAACTCAACGACGACGAACTGGCATATATCCGGAACAAGGAAATCGGGTTCGTTTTTCAGACTTTCAATCTTCTGCCGCGCGCGACGGCGCTCCACAACGTCGAGCTACCGATGATTTACAACGGCACGCCCTCCGAGGAGCGGATTGAGCGGGCAAAAGCGGCTCTGAAGCAGGTGGATCTAACGGACCGGATGATGCACAAGCCGAACGAACTGTCCGGCGGACAGCGCCAGCGGGTAGCCATCGCCCGAGCGCTCGTGAACGCGCCCTCGATTCTGCTGGCGGACGAGCCGACCGGAAATCTGGACTCCGCCACGGGCGAGGAAATCATGGCGCTTTTCGCTCGCCTGCATCAGCAAGGCAATACCATTATTCTCGTCACGCATGAGCAGGACATCGCAGCTCACGCTCATCGCGTGATCCGCCTCCGCGACGGCAAGGTTGAGCGCGACGAACGCACCCGCTAGTTGTCCCTTACTTTAAGCCATCAGTTTGTCGAAGCCGGAGAATGCAGCGTGATGATGCCCGTCTGCGTGCGAACGGTATCAGTGCCCAGCAACAGTGCCGTGTTACCGTCCACAATGTAATAAGAGAGGTTGAACGTGACAGCCGGATTGGTTCCAACGAGTTTTGCTGTTCCCCGGCCGAAAGTGGCGTCAGGGGCCGCAAGTGTGCTGTTCACAGTGTCCAAAGGGTCGCTTTGGAACACGGAATTAAAGGTATTGACGTCGAGATTTCCTACACCCACCGTTGTGCCCGCCAAAGTGATCTGTCCGCTCGCATCCGGCTGATAGGACGAAACACTATTGTGAAAGATTCCCTGGCCGTCCAAGCCCAGCGCGAAAATACCGGTGGCCGACGACGCCAACGTCCGCTGCGGAATTGCCATACCATTTGCTGTGGCAGCGGAATCGAGTTCTAGCATCACTGCGGAACCGGTTGACGTAAGGTACGCCGCAAATTCAGAAGCACTGGCGCCCGAGGGACATAGCTTAAAATCGATCCGGCCCGTCGTTTGGTCCACCGTATAGGCACATGAGCCAAGCATCGAGCCCGATTGAATCGTTCCGGCATTATTTGCGTCAACAATCCCACTCTTGATGTTTCCAGCGCCGTCCGACGCGAATACTCCGCCGCTCGCGTACGCCCCTGTGCTCGACGTGCCGCCATTTGTGAAGGGATAATTTCCGGCGGTTAACTCGCTTACGGAAAACGAATTTCCTGCAGGCGCTGCAAACATGTCCCCAGCAAGGAAGGCATTGCTGTCAGTCTCGACGAGGTGAACGTGCGCGCTGTCAATGATGTAGAAAGCATATTGCTGTGAACCTGTGCTGTTGGACGTTAGGGTGATGGTCCCGCGGCCCGTGCCCGATCTCGCGGGGTCGAAGGAATAAGAACCGGTCAGACTTGTGTCGCTCGTCTTCGCTGCGCCTTTGATCTTGGCATCGAGGATGGTGGGTGCCGCCAATCCGCCCCCACCGTTTGCGGAGAACTTGCCTGATACTCCCATTGGAGAAAAGCTTGAATCCGCACCGGAAATACTGAAGACATACGGCCCATTGATGATGGTGGGCGAAATCGAAAGGTCGTTTAGGTTTTGTTGGTCGAGAGTTCCGCTGCCGGTGACGTTCTTATCAAATCGGACCAGCAAGCCATGTTGATTCGTGGTGAGAACAAATGCGAGCGTCCCCGCGGACTGAAGCCCTGAATTTAGGCTCATCGTGCCACGTCCGTCCGGACCCACCAGATATGTGCCGTTGACCGCCAGCGGGCCTGATACGCCGGTCGAAAAACTATCGACATCCTCCACTCCACTTACGACCGTGCCATTTCCATCGGCCACGAAGCTTCCCGCAACGGCGAAGTATCCGGATGAATTATCGCCGGAATAAGAAAATACAAATGGTCCCTTCAATGCAGCGTCGGAATAAACGATCGTCGCAGTGCCTGAGGCCGTTGCCGCACCGTCAGTCGCCGTCACCGTAATAATAGCTCCGGGCGGAGGAAAGGATGGCGCCTTGTATAGCCCCGTAGTCGGATCGATCGAGCCGATGTCTCCCCCCTTAGAAGAACTGATCGTCCATGTAGCATTGGGGTCGGCTACGCTGTTCAGAGTCGCGGCGAATTGGTGGCTGCCGCCGGCAGGCACCGTCGTAGAGGTGGGCGTAATTGCGAGCCCCGTGCCCGCACCAACTGTTACCACAGCAGTATTCGACGTTACGGTCGTCGTTGTCGTGGTCGTTCCCGTATTGATCTGAGTTGCTACGGCGGTGACATCAACTTGTCCATTGTCCGTGCCGCCGGGAGCTGCTGACGGTGCGGTGTAGATGCCCACCTGAACGTCCGTGGTAGATGGGGCGATCGTGCCAGTCGTTGAGTTTCCGCCGGCCACTCCGTTCACCTGCCAAGTTACAGTTGTATTTGTGGTAGTCGAAGAATTAGACAGATTCACAGTGGCTACGAATTGAGTGGTCGTGTTGACGGGCACCGTCGCCGTAGTGGGAGTGATGGAAATCGAAGTAATTTTTGTGGCGCCGCCGCTGCCGCCTCCGCAAGCTGAAAGCGTAAACAGAGAAAGTCCGATCAACACCAATTCACAAACGAGCTGGGCTTTCCGTAGCATCAAGTAATTTATCTCCGAACTCACAGGCTTGGGCCCGATGAGTTTCAAATTGAGAAAAAAATTATGCTGATTCAATCAGCATTCCGCCTAACGACTCGGCGAGTTCCATTTCTTTTCCGGACACGCCTCCGGACTAGAAGCCAGGAGTAAATTGTCAAATGTTGCGCCGAATATGATGCCACGATCGGCGCGCAGGCTGTATTGGTTTGACGGGATTTGGACGTTTGGAGCGGGTTCGCCGTTTCGGCGAGTCGCCTATTCCATTATGAAATCCACGGTTCGAACCGGCGAGGAGGCGCCGCCGGCCTCACCGGCTTGCAGCTCGATGCGGTATGCGCCAGGGGCGAAGGTGTCTGTGGGAATCATGAGGGCTAAAGGAACCATCGGACTTCCCTTTTCCACAAACGGCGACGCATCGATGGTTCCGGTGGCAAATATCGGCTTCCCGGTTTTCTGATCGACTACCTGATAGGCAACGCGGAGCGCTGGCGGGCTTGGGTTGGCCACACCTGGATCGTACACCTGCGCATAAAGAGCTACTTTGTCTGATTTCTTGAACCGATTGCTGCCAGACGGGATTACCTCCATTTGGTGAACCACGAGTGGCGTGTGATCGGCGAGCAGGTCCTCATCCAAGGCTCCGCCAAGATCAGACACACGCTCAAGATGTTTCGTGAGAGCAATGCCGCTAAGGCTGAATGCCTTGCCGTCATACAAGTCGATGTTGAGTGGCGTTTCATATTTTCCAAAATTTTGCCCGCCGCCCGATAAAACCACGGTCAAACGATATTGGCCTGGAGCGATCACGAACTGATTTTGATAGTGGATGGGGGATTTGGTGATCTCCTTCCATGCGTCCTTCTCGAGGTCAAATGTTTGCTGGTCGCTGAAACGCGCCGCCACTGAACCGTCCGGACGGTATGCGATGCCGAGAACATTTATGTCGGCGTGATACTTGCCCTTTGTTTTATTGAATTCCACCGAAGACGGCGGAATTTCCATCGCCAGGTTAACCCGCGCTTCGTTGGAAGCGGTGTAGAAAAAAGGCGCCTCGAGAGAACCCGCCGCCGGATTCGTGGCCGCGCCGGAGGCATGGGCTTCTAGTTCCTTCTCGATCGGTTTTCCGGCCAGAGCATCCACCGGTTTCACATTGCAATATCCGCTGCGCGCACGCACGTTCGTGCCGCTCCGCTCCACCTTGACCTTCAACGTGTGGCAACTTCCCTCTGCCGAGTCTGACGGCGCAAAACCAAGCAGATAATATTCATTCGCCTCGGCGGCGATTTTTTGCAAACCGTTCAGTAGATCGTTTGTATTGAATATGGGAAAACCACCGGTGCCTGCCGCCAGCGCATACAGCACCTGCTGGTTCGTCGCCGCCGATGGCGGAAACGGTGGCACGATGGCTCGCGGCTGCGTGAAATTCGGATTCGCGAAAGGCTGACCGATCCCGCCGCGCGGAACTCCCCCTCCTCCACCTCCCGTTCCCCCGCCCCCTTTTCCTCCAGTACCGCCGGTGCCCCCTGTCCCTCCTCCTCCTGACCCTCCCTTGCCCCCACCCCCGCCTCCCGCA